>Ga0102814_10002943_pt1 | contig 11311 bp, 8 predicted proteins | sample ColrivemetaGS741_FD_79112 | JGI IMG/M metagenome (GOLD analysis project Ga0102814, IMG submission 79112) | Estuarine microbial communities from the Columbia River estuary - Flood tide ETM metaG S.741 | ecosystem: Environmental > Aquatic > Marine > Intertidal zone > Estuary | place: USA: Columbia... | reverse complement strand
TTCATCCTTTATGTCTTTCAGTAATGTTTCATTGAATGACATAATTTTTACTTTATTTTCTATTGAAGTTTCTTCAATGATATCCAAAATAATAGAAACAGCATCATCATTAATTCCTTTGATTTCAAGGAAAATATCAATTCTTGAATCAATGACTTCAATTGCTTCTCTGAGTGTAGGTACCTCTTCGCCAATGAATTCTTCACTAAACCAACTACCTGCATCTAATTGCTTGATTTCTTCTAGTGTTAACGCATTAACAGCTCGGTTCAACGTATCGTTTGTTGTTCTACCTAAGGTTTCATCGTGCATTAAAATCGGGATATTATCTTTCGTAAATCGAACATCAAATTCAACAGAATCAGCACCTAAATCAATACCCATTTCTATAGCAGATATTGTGTTTTCTGGAGCGGAATTCCCACCGCCTCTATGCACAATTACTATCGGATTATTGAATAATTCTAGGTGGGATGGGTCGTTTGAAACAGACGTGAGCACAAAAACAACGATCATTGTGAGTATGAGACCAAATGTTGCAAACAATCTATCATAAAATCTTTTGGAATATGATCTGTTTGTCATTATTTGATTTAATTCAATTTGCGTTTTTTTATCAACACTTTTTTTGTTTTGATAATACAAAGAATTGATCCATGCAAAATTCGCTGGAATAAGGACAATTGTCGCAACAAATCCAATGACTAAATAAATGGTATAGAGAATCGTTAATAGAGTTGGATATACAACATTGTCATCTTTGATTAAGAAGAGTAACAATCCAACCAATCCAATAATCATAAAATATACCAAGTAGAAGAAGGTATTTATAATAACGTTTATGGAAATGAACTCAATGAAATAATTAATTCTATTTCCTTTCAAAATTTTTCTAGAGTGTGAAAAATTACTATAGATATCAGATTCCTCAATGGTACATTGTAATTCAAAAAATATGGTTTCAATAAACAGATACATTGCGATGAAAATAGAAAGTAATAAAGTAGGATAAAACCATTTTGTTGAACTTAATTGATCTTCAATAACTGTTGGAATTTGTATAGTAGTAGCAATCCCAACAATATGGAGTCCTTCTACAATTGCAAAAAATAACATCGACGATAGAATGATAAAAATATGGTATCTTCTTATTAATTTAAATAGTTTTTGAATGGAAGCTACAAACAAAGTATATAATCCGATTATTTGTTTGTAATAACTACTGTGGAATAGAATTGCTAATACTACAATTTCATAAGCAATGTAAAGACCAAAAATAAGAAACATAGATATAAAAATTAGTATAGTGCTAGGTCTTGATATGTATTCCGTAAAATTACTGTTTACTAAATATTCGTGACCAGATAATTTCACTGAAATATACAATAATCTGTTAGCCACAGGAAAAATTACCGCTAATCCAAATAAACGGTATATGATTTCGAAAAACAATAGAGTTTTCCAGTTAAAACGTAATAGTTCAATCGTTTTTGACATGTGAACTCGCATAATAATCACCTTGCATTCTACACTAATTATATATCTTGATTGATTTTATAACAAGAAAATAGAAATGCCAAAGAACGCGATTGCTGTCTGAGAGAGCAAAGTGTATTGTAATAGGCTTATAACTAAAAAAAGCAGAACTACGAATAGAATCAGTTCTGCTTTTTGATATCAATATTCAAACTTTGATTACACAATTATTCTGCTTTCGAGGCGAGTCCTTTTCTTTTTTGTTCTCCCCATTTTCCTGATTCTTTTAGAGCTGTAAAAATGGAATATGCACGATGGAAACTTAAGAGTTGACGATAACCTAAGTTTTCAATAAAAGCATATAAAATCAATAAAACAACCTCTTTCTTTGAATAAGAATTATGATCCAAATCAGATATATATAGGGATGATAATGAAATGATTATTCCGAATAATATCGATACAATGAAGATGCTAAGCAGGATCTCAATTTGTAAAATTCCAAGCACAAGTCCAATTATTAGCATAGTGTATCCTATTATCTCAATAAAAGGTCCCATTACTTCGAATGCATAAAAATAAGGTATTGCTAGCAAACCGATTTGTTTATATTTCGGATTGAGTAGTAATTTTCGATAGTAACTTAAAATATCAACTAAACCACGTTGCCAGCGGTTTCGCTGCCTCAGCAATGTTTTTCCATCAGAAGGCAACTCGGTGTAACAATTTGCATGAAAAATGTATTTAACATAGTATTTCTCTTTGTTTTCAAGTGCCCTATAAGTCAAACGCACAACGAGTTCCATATCTTCACCAACTGAATCTTTTTGAAGAATTCCACTGCTTGTAATGTATCCTCCAATATTTACAATTGATTGTCTTTGAAATAATCCAAAAGCTCCAGAGATGATTAACAAACTATTTAGTTGTGACCAACCCACGCGTCCTGTAGTAAATGCACGCATGTATTCTAAGGATTGCAAACGTGGTAAATTCTCTGTAGGAAAGCCTCTCTTTTCGATTTTACCGCGATGAATAACACATCCATTTGCAGGAACAATATTTCCTCCAAATGCTAAAATCGGATACTGTTCATCAAGCGTAACTGCGCTTAAGCGTAGTAAAGCGTCCGCCTCTAACACGCTATCTGCATCAATGCCACAAACATATTCTTTTGTTGAGGTATTGATTCCAACGTTTAAAGCATCTGCTTTTCCGCCATTTACTTTGTCTACTAGAATTAAATTAGGGTAATCTTTATTCGTATAAATACCACGGATGGCTTTTGTTTTTAAATGTTTGCTCACAACTGCGTTTTTACGTTTTAATTTAAAGTGTTCTATAACGGTTTCCAATGTTTTATCAGATGAGCCATCATTTATAACAATGATTTCATAATCAGGATACTTAACGTTTAGAAGCGAAGATAGACTCTCAATTATACTCAATTCCTCATTATAAGCAGGTGCTAAAATTGAAATCGATGGAAGAAGATTTTCTTCAAATAGAAGTGATTCAGGTTTGATATTCCAAAGTTTAAGTTGCTTGCGAGCTCCGTAAAATGATAATAGGCCAAGTAAAACATAAAATCCATTTGCTAATATGTAATAAAGAATAAGGAAATAATTTATGTCTATTACATATTTGGATAAGAAAAGTGAAACTGTAAGTCCTTGAAAATCAAAGTTGTTTCGAATGGCAAACAACAGTGGAAATAAAAGTACTGTAAAAGCGAGGATAGAAAATATCCAAATGATTTTCGAAACTTCTTTCTTTGGTATAGATTTTTTTGTAATTGGTGCAATGTACCTTGTTAAATCTAATTCAGCTAATATATCTTCTTTTAGATATGTTCTAAAATCCAACTCGATTGCTGCGTTCGATAAAATCAACGGTTGAATTGATTTAAGAATTGAATGTTGTAATGAAACGACCTTGTTTTGGTTTAAGAATTCAATGACAGATGAAGTGTATCCATATTTTAATATATCCAAAATAATATTGTGTGTCTGCTCCTCATTGGTTTTCAACAAGATATAATCTATTTTAATTTCAAATATACTTGCAAGATATTGCTTCGTAATGTCTTTGGTAAATTGGGTATAATTGTTAATGATATATATCAATAATTCTGGTTCTTGATGGATCATTTTTGATAACGTTTTTGTATGATAGTCATCGAATTCGATTGATTCTAAGAAGTTTAGCAATTCAAGTAGAGAAGTAGAAGTGAGGTTTTTTGCGTAAGCTTCGACAACAAATCGAACAATCATTTTATTGTTGCTTTCTTTGAAAAGTGTTTCTTTGATTAAGAAAGTACTATGATATGTAAGTATGTACTGTAGCGAAATACGAACAATTTCTTGTAAAATCAAATTTTCGTGTTTTGCTCCAACATAGTCTCTCACATTATTTTTGATGTGTTTCTTAATATATTGAGAAAAAATCTTATCACCATTTCTGATGGATAATCTTAGCAAAAATAGAGTTATATTATCTTGTGTGTCATGTAAAGATTCATCAACAAACGGATGTATTAAATTATAATTGTTTGAAAAAACAGTGGATACTCTTTGCTGGTAACTTTGACTACCAGTTGATATCGTTTTAAGAGTGGATTCAAAAATATCTTTGTCCATTATTTTAATTAGAGAATAGACGATAACAAATTTAATGTTTTCTCGTTTTTCCTTCTGCAATCTTTCCAATAAAAAGTCTTTTAATTCAATGTTCATAAGTGTTGCAAGTTGATAATAAGCAATCAATCGTTTGTATGGAATGAAACTCTTGGTTTTCCGTTTCAGTTTTCGAATTAACAAATCGAATTTTAGAGATTGTATAACGGTGTTTTCTTGTTGCTCATCCAATATAATTTGATCTTTTAGTGTCATAAACTGTTTTAACATAAAATCTGTTGATGTTGTTGAATTCTCAGAAGGTTCACCGTTGTATATGGAGTTTATAATATCTTGTGCTTTTTGCATTTTTGTATATCTATTATTGTGATGTGTTCTTTGAAGTGAAATTAAAACAATTAGAAGTATTATAATAAGGATTGTGATTAATAAGATATAAAGAAGAACCTGGATGATTGTCATTTACGTAAGATCCTTCTTAACAAACCTAGTAATTCCTCTGGATAAAATGGTTTGTTTAAAATATAGTCGATATCTAGTGAATTTGCCCTTATTATTGTATTTTTGGTTTTATTATGTGATGCGATGATAAATGGTATTTTATTATCAAGTATGAATTTATTAATTTCTGTTTTTAGTTGAAAAGCATCTAACTTAGAAAGATTGATTTCTGATATAATAACATCTATTTTTCTAGTTTTTATGATTTCGATCGCAGTGAAAACATCAAAACATAAATACATTTCAATATTTTCGGCTTCACATATTCGACGAATAGAACCAATATTATATTCGTCGTCATCAACAAGCAATAAAGAGCCTTCCTTAAACATCTTTGATTGAATCTCTGTATGTACTATTTCACCTTTACCAAGATAATGTGCATGTTTGACTCTCTTAGTGGCTTGTTGCAAGACCCATTCTGAAGTAGGAAATTCAGGAAGTTGAGTATGCAAGACAACACCGATACCAACAGATACCTGTTCTACAAATAGATTGGATGTGCTAACAGAATTTCTAAATTTAATAGACATATCTAAGATTTGCTTTTCAGTATAGCCACTACAATAGATTGCAAATCCCGCATCATACTTAAATAATAAAACATTCTCTTGTAATTGATTTTGAAGTAAATAATGCAAGTTTCGAATTGTTTCATCACCAATTTCATTTGAATATTTCATATTGATTTGATTGAAATCATCCACTTCAATCAATAACAACCCTCCAAAATTCTCTATATTAAGATTTAAGAATTTTGTAAAAAAAGTTTTATTATACAGGCCGGTTAGAGGACATCTTAGTATCTGTTCTCTTGTTAAGTCTAGAGATTTATGTAAAGACTCGGCTTGATCAATTAATCGAAGATTATCTCTTTCAAGAACGTCTACTTTTTCTTGTAGGAAAACAGATCTAGCCAAATAGATTTCAGGCTTAGGTATATAATATTTTCTGGTCGTTTTACTTACGGCTACTTCAAGAACATTCAGCCATAATACTCCGTTTTTTTCAAAAAGCACTTCGAAAAAGCGATTGTACATAACCAATCTTTTTAATGTAGAAGATGTAATCTCAAGTTTTGTGTTACTCAAAGTAAATTCTGTGTCTTCAAATGTATTGTAAATTAGGCTTGCTTCAAAAATCGTATTTAAACGAGTAAGGTATTGGTTTAGGATATTGATATAATCATAAGTGCGATACACTAATGGGATGTTCTTTACCACAAAGTCCGTATTGTAAAACTCATGCTTATATATTTCTAAAAAGACGATTGGGATATCCTCTTTCTTTATAACTGTACCATTTGAAGTCAAAATAAAATCTAAATCAATCTTTCTAATCCATTTATTAACTGATTTAACGAAATCGCTGCTTGGCAATTTCGTTTCATGGTATTGAAGAATGGACTCGAGATCATAATTACCATTCACACTTGAGTACAAATGATTGGAAATTATACTTTTTGTCATCATATCAAAAATTAAAAAGTCTCCAGGAGAAGATAAAAATGGTGCTTTAATAAATTTTAATGTTCTCCCTGAGTCTAGTTTCATTTTATATTTATTCTTTGAAATTAATGAGAATTTGCATGAAATACCAGCCTTTTCAAATTCTTCTTTTGTCCGCCATTCAGTTATTACTTCAATGTTTTTATAGCGATGGATATAAGCTTGAATGTTTTCATTGTTTCGCAATGATGAATCCATTGCAATAATCTTAGTTATTTCTCTGTTTCCGATTATAGTTTCAAGCTCATCTTTGATTGCAGTGTGATCATGAGCACTTCCTGTATTAACGAGAATGATTTCTGATTCATCCTTAATTATGTAACAAGCATTGCTTGAAGTTTTTGTTCGTATAAAAGGACCAATTTTATAGATCCCATCAGTAATTTTTGTTGTAATATTCGGCTTTATATTCATAATTTTTATCGCCCCTTTTTAAATAAATATATCTAATAATATTATACTATGCTTTTTAAAAATAAACGAAGCAAAGTTTATGGAAATACTACGATTGTATCTTTGCATTGGTTATTCTTTTAAAAACGGATTGAATTTGGCCGTGTTTTGAAATGTTTCACAGGCCCATCAAACGACAAATTTAATTAGTTTATGCACATTTGAAACCAAAGCTGTTGTGACAACATAAATATACAATTATAAAATTCTAATGCTTACTAATTAATCTCGAATGTAGTATAATATACACATTGGTACTTTTTATTGAAAGTTGGTGAATATATGCTCTTTGTAAAACACATTATTTCGTTTTTTCGTTCCAAATATGTAATTGTTTTAAGTTTTACGCTTATTCTTGCTTTTGTATTACTTACAGCGGTTTTCCAGATTCAATTGGATGACGCAGTATCTACGTGGATATATAGTTCATCTATGCAGACGTTGGGAGCATTGGTTGCGCTTTTACCAATTTCGTATGCTTATTATATTAACAACCTAGATAATGAGAATTCAAACATCTTAGATAGTTATGTTTTAGATAAACTCAAAAGAGATGTGTACTTTGATTTAATGCTTGTGATCAGCTACTGTTTTCTAGTCATCTTAGTGAACTTAACTGGCTTTATATTTATGAAGAATTTTGATTTATCGTTGGTTGTGATTTTTATGACAATTGAAGGTGTTGGACTTATTGCTTTTTACATCTTAAGATTGTTCAATCCAAACAAGGTGAAAGATATTCTTAAGTTTTATGATACTGCCCCTTCATCTGATTTAATAGATCATCAAAAATCAGTTTCTTTGGATTCTTATATCACAGAATATCTAGAACTTGAAAAACAAGTTAAAAACTTTCTATCGAACGAGAATGATAATTCATTGGTGGATGATTTACCCTTGTATGACATTGTTGATGTCTTTTCGAAAGATGTTATTGAAATAAACGAAAATTATGATACATTCAAAGAAATTATATTTCATCGAAATAACTTAATACATAATTACACAGATATAAATGTTGATTACTCAAAGTATTCCAAAATATTAGAACTTATCGAAACATTCAAGAAAAGCAACAATGCATTTGTCACAAAAAATATCTTTGGGAATATAATTTCAATTAAAAATATCGTTGAGAAGAGTTTGAAAGAATATTTATTAGATATGCAAAACAGATCTACACTTTCTTCAGAGATATCTGTTGATTTTAAAGAAGATATTGTTTCTCTACTTCATTCTTATTTTGTTTCTGATTACTTCACAACAATTAGTTTAGACGACGCAGATGAGGCTGATTTTGAAATCATTCAAAATAACTATTCGGAACGAAAACTTGTAGGAATAGACATTAAATCGATTAAGTCTAAAAATATCACAACGATATCTGCAGCATTCTTTAAAAGATTGAAAAATAAATTCTTGTATTTAGTGTTGATCAACTATGATCCAGCTAAGAATGTATTTACATTAATTTATCAAACAAAAGACAACGAATTAAGACAAGTAGTTGTTCAATAAATTAAAAATTAATATAAACAATATTTTTAAAACTATCTACTAAATCTAATACATGTTAGAATAAGTATATAGACTACTTAAGTAAAGGAGTTGATTTGATGTCAAACAGTTTTAAACTTAAGAAAAACAAAATAAAAGAAGAAGATGTAGAGAAAAGCAAAGAGGTTGCAGAAACAAAACACAATGCTAAGTTTATGAAAAACAAACGCGAAAAAGGAACCACTACAAGCAATTTTTCAGGGAAATCTTCTAAAGAATTTTCAAGAAAGAAAACTTAGAAACGGCAATTTTTCGACAGCAATGAATAATGGATATTCTATTCGATTGTTGCATATTATGTCGATTCAAAGAGATATCTTTTAGATATCTCTTTTGTGTTTAAAAGAAAGGAACAAAGACTATGGATGGTAAAAATAAAAGCAATATTCAAATTGGCAGCAAAGTGAAGGTAGTGGAAAAACACAATCAACGTTCAGGAGAATTAACTGAAGGTGTTGTTTCGAGAATTCTTACGAATTCTCAGAATCATCCCCACGGCATCAAAGTGATGCTTGAAGATGGAACGGTTGGCAGAGTAAAAGAAGTGTTGTAATAAACTCATACCAATGAAAATGCAAAGGTTATTTTTGTGCTTTTTCTATAAGAATGCAGTCCGCATTTTTATATAATATGTTATAATAAATTGATGAAATAATGTGAGAAATAAACAACATAAAACTGTATTAAATAGTAAGGAGTAATAACGATGAACATAAAACATGCACTGAGGATTATGATTGGATTGCTTTTTTTGATATATGTTTATTTAACGATTCAATCTTCAAATGGGTTGATTTTAAATTTACAAGTTAATTTGGATTATAAGTTTTTACCTTTGGCATTCTGGTCATTTGTTATTGCACTTGGAATTCTTTTCACTTTAGAGGATATTGGATTTATGAAAATAGGTGCCATGATGGTTATTATTGTTGGTGTATTTACCATCATCCTACAGGTTGTGAATAATACATCTGAATTTGATCTTATCGAATCAGAAGAGTATGAGTTGATTATTGAAACTGTCAATCCTCCAGATCCAGGAAGAGTTGTTGTATATAAAAGAGTGTCACCCTTATTTAGTGAATTGGTAGAGACTGTTCAAATTTCAGACCACTACGTTGTGACATTTGAGATTACAGGAGATACGCTAATTATAAATAAATGTACTACGGTATCATGCAATCCTGTTACGGTTGATTTGAAGTAAAAAAGGAATATAATTTGAATGATACAAAATTTAAAGGAGTATTTTTATGAAAAAGCCATATTTAAAAAAGATTTATCGATTTGATAATCTAAAGGAAGCTTATATTATAGATATCGATTTGGATTATTATCAAGAAATATTTAACGATTGGGACGCATCGCCAGTTCGCAAGAAAGACCTAGATCCAGAGTTGGTTCATTACTTAGAATCATCTAGTGGAGAAATCTCTAGAAAAAACAAATTAACGATACATTTTTCTTTGCCAATAAATCAAAAAGATAAAAGCAAGGAGAAAAAAGTACTTGCAGGGATTCGTAACTACTATAATTCGACTTTGTATTTTACAAGAAAAGAATTAAACTTTAGTTTACGCAAAATAGCACTTTTTATTACTTTAGGTTTCTCTTTTATCTTGTTTGCTTATTTAGCACAAAACCAATTGAACTTGAATCTTGGGTTTGATGTGTTAATCGAAGGGGTGTTTATTGGAGGTTGGGTTCTGTTGTGGGAAGCATTTTCCCTGTTCTTCTTTTCGATGTATGAATTAAGAAAGAAAAAATCCATGTATACACGTTTCTTGGATTCTGATATTATATTTGAATATCGAGTTACAAATACAGAAACCGATTCTATTTAGAATCGGTTTTTTTTAATTCATTTGAACTAAGTTGGCTAAATGTTTGTTGATGTAGATTGCTTCTTTTCCGTATTTGAAGCAGTCCAGAAATCCGGATTCAACAAGTGTTTTTAGATATTTTGTTGTTGTAGATCGTGATAGATTCAAACTGTTTCGAACCAACTCATTCTTGGTGTAGGGATACATAAATAAATGTTCAAGTAAGTCTTGTGAATATATGTTTGGGTGTTTAACGATTAACTCGTTTTTTACTTTATTGATGAGTCGAGAGATTTGTAGGATTAAATTGATGGTATAGTCAGAAGTTTCATGAATCCCTTTTAACACAAAAATGATGAACTCGTCTAAGCAGTTGATGTCGTTGTGACACTTATCTAGTAGTGAGAAATATTCTTCTCTGTTTGTATAAAAATATTTACTAAGATTTAGTATAGGATATCTTAATCTCTTGCATCGAATCAATGTCATAATATTGATGATTCTTCCCATACGACCATTTCCATCTATATAAGGTTCAAGGCATTTGAATTGATAATGGATGATGGACATTTTTATCAATGGATCATATTTTGATCCTTTATTATTAATATAATCAATTAGATTTTGATAGTATTCAATAATGGCATTTTTGTTTTGAGGAGGTATATATAAAACTTCATTGGTTACTTTGTTGTAGATTTTATGTCCTTTCATTTCTCTTAATCCATATTGGTTTGGTACTATCAATTCTTGAATGCGATTGAGATCTTCCATCTCCAATTTGCCTTTAGTCAATAAGTCGCGATAAATGATTTTTGTTGCACGCATCTGGTTCACCACAAGAGCTGAATTGGTGCTTGTTTTTTTATGGGCAATGCTATCAAGCAAGATGGACCTATAATCAGTATGAATATCTTCAATATCAGCAGATGTTTTTGCTTCGAAAAGACTAATGTACTTCAAGAGGATTGGTAAATATGGAGAGGATTCAAGAAGTCCTTTTAATTCACCGATACTAAAATTCGCATCACTTAAATATTTGTAGATTTCCATTGAACTGTAGTCATTTTTATATGGAAGTTTTTTTAATCTATACATGAAATCACCTCTATCTAAAAGGTAATACTGCTATCTGTTTTTGTCAATACGTGATTCAAAATTTAAAAATACTAGCCACGATCTACAAAATTATTTAGAGAGGTATTTCCTAAATAGAAATATGACTAAATGGCTTGAAATAAGAATTTTACATTACTATAATGGACTTGAAAATAGAATTGAAAGGGGAACAATAGTAATGAAAAAAATAAATATTGATGTTGTAGTAATTGGAGGAAGTGCCGCAGGATTGGTTTCG
>Ga0102814_10002941_pt1 | contig 11313 bp, 6 predicted proteins | sample ColrivemetaGS741_FD_79112 | JGI IMG/M metagenome (GOLD analysis project Ga0102814, IMG submission 79112) | Estuarine microbial communities from the Columbia River estuary - Flood tide ETM metaG S.741 | ecosystem: Environmental > Aquatic > Marine > Intertidal zone > Estuary | place: USA: Columbia... | reverse complement strand
TGCTTCTAGAAGCAATTTCTCCTGAAATGGATCACCCACCTGTACAGATGGAATATCTTCCGACGAATCTTCATCAAGGTCTTTTGAAGCAAACGATGCCCCGTGAATACCGTCTTTTCCGGTAGCCGAACCCACTATAAACACTGGATTTCCAACTCCCGAAGAGGTAGCAGATATTTCCTTACCCACTTCAACGATACCCGCAGAAAAGGCATTTACTAGTGGGTTTTGATGATAACATTCGTCAAAGTAAACCTCACCGCCTACAATAGGAATACCAAAGGCATTCCCGTAATCGCCGATTCCTTTACTCACTCCTTTAACCAACCATTTTGTACGGTCCTCTGTGGGCTTACCAAAGCGCAAAGAATTGAGCTGTGCGATAGGGCGTGCACCCATGGTAAAAATATCGCGATTAATACCACCTACGCCTGTAGCGGCGCCTTGATAAGGCTCAACCGCTGAAGGGTGATTGTGCGATTCAATTTTAAAACAACACGCTAGGCCGTCGCCTATATCAACCAAACCGGCATTCTCCTCACCTGCCTCTACGAGCATGTGAGGGCCTTTCTTTGGCAATTTCTTTAACCAAACGATGGAGTTTTTGTAAGAACAATGCTCACTCCACATTACACCATAAACAGAAAGCTCAAGGTAGTTTGGAGTGCGTACTAAAATCTCTTTGATTTTATCAAACTCTTCGGGGCGGAGGCCCATTTCTTGAGCCTGATCTAAAGTGGCAACAGCAGTGCTATTCATTATTGAAAAGAATTTGGACAAATTTAGGTATTCTTGTACCAACTCATTTGTATTCTATGCGCAATCTTTCCCACACTTTTGGCCGATTCTTTGTTTATAACCTCTTCTTCATCTTCACACTTAGCAATTGTACCCCCGCTGAGGAATTCGATGTTCTGTTGACCAACTTCGAATTACATTCCCCCACTGCTATTCCCGGTAAATTAGGCGAACGACCACAATTTTCGATTGGTATTAAGGACGGGAAAATAGCTTCAATTATAGACCACAGTGGAGGCCAGGAATACCCCGTAGCAAAATCGACGCTATCCTTAAATGGGCAGCACCTTTACCCCGGCTTCATCGACGCCCACGGACACCTGTTCGGCTACGCTCGCACCTTGAGCACGGTCAACCTCATTGGAGCTGCATCCAAGCAAGAGTGCATTGAGCGCATCAAAACATACATTCGTCTTCACCCGAATGAAGAGTGGATTATTGGGCGCGGATGGGACCAAAATGACTGGACCGAGCAACGCTACCCCTCAGCAAATGACCTTGCCGCCTTTTCTGAAAAATACGTTTACCTCACTCGAATAGATGGACATGCCGCTTGGGTAAACCAACCTGTGCTAGACGCCTTTTCAATTACCAACGAAACGAAAGTGGACGGCGGTCAAATTATGGACGGCATACTCATAGATAATGCCGAAACCTTGGTAACGCTGCCAAAATTGATCAATAGTTATTGGCGCACAGCCTTACTGCAAGCACAGGACAGTTTGGTGAAATATGGATTAACTGCAATGACTGATGCGGGACTTTCGACCCATCAAATCCTGTTGCTCGATTCGTTGCAAGAAGAGGGCAGCTTCAAATTATTCGTGAACGCAATGATCAGTAACCATGAAGAAGACCTTCAGTATTTCGAAAACCATGGCCCCATTGAGAAGCCCCTACTACGAGTAAAAAGTGTCAAAGCCTATCTTGACGGTGCCTTAGGTTCAAGAGGCGCACTTCTGCGCGATCCTTACCACGATTTGCCCGATCATTACGGCCTGCCATTGCTTAGCCCAGAGCAACTCGACGTCTTGCGTGAACGTTGTGTTCAGAACGGCTGGCAACTTTGTGTGCATGCGATTGGAGACAGCGCTCACCACGTTTTATTAGAGAGTTTCAATGAATTGGACACCATAGCAGACCTGAGGTTCCGTGTAGAGCATGCACAAATCATGACTCCGGAGGACAGTGCGTTCTACGCGCACCCCAACATCATAGCTTCCGTGCAGCCTACGCACGCTACAAGTGATATGTATTGGGCAGAAGACCGCCTGGGGCCACACCGTATACACCATGCCTACAGCTACAGAAGGATTTTTAATGCCGCTAATGAGAGGGTCGCCTTCGGTACTGATTTCCCTATTGAGCATATCGATCCCTTGGCTACATTTTTTGCTGCCACTACTCGTCAGGATAAAAACCATTGGCCTGAACATGGGTTTTTACCAGAACAAGAGATTAGTCCCGGCATGGCCATTCGCGCTATGACTCGCGAAGCCGCTTACAGCGCTTTTGGTGAAGACACTTATGGCTCCATAGCGATCGGACAAAAAGCAAACTTCACCCTGCTGAACACCAATCTTTGGAGCGAAGATGCTGCGTTGCGCGAAAGAACTCAAGTTGTCAAAACAATAGTTGGCGGCCAAGTACTTTATGATAGCAATTCTAATAAAGGTCGATAGTACATTTTTACTATATTGAACCTTCGCAATAACACACACTATTCCTAGAGAATTCAACCATGAGACAACCCACGAGATTATTCGATATCCCCCATTACCAGCTAGAACATATACCTATGAAGTTGATGATGACTTCAAAAGTAGGTGGTGAATGGAAATCGTACAGCACAAAAGAATTTACAGAAGCTGTAGACCAAGCCAGTAGAGCTTTGCTTGAGCTTGGAGTTAAAGCCGGTGATAAAGTCGCACTTATTTCGCACAACAACCGTTGCGAATGGAACATAATGGATCATGCGCTATTGCAAATTGGCGCTGTAGATGTACCCATCTATCCAACCATGACAGAAGCAGATTATGAATATATTTTCAATCATAGCGAAAGTATTTACTGCTTTGTCTCAAACGATGAACTCTACCAGAAGGTTACAAATATCTTGAGCAAATGTGAGCACATGAAAAAAGTGTTCACATTTGAGCAATACAAAGGAATGAACCATTGGTCGGAAGTATTGGCTTTAGGCGCCGACCAAACGCGTCAAGCAGATGTGGAAAAGGCACGTGATGCTGTGAAACCAGAAGATCTTGCCACGATAATCTATACATCCGGTACAACGGGATTGCCAAAAGGCGTTATGCTGAGCCATAAAAATGTGGTGAGCAATGTGATTGCAGCCACCCCGCGCATTCCTGGTTTGGTTAAAGGCGAGGCAAAGACTTTGAGCTTCCTACCCGTCTGCCACAGTTTCGAGCGCTTTATTCAGTACCTATACATGTATAATGGGGCGAGCATTTACTTTGCCGAATCTATTGAAACTATTAAAGCCGATTTAAATTACTGCCAGCCTACCATCTTCACCGCAGTCCCGAGACTCCTAGAGAAATTCTTTGATGGAATTGTTGCGAACGGTACCAGTGCAGGAGGGCTCAAGACTAAAATTTTCGAATGGGCCGTTAGCCTCGCATTACAATGGGAACCCGAACAGGCAAACGGCGGATTCTATCACTGGAAGTTAGGCATTGCGGACATGCTTGTTTTTAGTAAAGTACGTGCAGCGCTTGGCCTCACTCAAATTAAAGCTGTCGCCTCCGGTTCAGCAGCACTGCAACCACGTTTGGCTCGATTCTTCAACGGAATTGGGGTACCTATCTTAGAAGGCTACGGTCTTACGGAAACTGCGCCTGTAATTTCTGTAAACACCACTGCAGAACCTGGTATGATCCGTATAGGAGCTGTGGGTAAGGTGATCGACGGTGTTGAGGCTAAAATCGCCGAAGACGGTGAAATCCTTGCCAAAGGACCAAACATCATGATGGGCTATTACAAGCAACCTGAACTCACCGCTGAAGTAATGACAGGCGAATGGTTCCATACAGGAGATATTGGTGTGATTGAAGACGGGTTTATTCGCATTACCGACCGTAAAAAGGAAATGTTCAAGACCTCGGGCGGCAAGTATGTCGCTCCTCAACTGATCGAAAATGAATTGAAGGCTTCTCACCTCATTGAGCAGAGTATGGTTATTGGCTCTGGACGTAAATTCCCGGCTGCCATCTGCATCTTAAATGAACCAGGTGTTAAGGAGTGGTGTTCACGCCATGATATTGAATATACATCCATTAAAGAGATGGCCTTGAATCAACAAGTTCGCGACAGAGTGTGGAAAGACGTTGAACGCGCTAATTCTAGCTTTGGAAAATGGGAACAGGTGAAAAAAATCATTATTGATACAGACGAGTTCACCGTGGACAATGGTTGTTTAACCCCAACTTTTAAGGTTAAACGCAAACCCATCCTTGCAAAATATGAGGAGCAAATCGAAGCGCTCTACGCAGATTAACACTTCCTACGATAGTGCTAAAAATCCCCGCCACAGGCGGGGATTTTTTTTACCCCTACCCTATATACTAGAGGATCCTAAGCCAATGGCGAGCGGACATACAAGTAGCTGATCCAACCCCATGGCGTAGCCCCAAAACAAAAAACCCGCTTCCTTGCGGAAGCGGGCTCACTGAATCTTTACACGGTTAAGAAAAGCCTATAGCGCCGCGACGTGCTTAGCCAAGCTTGACTTCAAATTTGATGCTTTCTTCTTATGAATGATATTACGCTTAGCTAAGCGATCAAGCATAGAAGTAACGCGTGGGAGCATTTCTGCAGCTTCCGTGGCGTCAGTTGCTCCACGAAGTTTGCGCACAGCGTTACGTGTCGTCTTGTGGTAGTAACGATTGTGTGCAGCCTTCTTGGCTGTCTGACGAATTCTTTTTAAAGCAGACTTATGGTTTGCCATGTCTTTTTATTCTTAATAGTTGTGACCCGTACGGGAATCGAACCCGTGTTTCTGCCGTGAAAGGGCAGCGTCCTGGACCGCTAGACGAACGGGCCTTAAATGTTCCAGAACATTCCCCGGTTTTCTTTGGGGAGTGCAAATGTAATCACGTTTTTCAGATTCACAACACATTCACACAAAAAATCGAAAATAAATTCGAGCCCCAAGATTACCTGTTAATACGCCTTAGCGAAGACTACACGCTGCTTGCTTGGCTTACCTGTGAGCACGCAGACCCCCTCTTCTTCCTTGGAATCCAAAGGAATACAACGGATGGTTGCTTTAGTCAATTCTTTAATCTTATCCTCTGTTTCTGAAGTTCCATCCCAATGGGCATACACAAAGCCAGGATTTCCCTTCATTAATGTTTCGAATTCTTCCCAAGAATTCACCTCTTGAGAATGTGCTTCTCTAAAGTCTAGCGCTTTTTGAAAAAGCGTCTTTTGGATCTCTTCCAATAATGCTGGAACGGCAGTCGCCACGTCTTTCTGATCCACAAACTGCTTGGTTAAGGTATCTCTGCGCGCTAATTCCACACTGCCTTTCTCCAAATCCTTAGGACCAATAGCGATGCGCAACGGAACACCTTGAAGCTCGTATTGATTAAACTTCCAGCCTGGCTTGTGCGTATCGCGGTTGTCGTATTTCACTGTGACGCCATTAGCACGCAATTGGGCCATAAGGTCTTCTGCAACGACATTTATCGCATCCAATTGCTCTTGACCCCTATAAATAGGTACAATAACCACTTGGTAAGGTGCCAACTTCGGCGGCAATACCAAGCCATTATCATCACTGTGCGTCATAATAAGCGCACCCATCAATCGGGTACTAACGCCCCATGAAGTCGCCCAAACGTATTCCTGTTTGCCTTCTTTGTTTTGAAATTTCACATCGAATGCTTTGGCAAAATTTTGTCCTAGAAAATGCGAAGTCCCAGCCTGCAGCGCTTTACCGTCCTGCATCATTGCTTCAATACAATACGTCTCTAAAGCACCCGCAAAACGCTCACCTTCCGTTTTCAACCCGCGAAGCACAGGAATAGCCATGACGTCCTGAACAAAGTCCGTGTAGACATTTAACATCGTCTCTGCCTCAGTGATGGCCTCTTCCTTCGTAGCGTGAGCGGTATGACCTTCTTGCCATAAAAACTCTGACGTTCTTAGGAATAAGCGTGTACGCATTTCCCAACGTACCACGTTCGCCCATTGATTCACTAGAATAGGAAGGTCGCGGTAACTCTGTATCCAATCTTTGTAAGTGTCCCAAATAATGGTTTCAGACGTGGGGCGGACAATCAATTCCTCCTCCAATTTCGCCGAAGGATCTACGACTACGCCACCACCATTGGGGTCATCCATTAATCTATAATGAGTCACTACCGCACATTCCTTGGCAAAACCGTCCACGTGTGAAGCTTCTTTGGAAAAATATGATTTCGGTATGAATAGCGGGAAATACGCGTTCATGTGACCCGTTTCCTTAAACCGTCTGTCAAGATCCGCTTGGATGCTTTCCCAAATAGCAAAGCCATAGGGCTTTATCACCATAGAACCGCGCACACCTGAATTTTGAGCCAAATCAGCTTTGACTACCAATTCATTGTACCATTTTGAGTAATCCTCCTCGCGTGTTGTGAGATATTTTGCCATGAATTTTAGCTTGGTATAACTTTTGTACCTTGGTTAATCTGAAACGCAAATCTACTGAAGTTATGAAGAAGCCCATACTACTACTTTTCATTTCTTCCCTCATGTTATCATCATGTGGGACTTCTGTAAGTTTGACGGATAATTATTTCGAGGACGAAAATTATTACAACCCTGCGCTTCCTGCGCCGCGATTTGCCGGTGCAAAATCCACGGGAGTAATGGATAGCGAGCCATATACTGAGGATGACTATGCACTCATCTGGGAAGGCGAACAATCAATGCTCGTAACACCACTTCAAGGATCATCCTCTAACTGGTGGAACAACGGCAGAAGCTATTGGACCCCGGGATTCGGCACCTATTACTATCCACAATGGAACAATGGCATGGGCGGAAACGCTTGGAGTTCGATGGGCTACCACACCTCTGGATACAATTCATTCGGATGGAATAACAATTGGGGCATGCAACCTTTTGGCTACAATCCATACGGCTGGAACAACACATGGGGCATGGGCTATAACCCTTATGGGTACAATGCATACGGATACGGCTATAATCCATATGGCAACGGATGGAATGCGTGGAATGGAGTGACCAATTTTGGCAACACCACTTCCTCACCCTCAAATGACCCTATTAAAACGGGGGTAAATTACGGTGGCCGCCGTCCAAACAAATACCGCAGAAGCGGCGGACAAGGGAGCACCAGCGGTCGCATTGCCAATTATTCTTCAGATTGGAGAAGCGAAGTCGTCACAGAGGGGGCTTCCGCACCAGTATCGAAAACTTCCAGAGGGTGGGCAGAACCGCTTGTCGAATCTGCTCAAAAATCACTTCGTCAGCCTTCGACAATGCGCCCAACTAGCAGCAGCAGGCCCTCGAGTGCGGTTCAACCTATTCGATCCACGCGCAATGAGAAGCAATATGCTCCAACGACACGATCAAGCTACGAACGGAGCGCCAGTTTCCGCAGCGAGAGCGCACCTTCAACAAACAGTACGTACACGCCTTCCGCTCCAACACGTAGCGGAACCACTTCCAACTCAAGCGGCTCTCGTAGACGATGAAAAAACTTCGATTACTGTCACTACTCCTCTTTTTGACTTTTCTAGGTAAGAGCCAAAGTGTGGACTACTTTGCGACGCTTAACCAGCCGGTTTTGTGGGGTGATGCACGTTACAATAGCCTCTCTGGCGCAATGACCGCAATGAGTGGTTCTTTCACAGCGCTTGCTGAAAATCCTGCTGGAGCAGGCCTCTACCGACAGGCTGCATTCGGTAGCGATCTTTCCTTCTACAGTACGACGCATTTCAAAAACAGCAACAACTTCCCAACCGGGAATGCCCTAAGTATGAATGTTGCCAACCTTGGTTATATAAGTAAAGAGCCTGAGTCGGGTGTAAATATTTTCTTTACCTACAATTCAGACGATTTATTTCGTCAAAACTTACGTTACAATCAGACTGGCGGGGGCAGCATCCAGCAGCAATGGTTAGAAAACAGCCACTATTATTCGCCAGACGATCTACCGTGGGTAGGTCCGTATGAAGACATGCTCTACCAAAGCTATGCTTCCGACCGCAACGACACGACGGGTGAATACTACAGCACCGCAAATCTCAACAACACAGACTTCGAGCACGATCTCCGCCGTACCGGAATGAAAAATCAATGGACTTTGGGCTTTGGTGCAGAAGCGAGCAAACAGCTTTACTACGGCGCATCGGTTAAAATCGTGCACTCTTTCGAAAAAGTGACGGTGACGCATGAAGAGAGCTACAGCGAAACTACAGACCTCACCTCCTTTGATGTTGTGGATTATTGGGACAACAGTGGCATTGGCATCACTGCGAACGCAGGACTTTTATACCGCCCTACACAAGCTATGCGCATTGGAATTGCTGTTGACCTTCCTCAGGTGTACAGTTTTACACAAAACTGGGATACGGAGATGATTGCGTTCCGTTCTTCCGTCAACCAAATCATATCGAAAGCAGAAGGATACGGTCTGCTCTACCAATGGAGCATGATGACTGCGCCGAAGCTCAAGTCGGGTTTCACGTTAGTAGGTGGCCGATTAGGCCTTATCACGTTGAGTCACACCTACATCCCACACGGTTTTGCTGCAGCTTTGAGCAGAGAAGAACGGTACCTCAACCAAATCGTCAACGAAGAATTGGACGACCAACATACCTTTGCTGCAGGGGCTGAATTGCGTTTAGGCCCCATCACAGTGCGCGCAGGTAGCGGCTATACCAATGCCTTTCAACAAGGGCAAGACGCGCAGTGGCGTCGCAGTTTAGGCATCTCTTTACAAAGCGAAGGCCACACCTTTTTCATGAGCTGGAGCCAACTCCGTCAATCCACACAATATTACCCGTTCAGTGCAGCCTATACCGAGGCACTAGCCATCACGAGACAGCGCTCTATGCTGTCCATCGGGTCGACCTGGAAATTCTAAGGCGTTTTGCATCTTTTAACGTAATTTGCAGTGACTGCACTTATTGTGGTCCAATTCATTTAAATACTCTTCCGAATGAGCCATTCATTTCGCCGTACTACCTCAGCCGTAGTCGTTCTTTTTGCAATTCTATTCACGCTTCCTGCACAAGCCCAGCGCAAAAGCAAGGAAGACCAGCCGCTTTGGGCGAAAACCAGCCTCAGTGCGTTCAAATTTCGCAACGTCGGCCCTGCAACCACTTCTGGACGAATCGCAGATTTAGCCGTTGATACGAAAAACCCCGGAACAATGTACTTGGCATTGGCCTCTTCGGGCGTCTGGAAAACCACGAATAATGGCACCACTTTCGAACCTATATTCGACAGCCAAGGCAGCTACAGCACAGGTTGTATCGCGATTGACCCTAACAACTCTAATGTAATTTGGGTTGGAACAGGAGAAAACAACAACCAGCGCTCAGTGGCTTACGGAGACGGTCTTTATGTGAGTCGTGATGCGGGAAAAACCTGGACCAAAAGTGGTCTTGAAACAAGCGAACATATTGGCATGATTGCCATAAACCCTACGAATGGAAATCATATTTACGTGGCAGCATATGGTCCATTATGGTCCTCCGGCGGAGAACGCGGTATTTATGAATCAAAAAATGGCGGTCAAACTTGGACGCGTATTCTATACGTCGACGACCATACAGGTTTCAACGAAATTCATATGGATCCGCGCGACCCACAAACGCTTTATGCCACCGCCCATCAACGTAGAAGACACGTGTACACGCACCTCAGCGGCGGCCCCAACAGCGCGATGTACAAAAGCACCGATGGCGGAGCGCATTGGAATAAGGTAGAAAACGGATTTCCGGGAGGAGATGTAGGGAGAATCGGTATGGATATTTCACCTGCAAATCCTGATGTACTCTACGCTACTGTGGAGGGTCATGGGACATACGCCTCTACGGATCGCGGAGAAAGTTGGAACAAACGCTCCGGTCATGAAACCTCAGGAAATTATTACGTAGAATTTATTTGTCACCCGACGGATGTGAATACGGTATACAGCATGGACACCTATGCACACGTAAGTACGGATGGTGGCAAGACTTTTAAAAACATACCAAAGCGCTTCAAACACGTGGACAACCACTGCTTGTGGATTGACCCAACAAACACGAACCACATGTATATCGGTACTGATGGTGGTTTATACGAAACCTGGGACGGAATGAGCAGCTGGAATTGGAAGGCAAATATTCCTACAATCCAATTTTACCGTGTGGCTGTTGACAACGACTGGCCGTTCTACAATATTTACGGGGGAACTCAAGACAACAATAGTTTGGGCGGACCGTCGCAGACCATCAATTCTCGTGGGATCATCAACAGCGATTGGTTTGTGACTAATGGCGGCGATGGTTTTGAAAGCGCTACAGATCCGGACGACCCCAACATCGTATATGCGCAAGCGCAATACGGGTGGCTGGTGCGATTCAACAAGCAAACCGGCGAAAAGACCCCGATACAACCGCAACCGCGCTACAAAGAGACGCCGTACCGTTGGAATTGGGATGCACCTTTGGTGGCAAGCAAGCACCAGAAAAAGACCTTATATTTTGCCGCTAACAAGGTATTTAAAAGTACGGATCGCGGCGAAAGCTGGACGACCATTAGTGGCGATTTAAGCAGACAATTGGACCGCAACACCTTGCCAATCATGGACCGCTACTGGGGACCTGAGGCCATAGCACTGCACAAGAGTACATCCATTTATGGTAATATTGTCACGTTGCGTGAAAGTCCGCTAGATGCAGGACACTTGTGGGTAGGAACCGACGACGGTTTGGTATGGAAATCGGAGGATGACGGCAAGAATTGGAGCAGTATAAAAACCTTCACTGGCTTGCCTAAAACGCAAGTAGGATCATTGAATTTACCGCTGGTGTATGTCCAAGATCTTATGCCTTCACAACACAATAAGAAAGTCATTTATGCCGCATTCAATAATCACAAAAACGGTGATTTCAAAGCGTACCTTTTCAAAAGTACAGATGGCGGTAAAAGTTGGGACGATATCGCCGAAGACTTGCCAGAGCGCGGTAGTGTATACAGCATTGCTGAAGACCATATCAACCCAAATTTACTCTTCGTAGGAACAGAGTTCGGTGTATTCTTCACGCTTGACGGCGGCGAGAACTGGGTCCCGCTAAAAAGCGGCCTACCCACGATCGCGGTGCGCGACATTGCCATTCAGGAGCGTGAAAACGATTTGGTATTGGGCACCTTTGGCCGTGGATTTTATGTTTTGGACAATTACAGCCCACTCCGCGAATTGGAATACGTACTGGACCAAGAAGCTGCCTTCTTCACCACGAAACCTGGTTTGTTGTTCCGCCG
>Ga0102814_10002940_pt1 | contig 11313 bp, 9 predicted proteins | sample ColrivemetaGS741_FD_79112 | JGI IMG/M metagenome (GOLD analysis project Ga0102814, IMG submission 79112) | Estuarine microbial communities from the Columbia River estuary - Flood tide ETM metaG S.741 | ecosystem: Environmental > Aquatic > Marine > Intertidal zone > Estuary | place: USA: Columbia... | reverse complement strand
TTCGCGATCAAAACGAGAAGCAAGAAGATTTCTTATTTCGTCATCTTCTTTCATTTTTCTAAGTTTTCGCATTTCTTTTGGTTTTTTACCAAAGAGGTTATGCAAGAAATCTGCAGGATTAAATAAGGCTCCAAGAACTTTAGTTACGGTACTTGGTGAACTAGGGCTAGATTCGTAACCTGTAGAAGGTAGACCAGAAATACTATATCTTACATTACTTTGAATGGGTACTTGTTTGATATCTAATTCTAAATATCCTGTTAATCGCAATTCACTTACAACGACTTCTTCTAAAGCAAGAGCTAACTCTGTCATTTCTATTTTTGCAATAGATTCAAAATTTATCCAGTCGTTTGTAACTCTAACTTTTAAGGATTTATAACCTAAGTAAGAAAGGTGTAATGTGTCGTTTGCTTGTGCGATTATAGAAAACTCTCCTTTTTTATCTGTAGCAGCACCAATAACTTGGTTAAGATTTACAATATTTACGTTTTCTAGAGGATTTAATGTTCCTGCAATTACAATTTTACCTCTTACTTCTTGTGCAAAAGTTAAAGTAATGCTGAATAGCAGAATAGTAAGCAGGAACAATTTTTTCATAAATTCTCTTTTCCGATGTAAAAATAACAAACTAAACCAATTATATATATGTTGTATATAATTTTGACTTAATATTAACAAGTGTACTTATTAACGTCTGCTACGTCTTGGCCTTGAAGATCCAGAATCATTAGATTTGGAATCAGAACTTTGAGATTGTGTTGAATCTCCAGAACTTCTTCTTTCGCTTCGGTTTCTAACACTTCCACCTCTGTCACTTTCACCACTTCTGCGAGTACTTCTGTTACTAAAATCGCCACCTCCAGAACGTCTATCACTTCGTCTTCTGTCACCACCTCCAGAACGTCTGTCACTTCTGCTTCTATCACCACTACCAGAACGTCTTCTGTCACCTCCACGATTTCTGTTTCTTCCACCACCTTTATTTTCGCTTACTTCTACATTGACAAAGCGACCATTGTGTTTGAAATCTGTAAAAAATGCAAGAACTTTTTCTTCTAATGCCTTCTCTGTATTAAAAAATGAAAAACTTTCTTTACAATCAACTTTAAAAACATCATCTTTTCCTAATTCTAAAACTTCTTTTAAGAAATCTTTTAAAGACATCCAGTCATAACCGTCTTTACGACCAACATTAATGAAGTAACGAGAATCGTTAGAGTTTTGGCTATAATCTCTTCCTGCATCGCTAGATTCAGAAGCATTTAGGTTTTTTGATTTTTGATAGTAATTAAAGAAACGTGTAAATTCTACCGAAAAGAATTTTTTAATCAATTCATCTTTTGTCGTGTCTTCAAATAAGTCATTTATACTAGTTAAATACTTATCGATTTCATGATTTACTTCAGTATTATGAATTTTATCTGCTAACGACATTAATTGTACTTCACAAATTTCCATTCCATCTGGAATTTCTTTTTTCTCAAATTGTTTCTTAATTATACGCTCAATACTTTTTATTTTACGCACTTCACTTTTAGAAACAATAACCATTGAAATACCAGATTTACCAGCTCGTCCAGTACGTCCAGATCGATGTGTGTAAATTTCAGGTTCATCAGGTAATTGGTAATTTATAACATGAGTTATATCGTCCACATCAATACCACGTGCAGCAACGTCTGTCGCTACAAGCATTTGTATTTGTTTATTTCTAAATGATTTCATTACCAAATCACGTTGGTTCTGACTTAAATCGCCATGTAAAGCTCCAGCATTGTAACCGTCTTCAATTAAATTTTCAGCTACCTTTTGTGTATCACGTTTCGTTCTACAGAAAACTACTGAAAATATATCTGGATTTGCATCTGCTAATCGCTTTAATGCTGAATATCGATCACGAGCATTTACTAAATAGTATTCGTGTGAAACATTTGTAGCACCTTGATTTTTTGTTCCAACTGTTATTTCAATTGGGTTATGCATGAATTTTTTTGCAATAATTGAAACTTCTTTTGGCATAGTTGCAGAAAACAACCATGTGCTTTTATCTTTAGGTGTATGTGAAAGGATTTCAGTAATATCTTCAAAAAACCCCATGTTAAGCATCTCATCTGCTTCATCTAAAACTGCATATTCAATTTTAGAGATATCTACAAGACGTCTACTTATCATATCTTTCATACGACCTGGAGTTGCAACAATAATCTGCGCACCTCTTTTTACTTGTCTCGCTTGGTCTGTTATACTTGCGCCACCATAAATAGCAGTTACGTTTAAACCTTCATAGTATTTACCATAGAGTTTAATTTCGTTTGTTATTTGTAAACAAAGTTCGCGAGTAGGAGATAAGATTAGTCCTTGTGTAGTGCGACTGTTTACGTCAATCTTTTGAAGCATTGGAAATCCAAATGCAGCAGTTTTACCAGTACCAGTTTGTGCTAAAGCAACTAAATCGCGTTCTTCTTCTCCTAATAATAGTGGTATTGTTTTGTCTTGTACTTCACTAGGTTCTGTAAAACCTAAGTCATTTACGGCTTGCAGGATTTTTTCCTCAAGACCGAGTTCTTGGAATGTGTTCATTCTAATTAATAAGTATTCAATTGCATTATGTAGGTGTTACATAAGAAGCGAATCGACATACTTAAACCTAAAACTTCTAGTAACACATCCTCACCCTGAGGATTTAAAGGCGCAAATATAAGCTTTTTATTTAATACTTTTCAGGAACAAATGTTTGGTAATTAATAGGAGGGCGAACATAGCCTTCATAACTTGGTAATTCTGGAAGTTCAACAGGTTCCATATTAGCTTTTTCGTAAGGAATTTGACTTAAAACATGGCTTATACAATTTAAACGTGCCTTTTTCTTGTTGTCTGCATTTACAACAAACCAAGGTACTTGTTTAGTGTCTGTATGAGCAAACATGTCGTCTTTGGCTTTAGAATACTCCATCCATCGTGAACGTGATTCTAAATCCATTGGGCTAAATTTCCAACGCTTTAATGGGTTTGTGATACGACTTTTAAAACGTTTTTCTTGTTCTTCATCGTTTACCGAAAACCAGTATTTTAGAAGAATAGTCCCAGATCGTACAAGCATGCGTTCAAAATTTGGACAAGAACGTAAAAATTCGTGATATTCGTCATCAGTACAAAAACCCATAACTTTTTCAACTCCAGCTCTATTGTACCAACTTCTATCAAAAAGTACAATCTCACCAGCTGCCGGTAAATACTGTACATAGCGTTGAAAATACCATTGTGTTTTCTCTCTTTCTGTTGGTACACCTAATGCCACAACTTTACATACTCGAGGATTTAAAGGTTCGGTAAATCGTTTGATAGTACCACCTTTACCAGAGGCATCTCGACCTTCAAAAACGATAACTACTTTTAACCCTTGACTTTTCACCCACTCTTGAAGATTTACCAATTCTAAATGCAATTTAGCTAGTTCTCCATCATAATTAAATTTCTTAGTTTCGGAAGATTTTAAGTCAGTTGTTTTCATTGTAGAATGTTAAGTAATAAATAAAGTAATTATTTTTTAGAAATCAAAAAAGATATCTATTAAACTTGTTTAAAATTATTATCTTCGGAAGCAATTTTTCAATCTTAAAAAAATATTTATGTTTAGTCGATTAAAAGGGTTTTCACGCGCATTTTGGACAGCCAATATTGTAGAGTTACTAGAAAGAGGTGCTTATTATGGTGTATTTATTGTAATTACATTATATCTATCAAGAATTTTAGGTTTTACAGATGTTGAAGCTGGTTTAATTTCTGGTATCTTTTCAGGTGGTTTGTTCTTACTGCCTACTTTTACTGGAGCTCTTGCTGATAAAATTGGCTTTAAATATTCCCTGTTAATTGCATTTTCCCTATTAAGTATTGGATATTTTGGGTTGGCTGTAATTCCTACTTTTTTGGAGTCAAGTGGTTTGGTTGATTATTCCAATAACGCGATAAAATTTACAGGTTTATTAGAATCTGCTCAACAATGGGCAATTGTTCCAATTATGATTATTATTATGATTGGTGGAAGTTTTATTAAATCGGTTATTACAGGAACCGTTGCCAAAGAAACCACAGAAGCTACCAGAGCCCATGGATTTTCCATTTTTTATATGATGGTGAATATTGGAGCCTTTTCTGGAAAAACCATTGTAAAACCATTACGTATGGAAATGGGAGACATGGGATTAGTATACATCAATTACTTTTCAGCTGCCTTAACAGCGATAGCTTTAATTATGATAATTTTCTTTTATAAAAGCTCTAAACATGAAGGTGAAGGCAAAACCCTTAGTGAGATTTGGACAGCCTTAATAAAAGTATGCACTAATGGACGCTTGATAACACTAATTTTAATTATTACAGGCTTCTGGATGGTACAACACCAATTATATGCAACTATGCCTAAATATGTATTGCGAATGGCAGGAGAAGGCGCATCACCATCGTGGTATGCGAATGTAAATCCGTTAGTTGTTGTGTTAACCGTAACATTTGTAACCAGAATGATGGCAAGTAAAACACCTTTATTCTCAATGACAGTTGGAATGTTTATAATGCCACTATCGGCTTTGGCCATGGCAGGCGGAAATTTAATTGGAAGTGGAGAGGTAGACCTTGGTTTTATGACCATGCATCCTATTGCCTTTATGATGGTAGTAGGTATTGCGCTTCAGGCATTGGCAGAATCCTTTATTTCGCCACGTTACCTGCAGTTTTTCTCATTGCAAGCACCAAAAGGAGAAGAAGGCTTGTATCTTGGGTTTAGTCATTTACACTCCTTTTTATCATCAATTATAGGTTTTGGATTGTCAGGTTGGTTATTATCAAAATATTGTCCAGACCCAAGATTATTCGATACGCATGCAGCTTGGGAAACAGCATCAAGTAATGCACATTACATTTGGTATTTCTTTGCAGTTATTGCATTAACTTCTGCAATTTCACTAATTGTTTATGGTAAAGTAATCAAACACTTGGATGCTAAGAAAACTATTGGTTAACAATCTTTATGGTGTTGAAAGAAAGGTAATTAATTGTGTAACTGCTTTACCACGATGACCAATTTTGTTTTTTTCTTCTAATGTAATTTCAGCGAATGTCTGATTATAACCTTTAGCTTGAAAAACAGGATCGTAACCAAAACCAGCATTGCCTTTTCGGTCTTTTATAATTTCACCTTTACAGATTCCTGTGAATGTGTAGAGTTTGTTATTAAGATGTAATGCAATTACTGTTTTAAATTGAGCAGCTCTATTAGTTTTGTTTTTAAGGTCATTAAGTAATTTAGTAGTATTGTCATCTGCATTGCGTTGAGGTCCAGCAAAACGAGCAGAATACACTCCTGGAGCACCATTTAGAGCTTCTACTTCTAATCCAGTGTCGTCTGCAAAACAATCGAGATTATAATTCGCTTTTATATATTCAACTTTTTGGATAGCATTACCTTTAATAGTTTCTTGGGTTTCTGGGACATCATCAAAGCAATTAATATCTTTTAAACTTAATAATTTAATATGATTAGGCATTAAAGCTTGCACTTCTTTGAGTTTGTTTAAATTGTTAGTGGCAAATACAATAGTCATCTATACGATTATTTAGAGCTTATAAAATTAATCTTTTTGAAATCAAAAGGAAAAATTGTTTCTTCGTAAGCATAGATTTTTAATAATATTAACATAACGTTATTTTATATAAATCTCTTATTCATAAAAAACATATGATTCATAAAACATATTTAATATTAGTTTCAATTTTTTTCATATTTATTCATATCGGAAATACACAATCCAACTATTTAGTTGAAATTGGTAATACCGAGACTATAAAATCTACTGTTTTAAATGAGGATAGAACTTATTATGTGCAATTGCCACAAAATTTTAATGAGAATAAAAAATATCCTGTTGTTTATGTATTAGATGGAGGTGTTTTATTAAATGCAGTACACATCGTTCATGATTATTACTATGGTGGATATATGCCAGAAATGATAATTATAGGTGTTGCTAATGCAAAAAATAGAACACGAGATTTAACTACATCTAAAATTACAGAAAGACATGGATTACCTTATAATGAACAAAATGGTGAAGCTGATGTTTTTTCAGATTTTTTAATAAACGAATTAATTCCACATATAGAAAGTAACTATCCTGTTACGAAGTATAGATCTATTATTGGCCATTCTTATGGTGGATTATTTGCTGCTAATATGCTTGTTAATTATACTGATATATTTGAAAATTATTTATTGATTGACCCAAGTTTAGATTGGGATAACCAAAAACTACTAAAGGATTTTGAATTAGAATTAAGCAAAAGAAAATTTGAAGGGAAGAACATTTATTTAGCTTTGGGTGGACAACTTCATTTGCAAAATAAGGAAATTACTATTGAGAATGTAATGGATGACACTTCAGAATATACATTGTTTGCACGTTCAAATATTGGATTTTATAATTTAGTAAAAAGCCAAGAAACAAGTGGATTGGACATGAATTGGAAATATTATAAAAATGACCTTCATGGTACAGTTCCTTTGCCTTCAATTCTAGATGGTTTAAAATATTTTTTTGAATGGTATCAAATTGAAAATCCAGAACTTTTTAATAGTCCAGACACACCAATAGAAGACTTAGTTGCCTTAATAAGAAAACGAGAGCAGAAACTTAAAAAATATTTTGGATATTGTGTTGCTCCTTTTGAACAGGATTTATTTAACATGTTAGGATATATGAATCTTGAAATGGGACAACCAAATAAGTCACTTACCTTTTTTAATCTAAATATTGAATATTACCCAGAAAGTGCTAATGCATACGATTCTTTAGCAGATTATTACATGTCTCAAAATGATGTTGAGAATGCATTAAAAAATGTAAATTTAGCTTTTGATATTAGTGGAGATACTAAGTATAAAAAAAGAATTGAAGAAATAAATATTAAGAAAATTAAACATTGAAATATGCATTATTTAAAGTTTTAATTATCTTTAAATCATATCTAACAACCTATGCCTAAATTCACAACGCCTTTAGAGGCATTTTTATATTGGGAGAAACATCAACCTGATGCGATTTTTTTAAAACAACCTCTTGATGGAAATGTTTTAAATTATACATTTAAAGATGCAGGAGATGAAATAAGAAAAATAGCCAAGAAGTTAATTGACTACAATTTTCCTAAACAGTCTCATATCGCTTTATTATCAAAAAACTGTGCACATTGGATTATGTCCGATATTGCTATTATGATGGCAGGACATGTTTCAATTCCTATTTACCCGACATTAAATGCTAAATCTGTAAATCAGATTTTGGAGCATAGTGAAGCAAAAGCAATAATAATTGGTAAGCTAGATAATTTTAGTTCTCAAAAAGAAGGTGTCCCAGATATTCCAAAAATTAGCATTGGTATTTATGGTGAAAGCGATGGTGAACTTTGGGAAGATTTAGTTCAAAAAATGGAGCCTTTAAAAGACGTAAGAACTCAATGTCTTGATGATTTAATTACAATTATTTACACATCTGGTACAACTGGCAACCCAAAAGGAGTTATGCATACCGTTGGTAATTTTATGGAAAGCACTAACACTTTAATTTTATTGTTTGAATTGCCACAACATTTAAGATTATTCTCTTATTTACCTTTAGCACATGTCGCAGAGCGCTTAATAGCTAATTCTGGTATTATTTTAGGCGCATCCATAGCTTTTGCAGGATCTCTAGATACATTTGCTAAAGACCTTGAAAATACCCAACCACATATATTCTTTGCAGTACCAAGAATATGGACAAAATTTCAAGACAAAATTTTAGAAAATTTACCACAAAAGAAATTAAGTCTCATTTTAAAAATCCCAATTCTTAATACGATTTTTAAGAAAAAATTAAAACAAAAGTTGGGGTTAAAAGAAGCTATATTTATTTGCTCGGCAGCAGCTCCAATTGCATCAAGCTTGATAAAATGGTATAAAAAATTAGGCATTACAATACAGCAAGGTTATGGTATGACTGAAGATTGCTGTGTTTCACATTTTAATTTGCCTACTGCAAGTAAAATAGGTACTGTTGGTAAAGCTTTATTTAATGTAGAGGCTAAACTGTCTGCAGAAGGTGAGATTTGTGTAAAAAACCCCTGTTTAATGAAAGGGTATTTTAAAGCTCCAGAGATGACAGCTGCTGTTTTTGATGAAGAAGGCTATCTTAAAACTGGAGATATTGGTGAATACGATCACGATGGGTTTTTAACTATAACAGGACGTGTAAAAGACCAGTTTAAAACAGATAAAGGCAAGTATATTTCTCCAGGCCCTTTAGAATTAGAAATGGAGAAAAATACAGACATAGAGCAAATATGTATTGTAGGTACTGGAATTCCTCAGCCTTTAGCACTTGTAACGCTTTCAGAATTGGGTAAATCAAAATCCAGAGAAGACCTATCATCTAGTTTATATAAAACATTAGTAGATGTAAATCCATTGTTTGAAAAGCATGAGCGAATGGACAAAGTTGTTGTGATGAAAGAAGATTGGAATGTTGCAAATGGTTTAACAACTCCTACCATGAAAGTAAAGCGTATTCAGATCGAAAAAATACACCAACCGTATTATAAAGATTGGTTTACAAAACAAGATAAAGTTATCTTCGAATAATGATAATATATTTATGATAAAAATCATCAATTAATTAAGCTAATTCTGCTAACTTTATAAGAGTAACTTAAATACTTTAATTATGACGATAAACATTCAATATGTGCACATGGCAACAAGCGATGCTATGGATGAATATGTAACAGGAAAACTTGAAAAACTTGCAAAGAAGTTTGATTGGATTATTAATGCAGTAGTATACTTTAAAGTAGAGCATGATTCCAAAAAGCAAAAAGGAAGAGTTTGTAAAATCGAGTTAAGTGTTCCAGGTCCTAGAATTTTTGCTGAATCTTTTGAGATCAATTATAAAAAAGCAGTTCAAAACACAATTGGAGACTTGGAAACTCAGCTTAAAAAACGAAAACAAACCTTCCAAACCTATTAAGTTATAAATACATATAAATAGATAAGAGAAGTCGTTTTAACGACTTCTTTTTTTTAGCTATGATGGTAGGGTTCGTTTCTTAAAATAGTAAAACCTCTGTAGAGTTGCTCAATAAAAAACAATCTAACCATTTGATGAGAGAACGTCATTTTTGATAGCGCTAATGTTCCTTTGGATTTAGCATAAACCTCTTGAGAAAAACCATAAGGTCCACCAATAACAAAAACTAATTGTTTAATACCAGAATTCATGTGTTTTTGTAAATAACTTGAAAACAATACAGAATCCATTTGTTTTCCATTTTCATCTAGTAATATTAAAACATCAGAAGAATTAATCTTATTTAAAATAAGCTCACCTTCATTTTGTTTTTGTTGACTTTCAGATAAATTTTTAGCATTTTTTAAATCTGGAATAATTTCAAAATCAAATTTTATATAAAATTTCAAACGCTTTTGATAGTCTTCAATTAATTGTATTAATTGTTTATTATCTGTTTTTCCAATTGCTAAGAGTTTGATTTGCATTTTTCAAAGTTAATATAAGTATAACATCTTTTGCCCATTTGGGATTGTGATTGTCCTTTTTCGCTTATTTGTAACAAGTGAAAGTATTATAGCATCCCTTACTTTCTTGTTACTGTTATTTCTTTTTCCAAATTCATATTTATATTCTTATTTATTAATTATTAAACTATCGTTAATAATTTTTTGTGGTAAATACAGATTAGATTTTGATAAAATTATATATTCCTTTTGAGTAAGAATATTTAATCTAGCATCGAGATAACTAATTTTTTTTCTTCATTTTGTGAATAAGTCATAGTAGAAAAAAGCAAAATTAATATACGAGACCTTATCATCTAAAATGGTTTATTGGAAAATTCAATCAAAATCGTAATTCTATAATCAAATATCGTAAATCAATTTCTTATTTTAGCACTAAAGTAAATTAAATGATTAGTCCAGAAAAATTTCAAGAAGAATTAGATATAATAATTGCAAATGCCATTCGAGAAGATGTAGGAGATGGAGACCATAGCTCTTTAGCATGTATTCCAGATACAGTAAAAGGAAAAGCCAAGCTACTGGTAAAAGACAAAGGTGTTATTGCAGGTGTTGAATTTGCAAAACAAGTATTTAAATATGTAGACAGCAATTTAAAAGTTGAAACACTAATAGAAGATGGTACTTCAGTTAAATATGGCGATATAGTTTTTTATGTAGAAGGATCTTCTCAATCTATTTTAAAAACAGAACGCTTGGTGTTAAATGCGATGCAACGTATGAGCGCTATTGCTACTAAAACAAGATCTTATGTGGATTTACTTGAAGGTACCGGAACTAAGATTTTAGATACAAGAAAAACAACTCCTGGAATTCGTGCGCTTGAAAAATGGGCAGTTAAAATTGGTGGAGGAGAGAACCATAGATTTGCATTATATGATATGATTATGCTAAAAGATAATCATATAGATTTTGCAGGAGGTTTAACAAAAGCAATAAATAAGACTAAGCAATATTTAAAAGACACAAATAGAGACCTTAAAATAATTGTAGAAGCCAGAGATTTAAATGAAATTAAAGAAATATTAAAAAGTGATGGCATTCACAGAATTTTAATAGATAACTTTAATTATGAAGATACTAGAAAAGCTGTTAAATTAATAGGAGATAAGTGTCAATCAGAATCTTCAGGAGGAATCAATGAAGATACAATAAGACATTATGCAGAATGTGGAGTTGGGTATATCTCAAGTGGAGCTTTAACACATTCTGTTTATAATATGGATTTGAGTTTGAAAGCAGTATAGAATGACAAAACCAATAGAAGATAAACTAGATAAAATACCAATACTAAATCTTATAGTTAAATTTCTTAAAAAAATTAAACTACCTGGATTTGAAGGACTATCTATTTACGATCTGCTAGAAATGTATAGTATAGGTATTGTTGAAGGCGCATTAACGTCTAGAGCAAGTGCAATAGCATTTAGCTTTTTTACTGCAATATTCCCTTTTCTTTTATTTATAATAATAATTATTCCTTTTATACCTTTTGAAGGGTTTCAATTTCAATTTTTATCATTTTTAGATACGTTTTTACCACCGCAAACATCAGAGTTTTTTAATCAAAATATATTTGAAAATATTACAACAACATCTCAAGGCAGTTTGTTATCTACAGTATTCTTATTATCAATATTTTTAATGGCAAATGGTGTAAGCGCAGTTTTTTCAGGGTTCGAACACTC
>Ga0102814_10002936_pt1 | contig 11318 bp, 14 predicted proteins | sample ColrivemetaGS741_FD_79112 | JGI IMG/M metagenome (GOLD analysis project Ga0102814, IMG submission 79112) | Estuarine microbial communities from the Columbia River estuary - Flood tide ETM metaG S.741 | ecosystem: Environmental > Aquatic > Marine > Intertidal zone > Estuary | place: USA... | reverse complement strand
GATCCTTCAATAGACGATATGGCTCTTAAATATCCAATTACTATAGAAGAACTTTCCAATGTACATGGTGTTGGTGAGGGAAAAGCTAAAAAATATGGTAAAGATTTTGTGTCTTTAATTGCAAGATATGTTGAGGAGAATGATATTATGCGACCTGATGATATGGTTGTTAAATCAACGGGTTCAAATTCAGCGTTAAAGCTTTATATCATTCAAAATATTGATAGAAAACTACCACTAGACGATATAGCTTCAGCAAAAGGTATGGATATGCAAGACTTTGTTAAGGAAATGGAAGCCATTGTATATTCTGGAACAAAACTTAATATTAACTACTGGATTGATGATATTTTAGATGAAGACCAACAAGAAGAAATTCATGACTATTTTATGGAATCTGAATCCGATAAAATAGATGATGCTATTGATGAGTTTGATGGCGATTATGACGATGATGAATTACGTTTATATCGCATTAAGTTTATTAGCGAAGTTGCCAATTAGCTTTTAAGTGCTGTAAACGTTACATCTTGTTTTTTAGAAACTACTCTTAAACTTTCAATCTTGGTAGTGTTAAGTTTCTCTATTTGATTTTTATCAATCTCAAAATCTATTGATGTAATAAAACTATTAGGAATCATACCATAGTCTGATGCTAATTCGTCCATGTCAGATTTTAGTTTTATCTCTGTGTTTTTGCAGGTAATAGTAAGCTCTGCGCCTTTAAACGTTTTTATTTTAAACTGCCCAAAAACAACCACTCTAAAATAAAAATAACCTGCTAGTTCTTTCATTCCAGTAAACATTATATTTCTTTCTGAAATCGCAAAAGGTTTATCTTCAACTGCTGCCTTTAAGGTTTCTAAATACTGAGCATTTTCAACCTCATTATTGGCGTTATTTTTTTGTAATGCTGATTTAAGTTTACCGAAAGAAAATTTCATTCTAAAATATTTTTTACAAACATAAGAAACTAAAGAAGACACTTAAAGTAAAAACTCGAATTAATAATTCGAAAATCGTAAATCCTTTATATATTTGCAGCTCATAAAAACAAGAACAATGCAAGACGGATTATACGCAAAATTTAATACAAGTAAAGGTGAAATACTAGTTGCCTTAGAATTTCAAAAAACTCCGGGAACTGTTGGGAACTTTGTTGCTTTAGCTGAAGGAAATTTAGAAAACGATGCAAAACCACAAGGAAACCCTTATTATGACGGTTTAAAGTTTCATAGAGTAATTCCAGATTTCATGATTCAAGGTGGTTGTCCTCAAGGAACTGGAACTGGAAATCCTGGTTATAAGTTTGATGATGAATTTCATCCAGATTTAAAACATGATACTCCTGGAGTATTATCAATGGCAAATGCTGGTCCAGGTACAAATGGAAGTCAGTTTTTTATTACTCATGTACCAACACCTTGGTTAGATGGTAACCATACCGTTTTTGGTAAAGTTACAGAAGGACAAGATGTTGTGGATGCTATAGCTCAAGATGATACTATTATTAGCATGGAAATTTTAAGAGTAGGTGCAGACGCAGAGCAGTTTAACGCCATTGAAGCTTTTAGAACTTTTGAAGGTTCAAGAGCAGCACGTTTAGCTGAAGAAAAAGCTGCAGCTGAATCTGAATTAGATAAACTGGCTAGTGGTTTTGAAAAAACAGAGAGCGGATTACGTTATCAAATTATACAAAAAGGAGATGGTGTAAAAGCTGAAAAAGGAAAAACGGTTTCTGTACATTATAAAGGGCAGTTACCAGATGGAACTGTTTTTGATTCATCATACAAACGTAACCAGCCTATTGATTTTCCATTAGGAAGAGGTCAAGTAATCCAAGGTTGGGATGAAGGTGTACAATTACTTAAAGTTGGCGATAAAGCACGATTTGTAATTCCTAGTGATTTAGGTTATGGAGCTCGTGGAGCTGGAGGTGTAATTCCACCAAACGCTACCTTAATTTTTGACGTTGAATTAATGGATGTTAAATAAAGAATAGTAATATATTTATTTTAAAAGCACCTTTATAAAAGGTGCTTTTTTGTATTACAGCGATTTTTTTTACAAGATCTTTTTTATAATCTATAATAATTTGCGTTAATCGATTAAATTAGATTTAAGCTTGGTTGTTGCGTAACTTTAACGCATGATTACTGTAAAAACTTCCCCATTATTTTCACAGGTCATGAAAGCGTTAAAGTATCCCTTTGGAACACTTTATGTCTTTGATGGCTTTTTGATTTCTGAGATAAATGAAGGCGTTCATTTCTCTTGGGATGAACATGGAAAACAAATGGTTGAAGATGTTTCTTGTTATGTAGGAACTTTAGGTGAAGATTTAATTTATATTTCAAACAGAGTGAATTCTTATTCGGTTGTAGCAGCAGATTGGATGAAGTTTTTTAAAAACTATTACTTCTTAAAAGGATATTATATAGTAGACGATAAAAAAGTAAGTAAAATAAACTCTCTTGTAGAAAGCCTGTTTTTTAGTGGAAAAATTAAACGATTTGAAACTTTAGACGAAGCTGTTAATTTTGCCCATTTTGCTTTAGAATATCAAATAGAAGCCTAACTTTAATCATTATATTTTGAGCACAACAGAATTATATAAACTACAATATCCTATTGGACAATTTGATTGCCCTAGTCAAATATCGCATTCTAATGTTAAGGATTGGATTTCAATATTAGAATATTTCCCACAACGTCTTGAATCGCTAGTTATAAATTTATCAGACAAGCAATTAGATACGAGATACAGAGAAGGAGGCTGGACAGTAAGACAAGTTATACACCATCTTGCAGATAGCCACCATCATAGTTATATTCGCTTTAAATGGGCGTTAACAGAAGATAAACCAACTATTAAATTTTATTACGAGCAGGATTGGGCTGAATTAGCAGATGCTAAGTATGCACCAATTGCTTTGTCTTTAGAGCATTTAAAAGCTGTACATGCAAAGTTAGTCTATCTACTTAGGTCATTGTCTGAAGTAGACTTAAACAAGAGTTTTATTCATCCAGAGCATAACGAGGAAGTCGTTTTAAAACGTAATGTTGGTATTTATGCATGGCATAGTAATCATCATTATGCACACATCGAAAACTTGATGAAACGAAAAGGTTGGTAATAATTATTCCTTCCATTTAATATTACAACCAATACTAGGCTTTTGTAGTTTAGTGTTGCTTTTGTTTTCGAGCAAACAATCCATAGCATATTTTAAATCTTCTCCAGTAACAGGAATACCATTTTCAGGTCTGGAACTGTCTAATTGCCCTCTGTAAACTAATTTTAAGTCTTTGTCAAACAAATAAAAATCAGGAGTACACGCAGCATCATATGCTTTAGCAACTTCTTGAGTTTTGTCGTACAAATACACAAAAGGATATTGGTTTTCTTGTGCATGAATCTTCATGTTAACTGGTCCATCTTGAGGATAATTTACAGCATCGTTACTGGAAATAGCAATAAATTTGATGCCTTTATCTTGGTATGTATTAGCAATTTTTACAAGCTTTGAATTTACATGAACAACAAAAGGACAATGGTTGCAGATAAACGCAATTACAGTTGCCTTTTCACCTTTTAAAGTATTAAGATTTTTAAAGGCATCACTTTTAGTGTCTAAAAGATTAAAGTCTGGAGCTATGGTTCCTAAATCCAGCATATTTGAAGGTGTTCTTGCCATAATTGTAATATTTGGTATCTATAAAAATAAAGAATCCTTTTGATAACTATTAATTATAAATTAAAATTTATATATTCATCATCAAACTAACTAAACTAACTTAATGCCTACCTCAATTGCATTTGAAGATTTTACTAAAGTAGATCTTCGCATAGGAACAATTATTGAAGTAAACGATTTTCCTAAAGCGACAAATCCTGCGTATCAACTCACTATAGACTTTGGAGATTTGGGTATTAAAAAATCTTCAGCACAGATTACAACTTTATATACAAAAGACGAATTGTTAGATAGACAAATTGTTGCAGTTGTTAACTTTCCAAATAAACAGATTGCTAATTTTAAAAGTGAATGTCTTGTAATGGGAGCAGTTGATGGTAAAGATGTTGTTTTGTTAAAACCGGAACAAAGCGTTAAAAACGGAACAACAGTTTCTTAAAATGTATGCTAGAATTAGATCATGTAAAAATTCAGTTTGATAGTGAAGCACTATGGATATTAAATATTGCATTAGCAGTAGTAATGTTTGGAGTTGCATTGGGCATAACTTTACAGGATTTTAAACGTTTATTTAAAAAACCAAAACTTGTAATTCTTGGTGTTTTGTCTCAATTTGTTTTACTGCCATTTGTAACCTATTTATTGGTTTTACTAATTAAACCACAGCCAAGTATTGCATTAGGAATGATGATGGTAGCGGCATGTCCTGGAGGTAATATTTCTAATTTCATGACACATCTTGCAAAAGGAAATACCGCATTATCTGTAAGCTTAACTGCTTTTGCAACGTTTTTAGCAATGTTTATGACGCCTTTTAACTTTCAGTTTTACGGAAATTTATACGAACCAACAGCTCAAATTTTAGAAGCTATAAAACTAGATCCTTTTGAGTTAATTAAAGTTGTTTTGTTGATACTAGGAGTTCCATTGGTTTTAGGTATGTATGTAAGAAGTAAAAGAGAACGCTTGGCAATGAAATTATCAAAATTGTTAAAGCCTTTATCAATTATAGTTTTTGTTGCTCTAGTTATTATAGCGTTATATAATAATCTCGATATTTTTAAAGCCTATGGACATCATGTTGTTGCTATTGGTATTGGACATAATTTAATAGCAATTCTATTGGGATACTTAGTTGCAAAGGCATTTCGTTTATCTTTAATTAATCAAAAAACATTAGCAATAGAAACTGGTATTCAAAATTCTGGATTAGGCTTGCTATTGATTTTTACTTTTTTCGAAGGTTTAGGTGGAATGGCAATTCTAGCAGCTTTTTGGGGAATATGGCATATTGTTTCAGGATTACTAATTGCAAGTCTTTGGTCTAAGAAAATAAAATAATTTGATGCAGAAAATTTGGTTATATGTTTGGCGTGGATACATTAGAATGGGAATGTTCTTCTATTTTAGACGTGTAAACGTATTTGGATTAGAAAATTTACCCAAAAATCAACCAGTTTTAATTTTAGGTAATCATAGAAACGCACTTTTAGATGCTTTATTAGTTGCCTGTTATACTAACAGATTAAGTCATTATTTAACGCGAGCAGGTGTTTTTAAAAAGAATGTAGTAAGTAAATTTCTAAAAAGTTTACAAATGCTTCCCGTTTACAGAATTCGTGATGGTTGGGGAAACCTTACAAATAACAATGCGATTTTTGAAAACTGTACAGAATTGCTTAATAAAAATAAAACCGTTGTTATATTTCCAGAAGGAGGACACGATTTGGTTAGACGCGTAAGACCCTTAAGTAAAGGATTTACAAGAATCGTTTTTGATTCTTTAGAAAAATATCCAGAAATGGATTTGCAATTAGTTCCTGTTGGATTAAACTTTCAAGAAACATTAGGTTGCCCAGATAGTGCTTCAATTTACTATGGAAAACCTATTGCTGCTAAAAAATTTGTAAATAGTAATAGGAATGAAGGTGTAGTAAATTTGAAAACAAAAATTCAAATGGAAATGGCTAAACTTACAGCCGATATACCTAAAGATACTTATGAACATGATTTAAAGATTCTTGATGCATTAAATGTAAATTATTTAAATCCAGAAAGTGTTAATCGATGTATTAAAAACAAATTTGAGAATTGTGAAACTCGAAAGCCTTCAAAACTAAATTGGCTTAGAACTATTCTTAAATACCTACTGATATTAAATCTGCTTGTTCCTTATGTTATCTGGAAGAAAGTAGCTCAGCCTAAAATTAAAGAATTAGAATTTACTGCTACGTTTAGATTTGCTATTGCAATAACACTTGTGCCTCTGTATATAATACTAATTACGTTAATACTTGGAGGCCTATTTAATGCTTCAATAGCGCTTATATATCTTATTTCGGTTTTATTACTTAGTTTAATAACAGTTAAATTATAGCAATAAAAAAAACCGTTGCAATTTGCAACGGTTTTTTTCTATTAGGTATTATTTGTTAAATATCTTCGAAGTTTACATCTGTAAAACTTTCAGGTGTTGCAGGTGTATCTTCAGATTCGTAAGTTTCCTTTTTAAAATCTTTTTGATGACGTTCACTAATTACTTCTTCGCCTTTTTCATTAATAATGTAATTAGTCATTTCGGCTAAAATCTCATTAAATTCAACAAAATCTTCTTTGTATAAATAAATTTTGTGCTTTTTGTAGTGAAAAGACCCATCATCGTTTGTAAACTTTTTACTTTCTGTAATTGTAAGATAATAATCTCCAGCTTTTGTAGCTCTTACGTCAAAAAAATAAGTACGTCTTCCAGCTCTTAAAACTTTAGAATATATTTCTTCCTTCTCCATCATTTCATTATTACTCATAGTTGTATTGTTAAGTTTGAATTGTGTTTTATATTACTCAAAAATCTAAAAAAAAACGGTAGCAACCAACAAAATATTATATTTCTTTTTCGCTAAGTTGTTTTATGTAGAGTTCTTTATAGTAGCCGTCTTTGTTTATTAGCGATTCATGAGTACCACGTTGTAATACTTTTCCGTCTTCGATTACTATAATTTTATTTGCGTTTTTTGCAGATGAAATACGATGACTCACTATAATAGTTGTTTTTCCTAGAGAAACAGTTTTTAAATTATTAAGAATTTCTTCCTCTGTTTCTGTATCTACAGCAGAAAGACAATCGTCAAGTAATAAAATTTGTGGTGAATTAATAATAGCTCGTGCTATAGAAATACGCTGTTTTTGACCACCAGATAAAGTAATACCACGTTCTCCTAAAATGGTATCATAACCTTTATTAAAATCTTCAATATTTTCATGTACAACAGCATTTTTAGCTGCTTCAATCACTTGATGGTCTGTCGCGTTTATGGCCCCAAATTTTATATTGTTTTTAATGCTGTCTGAAAACAAAAATGCATCTTGAGGTACATAACCTATAGTAGTTCTTAAATCTTTTAAATTTATGTTTTCTATTGGATTATTATCTATTAAAATTTCGCCAGAATCGACGTCATATAAGCGTCCAATTAAATCAAGAATTGTAGATTTTCCAGAACCAGTCTTTCCAATAATAGCTAAAGTTTCTCCTTGATTAATGCTAAAACTTAAATGTTTTAAAGCTTCAATTCCAGTGTCTTCATATTTAAAAGAGACATTCTTAAATTCGATTTTTCCATTAATATATGAATGTAATTCAGTATTGTTTTTTATTTGAGGTTCTTCTTTTAAGAATTCATTTATACGTTTTTGAGATGCTTCAGCTTCCTGAACTAAAGACGTAACCCACCCAATTGCCGCAACAGGCCATGTTAACATATTTACATAAATAATGAATTCTGCTATAGTTCCAATACTTTCAATCTCTCCATTAATGTATTGTAAACCACCAATATAAATTACAATAATATTACTGGCTCCAATAAGTAAGATCATTAAAGGAAAAAAGAAGGCTTGAATCTTGGTTAGGTTTATATGTTTTTGCCTTTGTGCAGATGCTAATTCCTCAAACGATAAATTAGTCTGTGTTTCAATACCATAGGCTTTAATTACAGATATACCACTAAATGTTTCTTGTGTATAAGTAGATAATTTAGATAAATATTGCTGTACAATAGTACTGCGCTTATGTATTATTTTACTTAAAAAATAAATTGCTATAGATAAGATTGGTAAAGGAATAATTGTATAAAGTGTAAGCTTAGGAGCAGCATTAAGCATATAGAATAAGGCTACTAAAAATAATGTTATCATATTTAATGAATACATTATAGCAGGACCAATGTACATCCTAACTTTGCTAACATCTTCACTTATTCTGCTCATTAAATCACCAGTTCTATTGGTTTTGTAAAAATTTAAAGATAAACGTTGGTATTGGCTATAGATTTCATTTTTTAAGTCGTATTCAACAAATCTTGAAACATTTATAATGGTTTGTCGCATCAAAAAAGTAAAACCACCTGCAATAAGAGCAGCTCCAACAAGATAAATAATATTTAACCCTAATTCAGACCTAAATACTTCTTCAGTAATTTCATTATTTAGTCTTTGTGATATTACAGTTACAGATTTACCAATTAACCTTGGAGTAAATAAGGCGAATATTTTAGCAGTAATAGTTATAACAATTCCTATTAAAAGCCTGTATCTGTATTTAAAGAAGTATTTATTGAGGTGTTTAAGTTCTTTCATCTAAGATTTAAGTAGCATTTTTAGAGAAAAACAAAGATACATGAATAAAATAATATTACTTTTGCTCAGTTAAATTTAGTCAATATAATATTTAATTAAAGTTCTTTAAATTATGCTAAATAGAAGACATATTCGTATTAAAGTAATGCAAATTGTATATGCCTTTAGAGGATCTGAAAGTGACGACCTAAAAATTCAGGAACGTTTTTTAATAAAAAGCATGGATTCTATGTATGATTTATACTTGCTTTTAATGTCTTTAATTATTGAAGTAAATTATAGAGCATTAGATTATCTCGAAAAATCTCAAAAAAAGCATTTAGCGACTAAAGAAGAAATAAATCCAAACAAAAAGTTTATTAAAAATGAAGTCTTAAAAATTTTAAGACAGAATGTTCATTTTAAAGAACAGTTAGAAAAACGTAAAATTGACTACTGGAAGCTAGATGGTGAATATATTGATATTATATTTAGAGAATTATTAGCTAGCGATATCTACAAATCCTACATGAGTAATGAATTGTCTTCTTTTGATGAGGATAAACAGTTTGTACTTGATTTTTTCAAGAAAATTATTGCTCCAAATGAAAAGCTTCACGAATATTTAGAAGATAAAAATATAACTTGGATTGATGATTTAGCTGTTGTAAATACTGCAATTGCTAAATTATTAAGAAAAATAAAACCAGAACCAAGTTTGTATTATTTTGTACCAAAACTTATTAAAGATGTTGAGGATAAAGAATTTGCATTAGAATTGTTAAAAAAGACGCTTCTAAACGCAACATCATTTTCTAAAGAAGTTGAAGGAAAAACACAAAATTGGGATAAAGACAGAATTGCAAATATTGATTTTGTTTTATTAAAGATGGCAATATGTGAATTTACAAGATTTCCATCTATCCCAACCAAAGTAACTATAAACGAATATTTAGAAATAGCTAAAGAATACTCAACACCAAAAAGCAGCGTGTTTATAAATGGAATCTTAGATAATATCGTTAAGGAGTATGAACTTAAAGGAACGTTAAATAAATCTGCTAGAGGAATGATGTAATTATTTTTTTATTACATTTATACGCTATTAGTAAAAACATAAATATTAATAACCCAATAGTTTATCAAGAATAGACAATTTTAAAATTTAGAAAAATGAAAAAAGTAATTTTAGGTTTAAGTGCATTATGTATGGTAGCCTTTACATCTTGTAAAGAAGATGCTACTGCAAAAGTGAACACAGAAAATGTAGCAAAAGCTGCTGAAAGAGATGCCGTTGCTGCAGATTTTCCAGTTATAACTTTTGACAAAACAGAACATGATTTTGGTGAAATTGAAAATGGAACTCCAGTTGAAACAACATTTTCTTACACTAATACAGGAAGTGCTCCTTTAGTTGTTACCAATATTAAAAGTACATGTGGATGTACTGTACCTCAAGGTTGGAGTAAAGATCCACTTGCACCAGGAGAGTCTTCACAATTTACTGTGAAGTTTAATGGAAAAGGAGCAAATAAAGTAAGTAAATCAGTAAATATTACTGCTAATACTGAAAAAGGTAAGGAGCAAGTTAAAATTACTGCTTTTATCAAGCCTGATCCAAATGCACCAGCTAAGACTACTACTGCATCACCTTTGATGGGTAATACTCCTCAAACACCAGTTAAGTCTAGTACACAACCAGGTCACGAAGGCCATAACCACGATTAATTTAATTAAATGGATCAATTAGGACAATTTGCACCTTTTATATTAATGTTTGCTGTAGTGTATTTCTTTATGATTGCACCTCAAATGAAACGTGCTAAACAAGAAAAGAAATTTGCTGCAGAATTAAAACGTGGTGATCGTGTAATTACAAAAAGTGGTTTACACGGAAAAATATTAGAACTTAATGATAAAGATGGTTCTTGCATTATAGAAACAGGAGCTGGTAAAATTAAATTTGAACGCTCTGCTATTTCTATGGAGATGAGTAAAAAATTAAATGCGCCACCTTCAGAAAAAAAATAGATATTAAAAAAGCAGCTCATTGAGCTGCTTTTTTATTTTAACAGTTTTTATACTTATCATTTAAACCAATTCCTTTAAGAATCATAGGTTTAATTTTAATCAATCTATTTTGTTTTGTAGTTTCTCTTTTTGCGGAATTAATATAGTCACAGTACGCTCGCTGTTTGTATGGTGTTAATGTCTCGAAACCAATCATTAAGTCACTATTAGACTTTAAAATAGCATTTAACTCATCTGGAATTACTGTTTCTTTTTTAGACCTATCTGCTTTAATTTCTTTTCCAGCTTTTTGATTCTCAATAGCTTCCTTAACATATTTAAGAACAATATTTTTATCTATATCGTTTATAGAAGAAAATTTCATTTGCCTTAATGCTTTGGTTTTCCCTTCTTGGGCATTTGATAACACATTATGTTCATCTTTTAAAAATATACCATTAAAAAACCATATTCCAAAGTGATTTTTAAAGGCTCCTAAGCCTATTACATTTTTAGTATTAATTGTATAAACTGGAGCGTTCCATTTAACAGTTTCAGTTAATTCTGTGCTAAGAAATAATTCTCTTAATAAGGTTAGAGCTTCACTAAAGGTTTCATTAAATTCAATATAGTCTTCTACTGAACTTATTTTTTTCATGTTGATTTTAATTTAAGTACATTATTTTATTCCTCAGGGTTGTAATAAAACCAATCAAATGAAGCTTTATTTATTGATTCTTTTCCTTTACTGGTAGCATATATACCAACACCAGGACCATTAAATTGAGCATTGCCTTGACCATCTGCAATTACAATCATACTTAGGTTCTTGCCAATAGGTTGAAGTGTGTCTTCTGAAGTTCCATAGCTAAACTGAACATCTAAATTAGTTGCTTTAACATGCAACAAAACATTACTTTCTTTATATGGTTCTCTTGCTATTTCTGTTTTTTTACCTTTAAAATCCTCAATAAGAACAATTGAATTTTTTTCTTT
>Ga0102814_10002934_pt1 | contig 11325 bp, 7 predicted proteins | sample ColrivemetaGS741_FD_79112 | JGI IMG/M metagenome (GOLD analysis project Ga0102814, IMG submission 79112) | Estuarine microbial communities from the Columbia River estuary - Flood tide ETM metaG S.741 | ecosystem: Environmental > Aquatic > Marine > Intertidal zone > Estuary | place: USA: Columbia... | reverse complement strand
TTTTATTTACTTTCCCACATTTTTTGGCTATCCTGACTCGAACCAAATTTGATTCTTATGAAAAATGTGTCGTATTTAGCTCTTTTTTTAGTATTTATTGCATCATGCACCAAGCCTGCCAGTCCGTTTAATGAACAAGAAGTTGCAATAGTTCTAGATAAGTGGCACAATGCAGCAGCGACCGCAAACTTTGATGAATATTTTGGCTTAATGACAGAGAATTCAATTTTCATGGGAACTGATGCAACAGAATATTGGACAAAAAAAGAGTTCATGGATTTCAGTAAACCCTATTTTGATCGCGGAAGAGCATGGTCATTTAAAGCTACAGTCCGCCATATTTATTCAAGTCCAGAAAACCCTAATTTTGCTTGGTTTGATGAAGAATTAGATACACCCAATTTAGGGCCAAGTAGAGGGACTGGAGTATTGAAAAAAAATGCTGGGGAATGGAAAATTGAACATTACAATCTTACAGTTCCCATTCCGAATGATATCGTCGATGATGTTGTTAAGCAAATTGAGGACTATTCAAAAAGCGGTAAATAAATCAAATTCGCCAAGGCGGATTAATCCGATTATCACCAGCATAAAATAAGATAAGTTGATTATTATCAGGATCATTTAATTTAGCTTCTCTCCAAAGCCAAGATTGATCTTTGGGTAATTCGTTAAAATGAATTCCTTTTTCTTGGAGATGTTGTACATCTTCATCAAGGTGTTCACATTCAAAATAAATCCAAATGCCCTGTCCTTTTGGTAAACTGTCAACTTTATGCAGGGAGAATGTAGATGAACCGTTTGGACATAGAAAACGAGCGTAATGATCATTTGAGTGAACAATTAGTTGAAGCCCAAGTGTTTTATAAAACTCTATAGATCTCGATAAATCTAAGCAGGGAACAGTTACTTGATTCAGATTCATTTTATTATGTATTTGAAAAGATTAATCAAACCAAGAAGATACCATTCTTATATAAGTTTAACATGATGAGTATTTGAATAAACCGTTTTAACTATATAATTAGGCTGTGATTTCTCTTTTCACTTAGAGAGTATTAACAGACTGAATATGAAATGGCGAATGTTCAACATTCAAAAACGTAAGAAATCGTATAAAAAATGGGAATTCTGATTCAATTATATTCAAAAAAAAAGCTGAATCAGTTATTCAACCGATTCAGCATTAACCCATAACACGAAAAATCTTAATTGATAAACTCTTTTTGTAAGAGTTTTCCAATTACCATGCGTTGAACTTCACTAGTTCCTTCGCCAATTTCTAATAATTTTGCATCACGAACAAAACGTTCAACATGATATTCTTTTGTATATCCGTATCCGCCATGAATTTGAATAGCATCTAAAGCAGCTTGTGTTGCCAATTCTGAAGAGAATAATTTCGCCATTGAAGCTTCTTTTGTATACGGACGACCTTGATCTTTTAACCAAGCGGCACGCAAAACTAGTAAACGAGCAGCATCAGTTTGAACCGCCATGTTAACAACTTTCCACTTAATTGCTTGATTTTCGTAAATCGCAGTGCCAAATTGTTTACGTTCATTTGAATATTGAATAGATTCTTCCATACTTCCACGAGCAATTCCTACTCCAAGAGCTGCGATTCCAATTCTTCCGGAATCTAAAATTTTCATAGTATCAATGAATCCATAGTTAAGTTCACCAAGTAGATTCTCTTTAGGAATGCGACAATCTTCGAAATAAATTTCACTTGTATCAGAAGTGTTCATTCCTAATTTGCGCATTTTAGGACCACTAGAAAAGCCTTTAGTTCCTTTTTCTACGATAAAAGCACTAATTCCTTTGGTTCCTTTAGTACGGTCGGTAACCGCTAAAACGGTAAAAATATCACCAACAGTTCCTTGAGTAATAAATATTTTCGCACCATTTAAAATCCATTCATTACCATCTAAAACGGCAGTGGTTTTCATATTTGATGCATCAGAACCAGATCCAGGTTCTGTAAGTCCCCAACCACCAAGCTTTTCGCCTTTAGCTAGTGGAGTTAAAAATTTCACTTTTTGTTCATGAGTTCCTGCTAAAGCAATATGTCCACTACAAAGTGAAGTATGAGAAGCAACAGTTAAAGCTAAAGAAGCATCATAACGAGCAATTTCTTCAATTGCTAAGGCAAAACTGACATAATCAACATTGCTTCCACCGAATTCTTCGGGGTGAACCATGCCCATGAATCCCATTTCAGCAAACTTTTTAACGATATCATGTGGAAATTTACATGTTTCGTCTCTTTCGATAACTGTAGGTTTTACATACTGTTCAACAAAGTCTTTTACAGAGTCTCTAATAAGTTTTTGGTCGTCAGTAAGGTCAAAGTTTAAGCCGAGGGCAACATCGGTATTCATCATAAATCGGTCAAATTAGGTTAAAAAAACGCTTCCAAAGGTATGAATAAAAACTGATTGCATGAAATATAAAACGACATTCTGGAAAAAGAGATTTAGGTAATATTAAGCTGATTTTAGCTTATTCCACTATCTCCACATGAATACATTGAGCAGCTTCTTTTCCAATAATCAATGGACTACTATTTAAAAATAATGCTACAGGCCCATTAAAAGGAGCTCTTGAGTCTAAATAGATTTTTGTTCCAGGAATTAAACCTAAGCTGGCTATATAACGGAGAAAATCTGGAGCTTGTTCTTCAATCCTCTTAATGATATACCATTGTTTTAGTTCAACTTCTGTTAATAAATCTCCAAAATGACTAGGTATTGTTCCGTCTTTGGCAGGAATAGGATCTCCATGTGGGTCAAATTTTGGAAAACCCAACATTTCATTAATTTTATCTTCAAATTGCTCAGAAATATGATGTTCTAATTTTTCAGCTTCGGCATGCACTTGATCCCAAGAGTATCCCATTATCTCGCTTAAATATAATTCTAACAATCGATGGTGTCGAATCACTTCTAGAGCAACTTTTTCACCAGCAGGGCTTAAGGTAACCCCTCTGTGCGATTTATAATCTGCAAGACCTAAATCGCCTAATTTTTTTAACATATTGGTTACAGAAGCTGCAGAATAGCCCATGGCATCAGCAATTGCTTTCGTTGATGCATTTCCACTATGTTGCAATTTGTAAATCGTTTTTAGGTAATCCTCAATTGCCGGACTAAGTAAAGCGCGAATAGATGATGCGGAACTTGACAAAGGGTTAATTATGTAATTTTAAGCTGTTTAAACTTGAATACCAACGTCGATATCAGTATCGTTGACTACTCAAATCTGATTTGAATTGCCTTAAAAATACGTGTTTGATTCAAAAAATCTAATTTTACTCATTTCTTTTTGTTTCTTAAGTGGGATAGCTCTTAAAGCTAATTCAAATTCAAGTTCATTTCTAGTGCTTAAGACTGTTGTACCTATTAGTCTGCCAAATGAGGTTTCAAATACAAATGAATTATCAAACTCTGTTAGTACTAAAGCAGATGACCCAACAAGTTTAAAAGTTTGGACATTAAAGTTCAATGGGAATAAGACCTATTCAGCTATTGTATTAAATGCTGTAATTGCACATAAAGCAATTCCTTATCTAACCAAAAAGCTGCCAGGAAATAGTTCTGTAGAGGGTTTTGATTTTAATGAAACAGAATTGAAAAAAGATGAAATTCGTTTAAAAAGATTTTATGTTCGTAGAGGGTTTATTAATGTAAAAGTAAAAGCAGTTGTATCTAAAGGAGAGAAATGGTGGCAAAAAAATATCACGTTTAATATCACTGAAAATAATCCAATTCGAATTCGTTCGGTCGTTTACGAAACAGATAATGCTGTTTATGATAGTTTAATATTCAAAGAAAATTCGATTATAAAAGCACAAGGGAAACAACCTTTTCAAGTCGGTAGAAGACTAGAATCTGTAAGGACTCAAGAAGTGGAAGGGATATTTGTAAAAGAACTGAAGCAATTAGGATTTCCCTTTGCTGAAACAAAAGTTAGAGTTAAAACGGATTCGGCCTTACTTCGTTCAGATGTAACAATTTTGTTTAAACCCTTTTCACTTGCAAATATTGACTCCATAAAAATTATTGGAAAGCTAAGTGTCCCTGAGTCATATATCTTGAAAGAAGCCGGTTTACATCTTGGAATGACGTTTTCTCAAAAAACAATTTCTACTGCTCAACAAGAGCTTTTTAATCATCAACTTTTTCGATTTGTTACCATTAGTGTTCCTAACCAAGAAAAAGATTCTAGTGTTTCATTAGTAATCAGATTAGAAGAAAACAAGCTTCGTTCTATTATGATTCGTGGTGGAGTTGGTACAGAAGAGTTAGTTAGGGCAGAGGTAGCATGGACTCATTTAAATCCATTTGGAAATGCACATAATATTGCAGTTAGAGCTCGATCTGCATTAAATCCTGAAGCCGAACTTAGAATGGCTCGTTTAATATTTGATTACAATATTCCTTATTTCTTTAATACAAGAAGTGGGACAAGAACATCTCCATTTATTGAATATAAAAACGAATATAGTTATCGTTTAGGACGTTTTGGTCTAAATAATTCGTTCTTATATCAACATAGTAAAGAATTGCAATCTATTGTTTCTTATGAGTATACCGTAAATAGAACTGCAGATAAAACAACTCGAACTGTAAGTAGAGATAGTTTAGAATTATATAATATTTCTTCACTTCAATTCGCTTCGTTTTTTCGGAAAGGATTTCTTGATCGAGAACTAGGTTGGTATGTAAATCCAAATATTGAGTTTTCAGGAATCGGAGGATTGGGAACATATCGTTATGATAAAATCTTTCTAGATTTAAGACGTTATTTTCGGTTGTCAAAAACATTGCAATTTGCTTTTAAAACACATCTAGGGTTTATTAATGTAAAAAAAGCTGATGATATTCCTGCCGCAGTAAGACTATATGCTGGAGGTACATCGTCGGTTCGTGGTTGGCTTTTGGAAGATTTAGGCCCTAAGCGAGTTCGTTTTAATGATGATGGTAGTTTTGATCGATATGTTCCAATTGGTGGTAAAGCCTTATTTTCCTTTTCTGCTGAATTTCGAAAACAAATTAATTTTCCCTTTAAAGGTTTAGGATTCGCCACTTTTCTTGATGGAGGTCAAATATGGAGAGGCATAAATGATATTGATATCATGCGATCATTTGGATTTTCAACAGATGTGATTGAAGGAACAGAACATTCAGGAGTGCAATATGGAGTCGGTGGCGGATTGAGTTATGATACTCCAATTGGACCAATTCGTATTGATCTTGCCTATAAATTAAACCCGACTCAGGCCGATTTAGCTATATTTGAAGGTCGCTCATACGCAGGCCCAATTAAACGTTGGGCTATTCATTTCAGTATCGGACATCCGTTTTAGCCAAAAAATGACAGAGAACCATTCAAATACTAATTCAATTTTTATTAATATCCTGCGAGGCTTGGGTTTAAGTGCCGGTGTTGTAATTGGTATTGTAGGACTAATTTGGGGTTTATGGCAAGTTGATACTGTGAAAAATCAGGTCTTAAAAGCAGTTGTTCAAAAAATAAATGAGAACATTAATGAACCTCTTTCTATTGAAAAAATGACTGGTTCGTTATACTCAGATTTACAACTAAGTAATATTCAATTGGGTGAAAATCTACATATAGATTCGGTAAATGTAAGGTATTCTCTATTTGACCTTCTTGACTCAGATCGAGTATTGAAGGCAATAAATATTGTTAAGCCAGAAATTAGGCTTCAAGAAAAAGCCGATACAACATTTTGGGTGCAACATCTTCTTAAAGAGACACAAAGCGAAACGGATCCTTTAACACAACAAGAAGAAAGCTCTGGTTCTATACAAATTGAATCCTTTGAAATTCAGCAAGGATCTGTACTCTTATTAGCTCCAAATCTTGTAGGCTTGAACCAAGCGGAATTAATCAATTTTACTTTAAAGTCGGGATTTTCATTCGGAAAAAATGGGTTTTCAGGGAAATTAAAACAAATTGAGAGTGGACTAATACTTCCAAGCTTTGAAGACACCCTTCAAATTGCATTAAATGGCGAAGCGAATAAAGAGAGGTTTTTACTAACGAGACTTCTTGTAGGGACGGGGAAGTCTGCAATGGAAATGAATGCTTCACTTCAAAAAGATTCTTTGATTAAACACCTTTCAGCTAGTTTAAATGTTAAAAATTTGTCGAAAGACGATTTAACAAAACTTCAAGATTCAAGCCCCATAAAAGAAGATATTCAGGCTGAACTGAGTTTTATTTTTGAAAATCAAATATTCGAGATTGGGCTCGATGCACAAACGAAATCATTAAAAAATTTAAAGCTGTCCGTTAAAGGAATTCGTGATAAACAATTTAGTCTAAGTCAAATAAAATTGGAGTTAGGGAAGTCAGATTTTCAGAAACTACTCGGTTTAGAAAAAGCATTTAAATTGAAAACATTTCGATTTTCTGCTGAAGGGTTAGTTCCATTAGAAGATTATAAAGCAGGAAATTTCAGTCTCAGAATGTCGGCTCAAAACGTAAAATTAGATTCAATTCAATTTGATGAGCTCATTCTTGGTGGTAAAATGGCACGCCAAAAATGGACATCTTCACTATCTCTGAAACAAAAGAAGTCAAAATTGGAGATAAAATCTTCAGCTGATTCGGTGTATAATTATCCTAAAGTTGTTTCTGATATTACCTTCAATACATTCGATTTGTTTGAAATATATTCTGTACCAAAAGTGAAAACAAACTTAAATGGATCAGCAAAATTAATCGTAAAAACAAACAAACAACTTGAGGATTATGATCTTAATGTAGCCTCGAAATTCGTCAATTCAGATATTAATGGATTTACTATAAAATCTATAAACTCAATTATTGGTATCAAAAATGATGAATTATCAGTTAAAAGCAATGCTACTATTCATGAGTCCAATATCGAGATTGATTTTAATTCTTCTGATATATTTTCGTTTCCAAGAAGTTCATATAGAGCTGAAGTTGAGCATTTCAATCTAAGTGCTATTCCTGGATTGGACTCCATTCAAACCGATTTAAATTTTTCAATAGATGGAGAGTGTGAAGGCTTACATTTAGATTCATTAAAAGGATTTATGGCCGTAAATGTGGGGAATTCAAAAATTGGATTAGCGGAAATAGAATCGTTTAATGGCGTAGTTTCTTATGGAAATCAACGGCTTAAGACTGAAAATATGGCTTTACGAAGTGATTTTGCAGATATTGATTTAAACGCTGAAGGATCCTATACAAACTTAGCCGATTCAACAAATTTGTTGGGCCTTTCAATTTATCTAAAAAAGACAAAACCACTTACTTCAGCCATTTTTGGAAAAGAAATTCAAGTTCGTGGAAATATATTGATGGATATAAAGCCCAAAGGTGAAATAATTGGTTTTGGATTATTAGCAGAACTAGACAATTTGAAATTTGAGAATAATCAAATTGAAGCGATGGAACTAAGAGCGCAAATCAACTATTCTGATAATCTCGATTACGATTTATTCGCAGATGTTCATTCTCCGGTTATTGTTGATTTGCCCCTTCATGATTTAGCCTTAAGAACAACCGGAAAACTCAAAGGAACAGAATTAAGAGGAGATTTTGAAACGAGAATTGCACTGAAAAAAAACAATGCAACAGCTTTGCAAATGAGTTATTATGGTGATTTTAAAGAAAACGAAATCATTTTTGGTGGTGAAATTCTTGATGGTTATTTCCAAAGTGTTCGTCGAAATTTTACACTAGAGAATACCGTGAAGTGGGTGTGGCAATCCAATTATTTTGAAATGGATACCTTGTACGTTAATTCTGGTAAAGATGCTTTTTTAAGTTTATGGGCTGGAGTTTCAGATACGGTTTCAAAAGCAGCTATTAGAATGGAAAATCTAGATATTATAGCGGCCTATAGTACATTTTTAAAAGAAATGAGTGGGGAAGCGCTAACTACTGGAAATCTTGCTTTCACCATGAAGAAGAAAGAATTAAGTGTACATTCAGATTTACGTATTTCTCCGCTTCATTACAAAGCACTTATTGTTGATTCATTGTTTATTAAAACCCATCTTGAAAAAGAAAAATTATCTGTCAATTCAAACTGGTTTACAAATGACAAAGAATTAATTAATCTTCATGCTAATATTCCGTTCCGTCTTGGTGACCCAAATGAAATAGAGGAAGAGTTTTTTGAACGTCCTGTTCAAGTCGATATAACGGTCCCAAATTTATCACTATTAGAGTATAGTTCACTAATCGATTCTTTAGGATATGGGAGTGTTTATGGAACTATTACAGCAGGGTTAAAAATTCGAGGAAAAGCTGATTCACCAAAATTAAATGCATTCATTTTTGCAGATACCTTACAATTAGCAAATGTACTTATCGATTCAATAAGAACGTATTATCAGTTTGAAGCAAAAGATCAAATGGTTAGTGCTGAGGGGAAGATATACTCTTTAAATAGAAAAGTAGCCGATTTTATTGGTTCAATTCCATTGCATCTAAATTATAGAACTGGTGATCTAAGTCTACCCCAAAAAGATGAATCGTTTAATGCAAGAATCCTTACCGATAAGTTCGATATTAATGCATTTAATGACTTTTTTGATAATTATAAAGTAAATAATATCAACGGTCTATTAACGATAGATGCAGGTTTACAAGGTGAAATTCAAAAACCGTATTTTGACGGTACTATTGAACTTAACAAGGGTAATATCGAACTCATTGAAAAAGGGATTATACTAAGGGATATTGAAACCAAATTAGATTTTACAAACGAATTTGTAAACTTAAGTAAGTTAAATCTTAAGTCAAATTCAGGAACTTTTGATATGAAAGGTTCTATTTTTTACGACCGATTTGAAATTAAGAACTCACAAATTGATATTACAGCTAAAAATTTTCAACTTGTAAATACAAGAAATTTGAAACTACAATCGAATGCTGCTCTTAAATTGAGAGGAAATCCAGACAATTTTCAACTAACTGGTAAAATTGGGTTAAAAAAATCGGATATCTATTTAGAAAATTTTGGAGAAAAAACTATTGAAGATGTGTATTTAGATGAACATGAAGTAGATCATGAGTATCTCCTAAATATGTATAATAATTTAACGGCTCAAGTAAAAGTAAGTGTTGAGCGTGATGTTTGGGTAAGAAACCGTGAGTATCCTGAGTTAAATGTCGAACTTTCTGGAACATCTGACTTAATTAAAAACAAAAATGAAGATTTTCAAATTTTTGGAAAATTTGACACACGCAGGGGATATACTAAACAATTTTCAAAACGATTTAATTTAGATTCTGGAAGCTTTACTTTTAGTGGCGATCCCAAGAATCCTGAAATGAATATCGAAACGAGTTATGAATTAAGGAAACCGAAAGAAATAAAAATATGGTACATTATTGGAGGAACAGCTGAAAAGCCAACGTTTACCTATAAGAGTAATCCCGTAATGGAAACCGAAGATATTGTGAGTTACACGCTATTTGGTAGACCTTTTGCTGCACTTATGGGTTGGCAGCAAGGTGTAACTGGACAGTCCACAACAAACGGCGCGATTAGTGATATGGCTGTTGGTGTCTTGTTAGATAGAATTGAGTCATACGCAACAGAAAAATTTGGAATTGATGTGATTGAGATTGATAACTCTTCACAATCATCAGGTTCTGGAACTTCAATTCGTGCTGGAAAATATATTAATGAAAAAACTTTTATTGCGATAGTTCAACAATTGGGTGGCACAGATCCTGTAAGTCACGTTGTTTTGGAGTATTTACTAAGACAAAATTTGGATTTAATACTCACTCAGTCCAGTGATGAAAGTTCGGGTGTAGATTTACGCTGGAAATACGATTATTAAATAAAGGTAAAACTAAAACGTAACAGCACTTGTAGAGTCAACTTGCCAAAATTCACCTGGTACATAGACAATTGGGTAACGAGAAGGGATTTGAGGGATATATATTTCGATAGGTTTACGTTCTCTTTTCAATAAACCGCCATTTTTATGTAGCCAAATGTAAAATGAAATAGTTGTTCTAAAGTTTGGTAGAGGCAATGTATCACGCTTTAACTTAAAATCTAAAAATCCCTTATTCAAATAACGATAAGTAACTACAGAGGTTGTGTCTTTAATCAAAACTCGATCAAAAGCATCAAATTTTGTTTCCATTGAAAGGGTAACAGATCCGCTAATTCGCTCACTTCTGTATAAAAAATCGATAAATACGGTTGGCTTTTCTTCTAAAACTGTTGAATTGAAATCAGGATTCCATTCAATATTGAGCCATTTTACCCAATTAGGTTGAACAAAACGAAATGATTGAAAATCTTCACCATTGCCATTTGCTGCAATTGTATCAATTATAGTTGGACTTAAAAGGCGATCATATAAATCAAAATAGGTGTCGCCATGTAAATTAATATAGCCTTCACTAAATTGAACAAACGTTGAGGTACGTGTTTCTGGAGTTGGAGTATTAGCTAAACTATCTAGTCGAATTCTTCTAACAAGTTCAATTACATTTTCATTACCCTGATACCGACTTTTTCCTGCAATTCGAGTATCTGCCGTTCCGATTTTTGTAGTGTCTGTTTCGTTATAACTATAAATAGAATAATACCAAGCAGAACTAGTGCTTTCAGGAAAATTTAAATCCAATGTAGCTATTTCATCACTTTGGCAAGTAGTGAAAAACAGCAAAATAGAAACGATAAAAATAATTGAGTGTCGAAATGACATGTGTGTGGTTGATTGGAATCGTCTAAAGAATGCAAAAATACCAAAAACAATTGGTTAAAATCAGGAAACAAACCAATTTATAGGTATTTTCCCATGTAAAACGAAAACCAAATCAGATAATTATGAAATTTAGAACTATTTCTGTGCATGGTGGATATCATCCAGAAAAATTAACAGATGCTATTCCTCCTTTACACTTTTCAACAACGTTTGAACATCGTGAAGATTCTTCACTATTGTATTCAAGAGTTCAGAATCCTAATAGAGAAATGTTGGAAAATCTAGTAGCAAAATTAGAAAAGGGGAAATTTGGTTTTGCTTTTTCATCAGGCGTTGCAGCTATTAACGCGGTTATGCAAACGCTTCCTGTTGGAAGCACAATTGTTGCTCCAAAAGAATTGTATCATGGCGCGCGTATTTTGTTGAACAGTTTACAAGAATGGAAAAATTTCAAATTGCATTATGTTGATTTGAGTTTAAGCGCAAGTTTTGCCGAATTATCTAGTTTAAAACCTGATTTATTGTGGATTGAAACTCCATCAAACCCAAATTTTACCGTTTCTGATGTAAGAATGCT
>Ga0102814_10002928_pt1 | contig 11340 bp, 9 predicted proteins | sample ColrivemetaGS741_FD_79112 | JGI IMG/M metagenome (GOLD analysis project Ga0102814, IMG submission 79112) | Estuarine microbial communities from the Columbia River estuary - Flood tide ETM metaG S.741 | ecosystem: Environmental > Aquatic > Marine > Intertidal zone > Estuary | place: USA: Columbia... | reverse complement strand
GTTTTTAACAGTATCGTTAGTTTTTTTTATTTCATCAGCTTCAGTCTGACCTTTTTCAATCTCTTTACGGATATCACTTGAAGCTTTTTTAAACTCATTTATTCCTTGGCCGATTCCTCGTGCCAATTCCGGTATTTTTTTAGCGCCGAACAGCAACAGTATAATTAATACAATTACGATGAGTTCAACACCACCAAAACTTCCAAACATAATAATGCCTTTTTTTTGTTGTTATAAAAACGATATATTCGCGCCGAATACTACGAAAAATATGCAACAGATACGAGTTAGTTCTTAAAAGAGAAATTTATTTTTAAAATTTCGAAATAAGACTTGACTTTTTTCAAAACTCTTGTTTATTAGACGTTCGTAAATCACCATAACTTATCACTACTATGTACTGGACAATTGAATTAGCGGCAACACTAGAAGATGCACCTTGGCCATCTACAAGACCTGAACTCATTGAATGGGCTGAAAGAAATGGATGCCCACAACAAGTTTTGGACAATTTATACGAACTCGACGAGGAAGATGAAACTCCTTACGAAAGTATAGAAGAAATTTGGCCGGATTACATTATGAAAGAAGACTTCTTCCACAATGAAGAGGATGAAGGTTTCGATTACGACGAAGTTTAATTTGTCGTAAATTTGTAATTTACAAGCGGTTGTTAATCTAATAACCGCTTTTTTTGTTTTGTTAATATCTACTTTTACTTTTAACCCAAGTTGAATAAATAGTTGATTCTATCCTATTTTGACGAGGCTAATATGCTTAACTGATTATTTTTATTCGTCTAAAATATACAACTGATTCCATTCCTAATTAAGAATTTTAATATTCTCATATAACCAATACTCTTTCATTAGAAAAAGTTTGAAAAGAAAACCATTGAAAACTAGAATTATTTTCATCGTTTGCTTTTTTGCAACATTCTTGAATCAATTTTGTCTGGCTCAAGCTAATGATGTTGTAAATGAAGAGTTATATGTAAAACAAATACGTATTTCAGGGAATAAACAAATTGGGTCTTCTACCTTATTGTCTATTTTAAAAACGAAAACGAATCGAGAATTTTTAAATATTCCAAATTTCCGACCTTGGTATTGGCTTTGGTTTGTTTCTAAATCTATAGGTGAAGCACCCTATCCTTTAAATCGGGAAGTTGTTGGAAGAGATATTGAGCGATTAAAAGCCTATTATGACGCTCAGGGGTTTCTTGACTCTTCTATTGATACGACAATTTTTAAGTATAATAAAACGGACCTAGAAATCTCCTTTCTAATAAAAGAAGGATCGCAATCTGAAATAAGAACTATTGCATATTCCGGATTAACTACTTTTAACTCAACAATTCAAAGGGACCAATTTTTACTAGAAAGCCCCTTAACAAGTAAAAAATTATCCGACTCTGTTTTCTCTTCTAATGTTCTATTTAATTTCGAGAAAATTGGTTTTGAGCGAGATCGAATTATTGATTATTTAAGAAATAAAGGTCATGCATCTGTCACTAAAGATTCCGTCCGTTTCCTTATAAAGCGAGACTCTTTAAATAAAACTCAATTAGATATTTTAATCCGAGTTAATCAAGGTCGTATTTATACTTTTGGAGATGTTAATATTTTTTTAAGCGGCCCAAATGGACTTCCAGATTACTCTGAAAAGCTAACGGTTACTAATAATGAATACACAATAGATTCAGCGAAAATTATTATACAAAAATCACCATTGGCAGGAACTGATTTTCCCGTTTTGTATTCAAAATTATATTTCAGACCGGGAGAAACATTTAATAACAAAAAATACATTCGATCAATTAATAATCTTCAAAATTTAGGCATTGCAAATCTACGACGTTTTGCCTTAAGTCAATCAGGTGGCTTACCCGACTATAGCAATCCGATTCTTCCGGTTTTTGTTGATATGCAAGCACTTCCAAGAAATACTATGAATCTTAACATTTTTGGTTTTCAACGTTTTGGACTCGGAGCTGGAGCGGGTTTAACTTTTATTAATAGAAATTTATTTGGCTCAGCTGAACAGCTACAATTTGGCGTAAAAGGAAGTTTTGAATATGCTCAATCTGAAAATCAACAAAAACTTTTATTAAGTAGTGAAGCTACTATTGGATATGCTATCCCTGGCTTGAGCTTCCCCTTTTCTTCCTTAAATAGAAAGACTCAATTTGAAAACTCTAGGACTCTCTACCAAATTCGTTATTCAAGACTAAATCAGTTTAATTTTGATATAAAAGCAAACATTGGTTTTAATCTGAAATATGAATCCAACCATCAATCTTCATTAACTTCTACTCTCGATCTATTTGAAATTGATTTGGTTGATGCGCAAGCAACGGATGCTTTTGAAACTGATGTTTTAGAAAATGTAAACCTGACTCCACTTCAAAAAGAATTAATCTTACAGGATTTTAGACCACAAATAAACTCCCAAATTCGATATGGTATTCGTCATGTTAATACCGATATTGTTAAACATGATAGAGGATTTTACTGGGAAGCCTCTGTTGAAGTTGGTGGCACTATCCCATTTTTAATTGATCGATTTATAGCTACCCCTAACAGCGTTGACAATACAATTCCTAGTCTAGATGACATTAAACTACGTTACGAGCAATTCTTTAAGTTTAGTTTTGATTATAGAAAATATGTTCCATTCAGTGATAAATCTATATTCATGTATCGCCTTTTTACTGGTTATGCAGTACCATTTGGAAACTCGACAACTATTCCCTTAGTTCGTCGTTTTTTTGCTGGTGGAGCTGCCGATATTCGGGGTTGGGCACCCGCTACATTAGGCCCTGGCCCAATTCAAGATAATATTTCACAGACAAATGGAGGAGAAATTAAACTAGCAGCCTTTGCAGAACTGAGACAAGAAATTATATCGAACTTCTTAGCATCCGATTGGTCTCTAGCTTTTTTTGTAGACAGTGGTAATATTTGGAATGGAAGTAGAAATCCTAATCCAGAAACTCATTTTGCATTCGACTCATTTTACAATGAAATTGCTGTCGGATCAGGATTAGGACTTAGATTAGATTTTGATTATTTAGTTGCTCGTATTGATTTTGCATTTCGTGTTAAGGAACCGGTATCAAGCACTTGGATAAGAGATAAACAAATGTACTGGTTCTTTGGAATTGGACACTCCTTTTAAACAAGAAAAATCATTACTTAAAGATTATTAGTTAATAATATAAATTACCTAATAATCATTTTAAGCTCTTCTACGCGCTCCGCAATTTCAGATCTGCTCATACTCTTATAAGGTTCTGGTAATAAATTCTTGGATGTACATTCCATCACAGCGCATAAAATTTGAAGTTCAATTTCTTCTGGATAAGTTGGAGGAATAAAATCTTCAAGTACTTCATCAATTAACTCAGCTGTAACAATTTCCATTTTACGAGCTGCAGCTTTAAACTTTGATCGAGTAAGAGCGGCTTCCATATCTGCACCAGATAATTTGTATTCACCAGATAAAATAGACGAAGGAATGATGTCATCAAGAACTGCTAATTGAGTTTTTTTCTTCATAGCTGTATATAACTCAATACGTTCCTCTTTGGTGATTGGGTAAAATAACGCTAAATGCTCTTCTGCTCTTCCCTGTCTTTTTAAATCTACTGGCATTAAATCAGGTCTAGCAGTCATTAAAAACCAAATTATTTTACCACGATGATCGGTATTACTCATGAAGCTTGCAATGGTAGCGAATACACGGCTAGAAACGCCTGAATCGCCTCCTGAGTTCCGGTCCCCTAAATAAGCATCGGCTTCATCAATCATAACAGCTACTGGGGCCATTGCTTTTAAAATAGTAAGAATCTTTTCTAGATTACCCTCAGTTACACCTTGCCATTGACTTCTAAAATTCTTCAGCTTTACCATTGGAATTCCGATCTCAGAAGCAAAACAGGTAATTAAAAATGTTTTACCGGTTCCAACTGGTCCACTTACAAGATACCCCATTGGCATAACATCGCTTCTTCCACTTTTAAGTGCTAAAGAGGCTTCTAATAAATGTTGTTTAACCTGCGTATGCCCAGCAACAACACTTAAATCATATTTCGTTTCTACGAATTCAAGTAAACCATAAGCTTCAGCTTCGATAAGTTCTTTTTTTGCTTTACTTAAGAATTCACTCGTAATTGGTTTCTTATTTTCAACAGAGCCTGCCAATAAACTTTGCAAGTTTACAAAACTCAAACCAGCCGTTTGTTGAGCTAATACGTGTTCACCAACCTCAAGAACTAAATTCTCTTTATACTTATCAATGAAATGTTTAATAAATATGGCACGTTCCTCTTGTTGAGGCAATGCCATTTTTATTTCAGTGGTATAGGGCGACTGAATTAAGCTTTTATTTAAATCATTTAAATTTTCAGTTAATAAGACAAGTGAGAAATCAGCTTGTAGTAATATCGGGTCATGCGCCCATTTTTGTAAAAAAACTAATGCATTTCGGTCTTCCGCTGAACTTGCAGCACTATCGGACATGGGTATGATCGTTTCAGCATAGTCAACAATAACTGCAATACTCTTACCTTCAGCTACTCTAAGTCTAAAATAGTTTTCTAGTAAGGCAAATACTCGAACAGGATCTTTGGGCACTTTGTTCGCATAATCTGTACCTGCATAAGAATCATGACCAGAGACGGCTCTACTAAAATCTTTAAAACTAGCATCATCCTTAAATTGAACACCACCTGAACGGTCGTAAAACAAAACGATATCTCTAGAACCAAAAAGCTCATTTGATAGAAATTCTTTCAATCTTACAAAAACAGAACCTTCCTCTTGTTTTACATGAACATAATCATGCACATTTCCATGAAGAATGAATTGATTGATTGTTTTACTAAAATACTTTTCTGCAAATTGTTGCGCCCAAACAGGATAGTCAGATAACATAGAAATGTCCTTTTATTTTCAAGTTTTAAAGTTTTACGTGTCACTTGGTAACATCACAATCCTTACCGTTTCTATACGAGCAGGTGACGCCTTGCTAATGATGCATTTGTTACGATCAATAATTAACTCTTCATTTACTTTTGGAATTCTACCAATATGATGAATTATATACCCTGCTACAGTCTCAAACTCATCAGATTCTTCAATTCCTAATTCTGGAAATTTTTCGAGTAAATCTTCTATTTCGACCATTCCACTTAACATAAACGTATTCTCGTTCAGTTTTTTCATTAAATGATCAGTTGTATCATATTCATCTTCAATATCTCCAACAACCTCTTCAATTAAATCTTCAATAGTTATTAAGCCAGCGGTTCCTCCATATTCATCTAAGACAACCGCCATTGAAGTATTATTTTTTCTAAACTCAGTTAGTAAATCTTTTGACCTTTTGGAAGATGGCACAAATTGAATTGTACGTTGAATTTCTTTTAATTCGGATGGCCTATGAAATAAATCCGTTGCAAAGATTACACCTATTATATTATCAATAGACTCATCATACATGGGTAATTTACTATACCCACTTGAAACGAAATACTTCAATGCATCTTCTACGGGAGTGTCTTTATCAATAGCTATAATTTCAGTTCTTGTTATCATTGAGTCTTTAACTCGTTTTGATGACAATTCTAATACGTTTGATAATAGCTCCGTTTCATCTGAATCTAAATCTGAGGTCTGCAGAGTTTGCATTTCCTCTATAATCATTTCAATATCTTGGCGTCTAAATATTTCCTGCGTTCTTTGATTGTTTACTCTAAATAGTTTCAAAATTGCAAGAGACGATATATTAGCTAAATATATTAAAGGAGTTAACATAAATTCAGTTACCCGAATTGGAATTGAGATTGATCTCATAAACCAATCAGCTCTACTTCGAAATATTGCTTTAGGTATAATCTCACCAAAAAATAATATAAAAATTGAGGCAATTATTGTTTGAATAACCAACAATACAATAGGTGAAGGCGGTACAGAAAAAACAAAACTGTACATTCTTGTAACGGGTCCAGCCAAATACAGTGTCATTAAGGTTGCATATAATACATTAATAATATTATTACCAACCAAAATAGTGATAAGAAAACGTTCTGGTGTTGTTACAAATGCTGTTAAATAGGTGGCATTTAACGAGTTTTTGCGCATTAATATTTCAAGTTTTAAACGATTTGCAGATACAAATGCAATTTCAGAACCTGAATAGAACCCACTTAAAAGAATAGTACCAATAATAAGAAGCCATTCCATAATCATGAAACGGCTCCATTTTTTTTATAAGACTGAGTAGAAAATATCATTATCTACCAATAAAGTTAGCTTTTCTCTTTTCAAGGAAGGCCGTTGTACCTTCTTTGAAATCTTCTGTCGAACATAGGTTTCCAAATAGTTCAGCTTCTGCCCTATAGCCATTTTCTGAACCTAGCTCTACAGAATTGATTGCTTTAATTGCATTCTTAACTGCAATTGGAGCTTTGGAAATAATTGCAGTCAACAATTCGATTGCAGCTTGTTTTTCTGATCCTGCCTCAACAATTCTGTTAACAAGTCCAATTGATAATGCCTGTTCAGCTTTTATCGGAGTTCCAGTTAAAATAAACTCAAATGCTCTACCTTTTCCAATCAAACGTGTTAAACGTTGTGTTCCGCCATAACCTGGAATTAATCCTAATGAAACTTCTGGTAATCCAAATACTGCTTTTTCTGTTCCAATACGAATGTGACATGCTAGAGCTAATTCACAACCTCCACCTAATGCATATCCGTTAACTAATGCAATAAATGGTTTTGTAGAATTTTCAATGCCCATAAAAACTTCTTGTCCTCTTTCCGAGGCAACTGTACCTCTTGGACCATTTAAGTCTTGCAACTCTGCAATGTCAGCACCTGCTACAAAAGCTTTTTCGCCCGAGCCTGTAATAATTGCGGCTTTAATATCTTCTCTATCTGAAATTTCTTCTATAACATCTTCTAATTCACTCAGAACTTGACTATTTAATGCATTTAATTTTGTAGGTCTGTTAATCGTAACAGTTGCAATTCCTTGGTCGTCTACTTCTAGTAAAATAGTTTCAAATTGGTGCTTGCTCATAGTTTTTCACCACGTTTTAATTGATTTACAGAGCCGGTCGAACCTGATTCTTCAGAAAATTGATCGGTTTCTGTTTTCTTGTCAAATATACCAAATTCATCATAATTTGATGACTCTAATGATTCAATGATTGAAGATGTTTCTTCAACTTCAGAAAGTAAATTATCTAATTGGAATCCAATCTCTTCTGGATTATTCATTGTCATAGACTGTTCGTAGATATATCGTATTGCATCCTCGATTGTATCAATTTCAGTATTACAAATTTCGTAACGCTCTGAGGCTGACTTAATTCGATCTAAGCGTTTTTTCAGAATCAATATCCGTCTTTTCTTTCTCTCTTTCAGTCGTTCTGAATCAATTTTTCCCAATTCATTTTCTTCAGATTCAATCTCTTTAACAAGGTTCTCTTCATTAACCGATTGAACAAACATTAAAAATCTTTTATGTAAGTCTAATAAATTTATATAGTTATTTAGTAATCCATCAATTTTTTTCTCAATATTAGCCAATAATCCTTGAGATGTATAAGGTTGCTTTTCGAAGTTTTCTCTGACTTTTAAGGTTAGATGCTTTAATACTAAAAATTTCTTCTGTTGAACTTCAGTTAATGAGTTAAATACATTTTTTGACTCTAGAACAGGTTCTCTTTCTTGGATTTTTTTTAGTTTAATTTTCTTAATAAAAGAACTAAGTCTAGGTACAACACCTAAATAAACTAATTCTAAACCAAACGTAAAGGTCAACAATGCATTGGGGATTAAGCCAATATCACTTAGAAAAAAAGCACTAAGAGTTGATGTAAAAAGAACTCCAAGGTTTAATGGGTGAAAAAAGGCTTCTCTTACGTAATTAATATTTTCGTCTGACATAGTTAATCTAGCTTTTACGTCCTAAAGTTTTTTTAACGGTAGCGACATCCATTATATCTTTTAACTGCTTGTCAGATGATGAATTTGGATCTTCTCCCAAAGTTTTTTCAACTTTGACGGGTTCTTTATTATCGATATCCGAATTCAAGTTCTGCATTTGCAGTTTAATTTCATTAATAGTGTTTTTAATGTCCTGTTTTTTTTGCATCTGTTCGAAATCAGAAACCTTTTCTGCTTCTTCATCAGTGCCAGTTAGGTTATCATACGTATCAGACAAGGCGACTGAAAGTTTTGCTTCCCACTGAGCAGCCTTTCCACGAATTACTTCAACCATTTCATCAACGGACTGAATTACAGGCTTAGGATCCATATCTTCCAAAGCCTGAGCAATTCGTTGAGTATGCTTAGCTTGCATTAATTTTTGCTTCATTTCATTAAGCTTTTTATAATGCTCTTTATACTCGCTTTTTAACTGCTCAAATTCTTTATTCGCCATAAAATCAGATCAATTCACTAAATAATTATTGAGTTTTTTGTTTACCAAGTGTCTTACCAGTACTTGAATCGCCTAAATCAGTTTCAGAAGAATCTAATAAAGGTTTTACAGGAGCAGCAGGTTCTCCCATTTCAAGTTTAAATTGTTTAATTAATTCTTGAGCACGAAGTTTTTCTGCATCAACCTCAATTTCCATCATTTTTGTATCGACGGAATCAATTGCCATTTCCATTCTTGCTTCATTTTTTGCTGATCGTTCATTCAAACGTGTAATCATTTCACTATGAGTTTGATCTAAACCTCCAACTTCGAACTGTTCCATAGCATCTGCAATTTTGGCTTGCCACTGAGTTCTCTCATGAGCGCGAAGTGCTTCTCTTGCTTCTTGAATTTTACGATCTTTTTCTCTCATGAACGCTTTTTTCACTTGTAATGCTTTTTCATAAGCGTTTTGAGCAACAGCTAATTGTTCTTTTGAACTCATAAGTTGATCTTTTGCGCTTTGCATTTGTAAAGCATACGTTTCTGCAATATCATCGCGATTAGCATGAATAGCAGTACGAATTTTCGAGGTCATATCATTGACTTGATTCTCGTAGCGTTTTACTTCCTTTTCAAGCATCATAACACTAGCTTTAACAGTCGCGATATTTTCATTCATTTTAGGAATTTGATCATTCAACTCGCGAATATTTTGCTCTAGAATCAGTTTCGGATCTTCAATCGAGTTTACAACTCCACCAAAAATTGATTTTAATGCACGCATGAATCGTTTCCACATAGTGTTCTGTTCCTTTTGTTTTTTGATTTAGTAAAATTTTAATTTAAAAGTACTCAATTGAAAGGCATTATACCGTTTTTATCAATCTTGTGCGATACTATTGCTGATTTATTTGGTCCAATCATACTAATAGTTGTCGCTTTATTGAGCAAATTAGTGACCATGTCCGTCATATCTGTTGTTTTCGTTCTACACGTGTAAATAGTTTCGCCTTTATGAACTCTATCGCCAACTTTTTTATGAACAATGATTCCAGCAATTGGATCGATAGTGTCATCTTTCTTTTTTCTACCTGCTCCTAATTCTAATGCTGCGATACCAAAAACATAGGTATCCATGCTAGAAATATAACCATCTTTTTCAGCTTCGACTCCAAATTCTACCTCAGCTTTTGGATATTTATCTGGATTATCAATGAAGGAAACATCACCACCCTGTTCAATAACGATATCACGAAACTTTGACCATGCAGAACCATCTTCAATTGATTTTTTACTCATTTCAATACCAGATTGAATTGTATCAGCTTTTTTACCAAGATAAATCATAGTACCAGCTAAGACATGAGTCAATTCCATAATGTCGCTTGGGCCTTTACCTTTAAGAGAATCAATACTTTCTTCAACTTCAAGCCAATTGCCAATTTTATGACCCAAAGGTTCATTCATATCTGTTAAATAAGCTATGGTTTGTTTCCCAAAAGATTCACCGATAGATACAAGTGTTTTAGCAAGGATCTCTGCATCTTCCTTCGTTTTCATAAATGCACCATTACCGCACTTAACATCTAAAACTAAGGCATCGATGCCTTCAGCGAGTTTTTTAGACATAATACTTCCCGCAATTAATGGCACACATTCAACTGTTGCTGTAACATCTCTAAGTGCATACATTCTTTTATCGGCAGGTGCAATTTCTTCGGTTTGCCCAATTAATACCATTTTATGTTTTTTAAGCACTTCACGGTATCTATCTAAATCTAAATTGACATTAAAACCTGGAATGGACTCTAATTTATCTAATGTCCCACCAGAATGTCCTAGTCCACGACCAGATATCATAGGAACAGGAACACCACAAGCGGCAACAATAGGTGCTAAAATCAATGAGATTTTATCTCCTACCCCACCTGTTGAATGCTTATCAACTTTAAGCCCAGGAATATCAGATAAGTCGAGTACAGTTCCAGAATTTAGCATTGCTTTTGCAAATACAGATGCCTCTAAATTGGACATCCCATTTAAAAAACTTGCCATCAAAAAAGCACTCATCTGATAATCTGGTACTCTATCAGCAGTGTACTCTTTTATTAAGAATTCAATTTCCTCTTTTGATAATACTTCTTTATCACGTTTCTTTTTAATTATTTGAACAATATTATATTTACCAGACATGTTAAACCTATGCGATTGTTAATTTTGTCTAATTTAACAAAATTTTCAATTTTATCTCATTTATAGCGATTATAAGCTACTTTTAGTGTCTAAATCACTTAAAACCACCAGATAACTTCATCAACTGCTTCTAAGAGCTCTTTATAAAATTGAATAAGAAACTAAGGTAGCTGTTCAGAAATTTGACTGAATCTAAAAAACGATAGTAAAATTTAAACGAAACTTGAAAAAAGAAACCTTATTTTAAACTTATAAGTGAACTAATAAGACCTAGAGTTTATGGATTCAATATTTGAATATGTCATCATTCTTTCGATAATATGGTCGTTTATAAGCTCATATATTTCGAAAAAAAAGAAAGCTGCTGCACAAGCCGACCAAACAAGAGTTTCAGAAAACGAATCAGAGTTTAACTCTGAGCTTATTAATGATTTATCCAATTTATTGAAATCAAAATCTACTGATGTAAAAATTGATTCTCCAACAACACCAATGCACGCATTTACTCAAAAAAAAGAAAAAAGAGAATTTGTTAAACGAGAATTCAAGAGTGATATCAAAAAGCGTGCGTCTAAAAACACTCGATTAAAAAATATATCCATAGAAAGTACTGAAGATTCTTTTTTACACCATACTCAACATGTTCTAGATGAAATTCAGGTAGATAAAGATATTGTTCTTCCACATCCTGTTATTGGTAATTTGAAT
>Ga0102814_10002920_pt1 | contig 11357 bp, 9 predicted proteins | sample ColrivemetaGS741_FD_79112 | JGI IMG/M metagenome (GOLD analysis project Ga0102814, IMG submission 79112) | Estuarine microbial communities from the Columbia River estuary - Flood tide ETM metaG S.741 | ecosystem: Environmental > Aquatic > Marine > Intertidal zone > Estuary | place: USA: Columbia... | reverse complement strand
TTTACTTTATGTGGCATAGCTGATGAACCAACCTCGCCTTTTATTATTTTTTGTTTGAAGAAATCCATACTGATATACTGCCAAACATCTTTTGCGAAATCCATCAAAATAACGTCGATTCTCCGTAAACAATCAAATACAGCGGCTAGTTGATCGTAATGATCGATTTGCGTAGTTGGATAACTTCTTATCAAGCCTAAGTTTTCTACCAACTTATCTCCAAATTGCGGCCAGTTTATTTGTGGAAATGCTAATCGGTGGGCATTGTATGCACCCGTTGCACCGCCAAATTTGGCACTAATTGGGGTGTTTTTTAGCGTTTCTAATTGTATGCTAAGTCGCTTGGCAAAGACATCAAATTCCTTACCAACGGTAGTGGGTGTTGCCGCTTGACCGTGGGTTCTGCTAAGCAACGGAATAGTCTGCCATTGTTTTGCAAAGTGTGTTAACTGTTGTATTATTTTTTGATATTCTGGAATAATTACGTCATCTAATCCTTGTTTTAAACTAAAAGGAATAGCGGTGTTATTTATATCTTGGCTTGTTAATCCGAAATGCACAAACTCCTGATATTCTTCTAATTCTGTACCCTTAAGTTCTTCTTTAATAAAATATTCAACCGCTTTTACATCGTGATTTGTAACTCGCTCAATCTCCTTAATTCTTGCGGCTTCTTTCTCACTAAAATCTAGATAAATTGCTCGTAAATTTTTTCTTTCCATTTCAGAAACAGAAGGGAATTGAGAAAGACCTAAGTCTGAAAGAGCAATGAAATATTCAATTTCTACCCAAACGCGGTATTTAAAAAGAGCATATTCCGAAAAGTATGGAGCAAGTACTTCTACTTTGCTTCTGTATCGCCCATCTACGGGGCTAATTGCCGAAAGTTCTGAAAGCATTGTGCAAATTTAGTTTTACACTTAGATTGTACTATTTTTGATTTGTATTTATTAAAAAGAATGAAAAGAAAAATGGGTTGCCTGAAATATCTGCTGAATTTTTGTTAGTTTGTTTCAGGTTTTTATTTTGTTTTCGACCAACATATTAAGATTTTGTTACCAATGTTTAAGCGAAAGCTATGTCGAAGTAAATAGCTCATACATTACCATTACTTTTGCGGCGTGAGAAAAATAGCCGTCCTTTTTATCGTATTTATTTCTAGTTTTGGTTTTGCACAAGTAACCCTTTCATCAAGCGAAGTTAGTTTTGGAGATGTTTTTACAAATGCAGATAAAGAGATAGGAGTAGATGTAACAAACACTTCATCTAGGCTATTAACTATTGGAATCGTAAAAATTTACAACGAAGCTTTTTCGTATACTATTGGGAGTACCGCAATAGAAGCTGGAAAATCTCAAAAATTCAGAATTAAATTTTCGCCAAAACATAATTTAGCATATAACAGCGAATTGCTATTTAGTTTAAGCGATGGAAGTGAGTATAGGATAGATTTAACAGGAAACGGACGGTATACGGATACCTATTATGATGCTACGTTTAATAAAAGTCACCAGGCTTTAAAAGATGAGTTAAAATCAATAATATCAGCTAATTATGTAAACTTTGGTTATAATGGAGCCCGAGATAAAATGTATGGCGAAATTGATAATGTAAATGGAAAAGTAACCTGCGTATATACCGGCAGAGTAGCTACATTTAATACACGAAGCGGTGCAACTTCGCAAAGCTTTAATTGCGAGCACACTTGGCCGCAAAGCCTCTTTAATCAAAACGAGCCAGAGCGAGCAGATATGCATCATTTATTTAGTACAGATGAAACAGCCAATGGCAGAAGAGCTAATTATCCCTTTGGAGTAGTAAGTAATGCTTCTTGGAGCGATGGAGGAAGTAAATTAGGCGGTAGCGTTTTTGAACCTCGAGACGAACAAAAAGGTGCTTCAGCAAGAGCAATGCTTTACTTTGTTTTAAGATACCAAGACTATAGCAATTTTATTGATAATCAAGAAGCTACACTAGTAGATTGGCACAAAACATTTGGACCAAGTGCAATAGAAATTGCTCGAAATGAGAGCATATTCTCCTACCAAAAAAATAGAAACCCAATGGTTGATCATCCAGAATTTATTGAGAGGATTAATGTATTTGGAGGAACAGACACAAAGCCTGTTATTAAACAAGCTGAAGTGCTACAACAGTCTATAAATTATGGAAATGTTACCACTTCTCAAGAGAGAGTAGTATACCTAACAAATACAGGAAATCAAACCCTGACTGGCTATACAGTAAATTCTTCTAATAGCAATGTTATTATAAAAAGTGTTGAAAATAGTGTTGCCGAAGGCGAAGTAGCTAAAATTACAATAGGTTTTAGTACATTGTCAAATGGAACCTACAATGACAGTGTAATAATAAACTTAAACGCACAAAGTGGACAACGTTTAGCAGTGCCAGTTCAGTTTTCTTTGGGGCTAAGTGGTAATGAAAAAAAAGTAGCCCCTCCGCTATGTAGCGTTAGGTATAATTCTACTAGCCACAGCATTCAGTTGGTCGATGTACCTCAAGGTTTAAACGAGGTGCAGGTTTATACGGCATCAGGTAAACGGGTCTTCAACGAGATATCAACCTCATTTACCGATATTCCTACAATAGGTTATAACCCCGGCGTTTACTTCGTTGTTGTAAATTCACAATCTGACGTGTTTACCACGAAGATTCTGATTTACTAATTTATTTTTCACAACAACTAAAAAAGTTAAAATTATGCGTTTTTTTAAAGTGGTTCTAGCCTCTGCTTTGGGGTATTTATTAGCCGCAGTCATTCTTGTAGGTCTTATGATTGCAATTATTGGAGGAATAGCTTCTACAGCTAAACCAAATACAGATATTCCAAGTGGCTCCGTGCTTAATCTGCAACTAAATTATAGTCTACAAGACCGTGTAATTGAAACAAGTCCTTTTGCTGCTTTAGCTTCGCTAGATCCAAATGCACAAACGCCGGTTGGTTTAAACGATTTATTGTACACCGTAGAAAAGGCAAAAACGGATGATAACATAAAGGGTATAGTATTAGATTTAACCACTATTTCTAGTGGATACGCTAAACTTACAGAGCTTAGAAATAAGCTAGAAGAGTTTAAAGCGAGTGGTAAATTTATTTACGCTTATGCCGATTATTACTATTTCCCTACATATTACATCGCAAGTGTTGCAGATAGTGTTTTTATAAATCCCGAAGGAGAAATGGCCTTTACAGGAATGGTTGCAGAAATAGCATTTTTTGCAAACACATTGCAAAAATTAGGTGTAGAAATGCAAGTGGTAAGAGCGGGTAAATTTAAAGGAGCAGTAGAGCCTTATACCCGAAATAACCTAAGCCCAGAAAACAAAGAGCAAATACAGGTTTACATTAATTCTGTATTTGGAGAAACGCTAAAAAAGATTTCTGCAAGCAGAAGTATTACAGAAGAAAAACTAAAAAAAGATGCTGATGAATTGGAACTTAGAACTGTAAAAGATTTTATAGCCAATAATTATATAGACGCAGCTGTTTACCGTGATCAATTTTATAGCAATATGAAAAAGAGAATGGGTGTTAAGGATACTAAAAAAGTGCCGTTAATTTCTGAACAGAAATATGCTAAAACCTTAGGATTGCGAGGAGAAGGAAAAGACAGAATTGCAGTGGTTTACGCAACCGGGGATATTGTAGGCGGAAAAGGAGATGGCAGTCAAATTGCTGCGGATGATATGGCCGCAACACTTAAAAAAGTACGTGAAGATGATGATATAAAAGCAGTAGTTTTTAGAATTGATTCTAGAGGTGGCAGCAGTTTAGCATCTGATATTATTTGGAGAGAAGCAAAATTACTAGCGGCAGAAAAACCATTGATAGTAAGTATGGGTGATGTGGCAGCAAGTGGCGGATACTACATTGCCGCTCCTGCTCGTAAGATAGTTGCAGAACCAACAACCATTACAGGATCTATTGGGGTGTTTGGTTTAATACCGAATGCTCAAAAATTATTAAACGATAAGTTAGGTGTAAATTTTGAATACATAGGAACAGGTGAACATTCTGATATTGGTCGTATTGATAGAAATATGACTGCTGATGAAAGAGCCTATATTGAACAAGTAATCGATAAAATTTACGATACGTTTTTATCTAGAGTAAGCGAAGGCAGAAAAATGACCAAAGAGCAAGTAAATGAAATTGCTCAGGGCCGAGTATGGACAGGCATAATGGCAAAAGAAGTAGGATTGGTAGATGAACTTGGTGGATTAGAAAAAGCTATTGAAATAGCTGCTGCAGAGGCTGATTTAAAAGAGTACAAATTGAAAGAATATCCTAAAATGCAAGATCCATTGCAAATGGTTATTGAAAAAATGAGCGGCAATACCAATCTTAAAACACAATTAAAAGAAATTTCTGCCGAAACACCGTTTGCACCGTATGTAAAATACATTGGAGATTTAGAAAGATGGGGCACTTCGCACAGCGTGCAAGCAATGATGCCGTATGACATTTCGGTGAAAAATTACTTTTTAAGATAGGAAAATCGGCGTTAATTTTATTCAGCTTACGGATAGCATAAAGTTATTCATCCTCCGAAAAAATACTTTTAACTAAAATTAAAAATATATCTGCCACTAAACCAAAATAATCTGCCATTTTTGCAGTAACAGATGGATTTACAGCAAGTAAAACAACGGTTTGGAATTATCGGTAACTCACCAAAGCTACACTATGCTTTGGAAACGGCTATGCGAGTAGCGGCAACCGAGCTTACTGTTTATATTCAAGGAGAGAGTGGTGTAGGAAAAGAATCGTTTTCTAAAATTATACATCAACTAAGTAATAGAAAACACGGCAATTTTATTGCTATAAACTGCGGTGCATTGCCCGAAGGTACCATAGACTCGGAATTATTCGGACACGAAAAAGGAGCATTTACAGGTGCAGTAGATAGTAGAAAAGGCTATTTTGAAGCGGTAAACGGCGGAACTATATTTTTAGACGAGGTAGGAGAGTTACCACTAGAAACCCAAAGTAGGTTATTGCGACTTTTAGAAAATGGCGAGTTTATTCGGGTAGGCTCTAGTAAGGTTCAAAAAACAGATGTAAGAATAATTACGGCTACCAACAAAGATTTATTGGAATTGGTAGATAAAGAGCGTTTTAGGGAAGACTTGTACTATAGGCTTTCTACTTTGCCGATAAAGGTTCCGGCTTTAAGAGAAAGACCCGGAGATGTTGTTCTCCTTTTTCAAAAGTTTGCTTTTGATGCTACGGAAAAGTATCGAAAAGAGCCTTTAGAATTAAGCATGGATGCGGAAAAGCTTTTGATGACGTATCGTTGGCCAGGGAATATACGTCAGCTAAAAAACATTGCAGAGCAAATTTCGGTATTAGAACAAGGTCCGAGAATTGTTGCAGCAGATATTCTAAAATATTTACCCGAAAGAGCAGATAATAATTTGCCGGCTTTATATAAGGAAACGAAAGATCGTTCGGATGTTTCGGAACGAGATATTTTTTACAAGGTATTAATCGATTTAAAAAATGATGTTTCGGAGCTAAAAAAAGTGGTTTTTGGTATGATTGAAGACAACGAGGTTAGTCCGGAATTTGTAGAAAATAACAAAGCTATAATTACTCGAGTACTTGACAATGATTATACTAGAACAGAACCAAATATTTTGCCATCGAGGCCTAGTAATGAGGATGTTGAAGATCATTATGTGATTGAAGACAGAGATTCGGTAAGCGAAAACGAAGTGCTTTCGTTGGAGGCAAAAGAAGAAGAATTGATTAGAAAGGCCTTGCTAAAAAATAATAACAGACGAAAAAAAGCGGCTCAAGAATTAGGCATATCAGAACGAACGTTGTACCGAAAAATTAAACAGTATGAGATTGAATAGCAAATTATTAGCCATTGTATTGTTTTTTGTAAGCTTGCAAGGATGCAAGTTTTATTCTTTTTCAGGTACGTCTATCCATCCTGATGTAAAAACATTTTCTGTTTCGTTTTTCGAAAACAGAGCAAATATTGTTTCTCCGCTGCTAAGTCAAACATTTACGGAAGGTTTAAAACAGAAATTTACGACTGAAACCAATTTAAGTATATTAAACAATGGTGGCGATTTCGATTTTTCGGGGTCAATAACCAATTTTATAATCACACCAGTTTCAGCTCAAAGTACAGATAATGCACAGTTAAATAGATTGAGTATTACCGTGCAAGTAAAGTTGGTAAGTGCTAAAGATCCCAAAAGTGAATTTGAACAGAGTTTTACTAATTTTCAAGATTTTGATGCCAACACCAATTTTAGTTCTATAGAAAGCAGGTTAGTGCAAGAGATAAGCGATATGTTGGTACAGCAAATTTTTAACAAGGCCGCTATAAATTGGTAAATACAACCTTAAATATCAGCGAATTAATACTTCGACAAGATACCATTGGTGAAGCAGAGGTGCCTTGGCTGCAGGCCCAAATTGAAAAGTACCCGTGGTGCAGTAGCTACCACATTCTTCTTGCAAAAGCATATTTTAACGAAGATTCCTTCTTAAAAAGTAAGCACTTGCGAATGGCGGCTATGTATGCGGGTAATCGCGAAGCATTATTTAATTTTTTAAACAACGAGATTAAGGTTGAAACTGAAATTGGAGCTGTTTTAAATGAAGAGCCAGAAGAAATTGAGCAAGTAGTTTCTAATAAACAAAGCGAGGTTGAATCTTTAACTTTTTCCGAAGCGATTGAAGATGATGAAGTTGCAGAAACCTTTAGTAAGGAGGAAAATGCGGAGTTGCAGAGCGAGGAGTTACAACTGCAGGAAGAAAACGAACTGCAAACTGAGGTAAAAGTTGAGTTGGAAGAAAAATCAATTACAGATGAAAATGAAACTGCTTTAACTGAAAAAGAGCCTGAGAATTTAGTATTGAAAGATACAGTTATAGAAGCAGAGGAACCTGAAGTAGTAGAAGCCATAGATAAGGAAACTAGTATTCCGAAGCTAGAAGAACCTAACATAGATGACTTAGCGAAAACCGCCACTGAATTAGAAATAAAACTGATAGCCAAAGACCACGTTGAAAAACCAGCGAAAAAGGCAATAAACTTTGATGAAATTGTGGTTTATGATCCGCTAAAAGAGTTAAAACCGCGTCAATTAGAGAAAAAACCAATTCGTGCAGAATTACCTTTAGATATGGTTAGGTACAATCCTTTGTTGGAATTGGAGAAAATAGCAAAAGAGCGTGAAGCAGCGGAAAAATCGGGAGAAAAAGATTTTCTTTATTGGCTAAATCATATCGATGAGAAAAAAGACGAGACGGTTAATGATAAACCCAATTCTCCAGATAAAGTACAGTCTTTGCTTGATCAGTTTTTGGCCACTAAAAGACAACGACCAATTATAAATCGTAGTTTTTATAATGCCGAGAGCAAAGCGGTGGAAAGTGAGACAGATAACCTTGATGTGATAAGTGAAACATTAGTAGCTCTTTACGCTAAACAAGGTATGTTTGAAAAGGCCATTTTAGGATATGAGAAATTAAGTTTGCAAATTCCTGATAAATCAGCGTATTTTGCCGCCCGAATATCGGAAATTAAAGAGAAACAACAATCAATATAAAATAAAGAAATGTTTACGTTATTAATCGTTTTAGCCATCATAGTATCGGTACTTTTAATCTTAATAGTATTAATTCAAAATCCAAAAGGAGGAGGGGTAGCCGCTAACTTTTCTGCAGCCAATCAAATTGCAGGTGTTAAAAAAACAAACGACTTTATAGAAAAAGCAACTTGGACTTTAGCAATTGCATTATTCGTTTTCTCTTTGGGAAGCAGATATGTTTACAATTCTGAAGTGCAAGTAGATAATGAGTTTTTAGACAGAGTAGAAAATGCAACTCCAGCCGCTCCGCAAAATTTAGGTAGCCCAGAGCAAGCACCAGCAACTCAAATTACTCCAGAAGGAGATGCAACACTTGATGCTACGTCTACACCAGATGCGGCAGCACCTGCAACACAAGATCAACCATAATTGAAGTTCAATTCAATTTAAGAAACTGAGATAGTTAAAAAATCTCCAACAATTGTTGGAGATTTTTTTTTGATTAATCTTTTGGTTGGACAACATGTAATAGTAATATAAAAAAAGTAAACGGCGTCAGTTTAAAAGGTATTGTGGTTGGTTGCTTTTTGGGCTTGTCACCTTTTTCTGCCAATTTGACCATGATAGTAATTGCCAAAGGGAGTGTACTGTGAAAATTTGTCCTTTTTCGTGGTTGGCACAGTTAGTGAATACTCCAATGCACAACTATAAATAGTATAAAATTATGAATATAAAACCATTAGCAGACAGAGTACTAGTAGAACCTGCAGCAGCTGAAGAAAAAACAGCGGGAGGAATTTACATTCCAGACACAGCAAAAGAAAAACCACAAAAAGGTACTGTTATCGCAGTAGGTCCAGGTAAAAAAGATGAACCAACTACAGTAAGAGAAGGAGACGTTGTACTTTATGGCAAATACTCAGGTACAGAGCTTCAAGTAGAAGGAAAAGATCTTTTAATAATGAGAGAATCCGATATACTTGCTATCGTTTAATTCATTATTTTCAAAACAAATTCAATTTAAAAATTTAAAACAGAACAAAGAATGGCAAAGCAAATTTTATTTGATACCAAAGCAAGAGATCAACTTAAAAAAGGAGTAGATGCATTGGCAAATGCTGTAAAAGTAACGTTAGGACCTAAAGGTAGAAACGTAGTAATCGATAAAAAATTCGGTTCTCCTACAGTTACTAAAGATGGTGTAACCGTTGCAAAAGAAATAGAGTTAAAAGATCCTATTGAAAATATGGGAGCTCAAATGGTAAAAGAAGTAGCATCTAGAACTGCAGATTTAGCAGGAGACGGAACTACTACAGCTACTGTTTTAGCACAAGCAATAGTTGCTGGCGGACTTAAAAACGTAGCAGCAGGAGCTAATCCTATGGATTTAAAAAGAGGTATTGATAAAGCAGTTACCGCTGTAAAAGAAAGCCTTAAAAAGCAAAGTGAAGTAGTTGGTGACGATTTTGATAAAATTGGTCAAGTTGCTTCTATTTCTGCAAACAACGATGAGGTAATCGGTACATTGATTGCTGATGCAATGCGTAAGGTGGGTAAAAACGGTGTTATTACCGTAGAAGAAGCAAAAGGTACTGAAACTGAAGTAAAAACAGTAGAAGGTATGCAGTTTGATAGAGGTTATCTTTCTCCATACTTTGTTACCAATACAGAAAAAATGGAAGCGGATTTAGATTCTCCTTACATTTTAATTGTAGACAAAAAAATAAGCAGTATGAAAGAATTGCTTCCAGTTTTGGAGCAAACTGCACAAACAGGCAAACCACTTTTAATTATTTCGGAAGAAGTAGAAGGTGAAGCTTTAGCTACCTTAGTAGTAAACAAAATTAGAGGCTCACTAAAAGTTGCTGCTGTAAAAGCTCCTGGATTTGGAGACAGAAGAAAAGCTATGTTGCAAGACATTGCAATACTTACAGGTGGCACCGTAATAAGCGAAGAGCAAGGTAGAAGATTAGAAGACGCTACGTTAGAATCGCTTGGTACTGCAGAAAAAGTAACTATTGATAAAGAGAATACTGTAATTGTAAACGGAGCTGGAAAAGCAGACGATATAAAAGGTAGAATCAAACAAATAAAAGCGGAGATAGAAAATTCTACTTCTGACTACGACAAAGAAAAATTACAAGAAAGATTAGCTAAGCTTTCTGGTGGTGTGGCAGTATTGTACATAGGTGCTGCTTCTGAAGTAGAAATGAAAGAGAAAAAAGACCGTGTAGATGATGCCCTAGCTGCTACAAGAGCTGCAGTAGAAGAAGGTATAGTTGCTGGTGGTGGTGTTGCTTATGTTAGAGCAATAGCTTCAATCGAAAAACTAGAAGGCGTAAATGCTGATGAAAACACAGGAATTCAAATAATCAGAAGAGCTTTAGAAGAACCATTGAGACAAATCGTAGCGAATGCTGGCGGTGAAGGATCAGTAGTTATACAAAAAGTGAAAGATGGTAAAAAAGATTTTGGTTACAATGCCAGAACTAATATATACGAAAACCTAATTGGAGCTGGAGTTATAGACCCAACTAAAGTAAGTAGAATTGCATTAGAAAACGCTGCTTCTGTAGCGAGCATGTTACTTACAACGGAGTGCTTAATTGCAGATATACCAGAAGACGATAAAGGACACGGCCATGCAGGTATGCCAGATATGGGCGGCATGGGCGGAATGATGTAAGAAAGCTCTTTTGCCTTTAGGCAAATTAGAGATTTCTTATCCGACGAAGCAAAGCGGAGGCGGATTCATCATTTCAACTAGAATTAGCAAAAGGACTATCGAAAGGTGGTCCTTTTTATTACGCTTCGCGTTTGGTTAAGAAATTCTTATCCGACGAAGCAAAGCGGAGGCGGATTCATCATTTTAACTAGAAATAGCAAAAGGACTACCGGAAGGTGGTCCTTTTTTATACTTTGCCTTCAGGCAAATTAGAAATTCTTATCCGACGAAGCAACGCGGAGGCGGATTCATCATTTTAACTAGAAATAGCAAAAGGACTACCGAAAGGTGGTCCTTTTTTTTACGATTCGGTTTGGTTAAGAATTTCATCCTCATAAACGGTCATATTTTATTATTCGATTGAATATTAATGCTTTATTAAATTAAGTTTATTCTTATCTTGGTTATTAAGTATGTTTGTAAGTGGATTAATTTGATAACTCAAAACAATTAAACATGGGCTTTTTAAGTGATTTTTTATTAGGAAAACAAGTTACTGTATTAGATAAAGTTCTTGGTGAACTGAAGACGAGAATTAAAAAGAAAAATCCTTCCGTAAACTATACTTGGGTAAGCCAGAATTTGATAGTTGGACAAGGTAAAAAGACAGTTTTTATTCTTGAGGGAAATTATCTTGGTCCTGATAAAAACCAATTAAAATCTGTTTATCGGATACTTGAAAATCTTCAAGAAATAGTAAAAACGGTGGACCAGAAGCTTAAAGGGACAAATTGGACTTTTAAGAGCGAATGGAGTAGCAAATTTTACCTTGCTTCAGTAACCCCAGTTGCTCGCCAACACAATCAATTTGAAGTGACTTTTGAACCCGTGAATGAAGAAAGCGATGAATATGTATCGTTCGTTTGGGAAAAGGACAGGATTACCGAAATTGAGGCAAAATAGAAAATTTATTCTAGCTATTCACTGTGACCAAATCAATATCTTCCGTCCTAAAAGCACAATGTTAGAATTACTAAAAAAAGTGGCTATGGATAAGTTAGCCGAAAAAATGTGTCCGAATAGTTTAGGTGCAAACGAAACACAAGCAGCGGCA
>Ga0102814_10002919_pt1 | contig 11357 bp, 8 predicted proteins | sample ColrivemetaGS741_FD_79112 | JGI IMG/M metagenome (GOLD analysis project Ga0102814, IMG submission 79112) | Estuarine microbial communities from the Columbia River estuary - Flood tide ETM metaG S.741 | ecosystem: Environmental > Aquatic > Marine > Intertidal zone > Estuary | place: USA: Columbia... | reverse complement strand
GGCTAATTTAAAGCCTAAATTATAATCTCTTTGGGTACGCTTCTCACGCGGTTTCTCTGAATAATACATAATAAGTTGATTTTGTGTCAACTTATTTTAGGACGCGACAAAATTTATTTTATGAAAAGCCTACTGTTTTTTTGCCCTTTTTGCTATTCTTATTATTACCATTGTATAAGGCGCTTTACCACTATAGTTTGTCACCACTAATTTATAACTGCTTAAAATGATTAAAAAGACAAGAAGTAAAAACACTTTTCGCTTTTTGATGAATATTAAAAAAAGTAATATATATCATACTATGAAATGACCTAGGTCATTTCATAGTATGAAAATTACAGTTCACTTTGTATAAAAACGCGCCTATAGATAACCTATTAAATTTATTGACATGAAAACTTTAAAATTTAGTGTAGTATTTTTTTTAGTGCTGTTAACTTCTTGTGTTAGTCAAAAAAAATATACTGACCTAGAAAATCAGGCCAATCGATATAAAAATGATTTGAAATTGTGTGAAAATGAACAAATTATTACTGAAACTAATTTGGCCAACGAAAAAAACAAAGTGGCTAAATTAGAAAGTCAACTTGAGTATTTTAAAAGCACCAATACCAATTTATTAGAAAGGCTTTCAGATCTTTCTGTGGTTAGTAAAACTGGTGCAGAAAGCATTAAAAAATCGCTGGAAGCCTTAAATGATCAAAATAAATACATCAAAAATTTAACCACTTCTATGCAAAGAAAAGATTCGTTGAATTTGGTATTGGTTATGAATTTGAAAAGGTCTTTGGCTGATTTTGATGATGAAGATATTGCTATTGAAGTAAAAAAAGGAGTTGTTTATATTTCAATCTCTGATAAAATGCTTTTTAAATCAGGTAGTTATGAAATAAGTGACCCCGCGAAAAAAGTGATTGGAAAAATAGCTCAAATAGTAAATGACCATAACGATTTAGATATTTTAGTGGAAGGACATACGGATAATGTTCCTATTCAAACAGCATGTATGATGGATAATTGGGATTTAAGTGTTAAAAGAGCAACTTCAATTGTTAGATTAATGCAACGTGAATTTGGTGTTCAGCCTGAACGAATGACAGCTGGAGGAAGAGCTGAATATATACCGAAAAAAACCAATGAAACCAAAGAGGGAAGAGCTGTAAACAGAAGAACAGAAATAATTATTTTGCCAAAATTAGATCAGTTCTTTAACTTATTGAAAGCACCTGTTACAGTTAAAAAATAAACCAAAGTTAATTTAGTGTATTGATGGATTTTTTAATTTGAAATTATGAAAAATTTATTATTAATAATTGGTTTTTTTATATTCATAATAGGGTATAGTCAAACCATTGGTGAACTTTACGAAAAATCAAAAGAAGCAGTGGTGCTTATTAAAACGTCTGAATCTGAAGTTGTTGGTCAGGGATTTCAAAAATTATTATTAAATGTAAAAGGATTGGGTTCTGGCTTTGTGGTTTCTAAAGAGGGAGAAATCATAACGGCATCTCATGTAGTCCAAACTGCTGAAAATATTGTAGTTAAATTTTCTGATGGTGAAGAAGTTTTTGCAAAAGTGGTACACTCCTATCCTCCTGCTGATGTTGCTTTGATTAAATTAGTTTCTTTATAAAGCACACCTTTAAAAGTAGTTGCTTTATCCAATTCTGATAAGGCTAAAATTGGAGATCAGATTTTTATAATTGGCGCTCCGTTTGGTTTGGGGCATTCACTTTCAGTTGGCTATATAAGTGGAAAATATTCCCGGAAAATTGAAGGTGGTTTTATAGATTCAGAATTTATTCAAACTGATGCTGCAATAAATGAAGGTAGTTCTGGTGCGCCAATGTTCAATGCAAAAGGTGAAGTAATCGGAATTGCCAGTTTTATTTTAAGCAACTCAAAAGGTTTTCAAGGATTGGGTTTTGCAACCACTTCGAACGTTGCCCTAAAATTATTATTTGAAGAACAATCGGTTTGGACAGGCATTGATGCCCATTTAATAACAGGTACTTTGGCTGGAATTTTAAATATACCGCAGGAAGGCGGAGTTTTAGTCCAAAAAGTTGCGACTTTCTCATTAGGAGATATCATAGGTTTAAAAGGTGGGATTTATAAAATTACTATTGAGGGTGAAGAATTAGTGGTTGGTGGAGATATATTACTTTCTGTTAATAATATAGCTTTAATCAAGGAAGAAAATCTGCATAAGGCTTGGAGATTCATTCAAAATTTAAACCCAGGAGATACTCTGCAATTTAAAATATTAAGAAGAGGAATTGTTTTAGATATGGTAAAAACCATTCCAAATTCATATATAAATTAAATTTATAATCAAACACTCATTAATTTTAGTGGAATTTATAGTTTATTAAAAATAGGTATCGAAAATTATTAGCAACCAGAATAAAAAAAATGAAAACAGGTTTGGTACTTTCAGGTGGTGGTTTTAGAGGAATTGCACATATTGGTGTTATTAAGGCATTGGAAGAAAACAACATTTACCCATCATACATTGCAGGAACAAGTGCTGGAGCCATTGTTGGTGCCTTATATGCTAATGGATGTTGTTGGGAAGACATGTTGGCTTTTTTTAAAAAATTGGAAATATTTAGTTTTAATAAATATGCCATCAACAAACCAGGTTTTATAAATACTGAAAAATTTTATATGAGTTTTAAAACGTATTTACCTTTTGATGATTTTAAAACCTTAGATAAAATACTTTATATAACTGCTACTGATTTATTAAATGGCACTTTAAAAGTTTTTAGTGAAGGAGAACTTATTATGCCTCTTTTGGCTTCAGCTGCTTTTCCCGGTGTATTTACACCTGTAAAAATTGGTAATTCATATTACATAGACGGTGGTACACTGAACAATTTCCCAGTAGATATTATTGCTAAGCATTGTAATCAAATAATTGGTGTTTATGTAAATCATTTTGAAAACATAGAAAACAGTCATTTAAAAAATTCTTATGACATTTTGGACCGTGCCTTAAAAATAAAAAACGCTCAAGAGTCTTCTTTAAAATTTAAAGCCTGCGATTTGTTAATAGCCCCAAAAGGTTTAGACAATTACAATACCTTTTATTTTAGAAATACAAGTGAAATTTTCAATTTAGGGTATCGTGAAACAATTAAAGTTTTACAAAGTGAAAAAGGAATTCAATTTTTAAATACAAATAATTCAGTTAAGCAAAAATCTATCGTTTGAATAAAATAGAAAAGACAATTTGAATAATTTTTTGAACAATGATACATGTAAAAAAACACGGTGTAATCTTAGATAAGACAACTAGTAGTTTTGAAAATGAAGGGGTTTTTAATCCTGGTGTTTTTCAGGATCAAAATACAGTGCATTTATTTTATCGCGCAGTTAGAAAAGGGAATTTTTCCTGCATTGGATATAGCAAATTAGAAGGCCCTTTAAAAGTCGTTGAAAGATTAAAAGTGCCAATCATCGTTTCTGAAACCAGTGAAGAATTTCAAGGAGTTGAAGACCCCCGAATTACAAAAATTGGAAACACCTATTATTTAACTTATACAGCCTATGATGGCATCAATGTTTTTGGAGCATATGCCACTTCAATAGATTTAAAAAATTTTGAAAAAAAAGGAATTATCACCCCAAAATTTACTTTTGAAGAATTTACCACATTGATAAAACAAAATTACGAACGTATTAGAAAATCCCATTATTTATTTTATGAGCTTTTCGCACGGTACAAACTTTCAGAACTTCTGAAAGGAAACATTTATGTGTGGGACAAAAACCTGGTGTTTTTTCCGAAAAAAATTCAAGGAAAATTTGCAGTACTGCACAGATTGCATCCATCCATTCAGTTATTCTATTTTGAAAACAAGGAAGAGTTAACTCGCAATTTTTGGGAGAATTATATTTCAGATTTAGGAAAACACATTGTATTACTACCAAAATACAAACACGAAAATAGCCATATAGGTGCTGGCTGTCCGCCCATTGAAACCGAAAAAGGCTGGTTGATTATTTATCATGCTGCTCAAAATACAATTGCGGGATTAATGTATCATACCTGCGCAGCTTTATTAGATTTAAACAACCCATTAAAAGTAATTGGCAGATTGAATTATCCACTATTTTCACCAACAGAATCCTATGAAATAAAAGGCAATGTTGACAATGTTGTTTTTCCAACAGGTACTGCAATTTTTGATAACGAACTATATATTTATTACGGAGCTGCTGATAGTAGAGTCGCCGTTGCTTCAGTAAATTTTAATAATTTATTGAATGAACTTTTAAAGTAGAAGAAATGAGAAATCAACTGCAAAAAACTAAAATAGCCTTTGTTGCTACTTTTCCACCTACACAATGTGGAATTGCTACTTTTACAAAAGATCTTATAACAGCAATTAATAGTTCTTTTGACCAAACATTAAATTGTGTTGTTTGTAATATTACCCATAAACCAAAAAATGCAAAAGAGGTTTTATTTGTATTAAATCCAAAAATAAAAGAAAATTACACCATTGTTGCAAATGAGATTAACAATGATAATACTGTTAAAATGGTTCATATCCAACATGAATTTGGGTTATTTGGAGGTTTGTATGGGGATTATTTATTGCTATTTTTAGAAGCGCTTAAGAAACCCGTTGCTTTTACTTTTCATAGTGTAATTCCAAAACCAAATAAGGAATTAAAATTGTTGGTAAAAAGCTTGATTTCATATTCAAATTTGGTTTTTGTAATGACAAAAAAATCCAAAAATATTCTAATTGAAGATTATGGAATTAGCCCAGATTTAATAGTGTATGTGCCACATGGCACCCATATTGTTAATTATCAAAATCCTGATGAAATAAAAAAACAATTCAATTTAGAAAACAGGATTATACTTTCAACTTTTGGGCTTTTAAGTCCTGGAAAAAGCATTGAAACAGCTTTAAAAGCCCTGCCAGATATCATCAATCACACTCCAAATATTTTGTATTTAATAATTGGAAAAACACATCCAAATTCCATCAAAAACAATACAGATACTTATCGCAATTATTTAAAAGAATTGGTTGCTGAATTAAATCTCAACAATCATGTGATTTTTATAAATAAATATCTTGAAATTAAGGAGTTATTAGATTACTTAATAGCTACGGATGTTTATTTATTTACTTCAAAAGACCCAAATCAGGCTGTAAGTGGTACTTTTTCATATGCCATGAGTTGCGCCTGCCCAATTGTTGCAACAGCAATTCCGCATACAAAAGAAGTGCTGACTGAAGATCTTGGTTTGCTGGTTGCTATTGAAAATTCAGAACAATTTGCTGAAGCGACTAAAAAGTTACTTTCAAATAAAATAGTACGTCAATCTATGGGGATTTCTGCATTTCAAAAAACGACAGAATCTTCTTGGGAGAATGTAGCAATTAAGCATGTAAATGCCTATAACAAGTTAATTGATAAAAAAAGAGAAATAAAATACAACTTCCCTCCTATTAAATTGGATCATATAAAGAAAATGACAACAGAACTGGGCATCATTCAATTTTGCAAAATCTCAACGCCTGATAATTCGTCGGGATATACGTTAGATGACAATGCCAGAGCTTTAATAGCCATGAGTTTGTATTATAAATTATATCCAAAAAATGAGGAATTATATTTTATCAATACTTACCTGAATTTTTTAGTGCGTTGTCAAAAACCTTCAGGTACATTTTTAAATTTTATAGATGAAAATAATGTTGAACACATTAAAAATAGTTATATCAATTTGGAAGATTCAAATGCAAGGGCCGTTTGGGCCTTGGGAGCCGTTATTTCATTAAAAGAATATTTACCAAATACAATTGTAGATAAGGCGCTTATTTGTTTTCTTGATAGTTTACCTTGGGTAAAGAATATTTTATCACCAAGAGCCATTGGTTTTGCAATTAAAGGATTGTATTTGTTTTATGCTGTAACCAAACAAAATGAAATCATTTACACAATTGAAAAATTAGCAAATAATTTAATTTCAAATTATGATTTGAATGCCACCAAAAACTGGAAATGGTTTGAAAATTATTTAACCTATGCAAATGGGGTTTTACCTGAAGCCATGTTGTATGCTTATTTGGCAACGGGGAAATTAAAATACAAAAGTGTTGCTATAGACTCATTCGACTTTTTATTGTCTAAAATGTTTTACAACAATCAGTTTAAAGTGATTTCAAATAAGGGATGGTATCAAAAAGGAAAAGAACGCAATCTTTATGGTGAACAACCTATTGATGTTTCATACACAATCCAAACACTTGATCTTTTTTATAAAACAACTAAAATCTCAAAATATAAAAATTTACAAAAAAAAGCTTTTAGCTGGTTCTTGGGTAAAAACCATCTAAATCAAACAATGTACAATCCAATAACTGGAGGTTGCTATGACGGATTGGAGCAAACACATGTGAATTTAAATCAGGGAGCAGAATCTACAATTTGTTATCTTATTGCACGTTTGGTGATGGAAAAAGAACCCGTTTTCAAACCTAAATATACAAGGAAAAGGATTTTAAAACGAACAGTAAAAACGGAGAGCAGTTCTTAAAACACTACTTAAAATCAAACAGTCAATCCTATTCGTTTGATAAACTGTGCCAATAATAAAGAACCAAATCCAAATAAAATTATTGTTATTAGTTTGTTAAATGAAAGAGGTGTTATTGAAAGTGCCTGTGATATTGACGGAACAAAATAAGCAATTGAAGTTAATAGCACACTAAAAATAATTGCAACCCAAATCCATTTATTTGTTGTTACAGCATTATTAAAAAATGACAAATGGCGGTTGGGTAAATTAAAAACATTGAGTAATTGTGCAAAAAGAAGTGTGAAAAATGCCAAGTTATTGATTTCATTTGAAGGTAATTTTAGAACATAGTTTGAATATAAGGTAATGCCTAAAACACTTGCCGTGATACAAAGTCCGTAAATTATTGTTGCATTCCATAATTTTAAAGTCATTATAGGTTCATTAGGCAATCTTGGAGGTTTATTCATAATATCAATTTCGCCTTTACCTAACCCCAATGCCAACGCAGGAAACATATCTGTAATTAGATTTAAAAACAAAATTTGCAAAGGCAATAATGGAGAAGGTAAATTAAACAATGCTGCAATACCTACTGAAATTATTTCAGCCAAATTACTTGATAATAAATACACCACAAACTGACGAATATTTTCATAAATCGTTCTTCCCTGTCGTATTGAAAGTTCAATGCTTGTAAATTTATCCTCTTTTAAAATTACATCTGCTGTTGCTCTAGCCGCTTCTGTTCCTCTAATCCCCATTGCAATTCCTATATCTGCTTTTTTTAAAGCAGGAACGTCATTTATTCCATCACCAATCATTCCAACAATGGCGTTTTTTTGTTGAAAAAGACTTATGATATCTAATTTTTGTTTAGGTGTAACTCTAGCAAAAACGACACCTTTTAAAAGTGTTGCCTTTTGCACTTCAGAAAATGTTTCAATAGCTGATAAATCTTTTCCTAAAACCACCATCTCTTCAGTTATGTGTTGTGGTAGCAAACCTATTTCCTGTGCAACTTTTTTTGCAGTTCCGGGATGATCACCTGTCATCATTATAACCCGTATTCCTGCATTTTTATATATTGTGATGGTTTCTTTAACGTCTTCTCTTGGGGGGTCAATAAAACCAATAACGCCAATAAAAGTTAGGTGATGTAAAAAGTTTTCGTATTCTGGTACTTTTTCTAAATTTTTATAGGCAAAAGCTAAAACTCTTAATCCTTGAGATGCTAATTTATCTACTTTTTTAAACCAAAGATCCTTATTGTTAAAAGGGATAATTTCACCATCAACCATCATGGTATCACAACATTCTACAATAGTTTCAAATGCACCTTTAGCACATACTTTAAAAATGGTTTTGTATTGATTTACAGTAGCCATCATTTTCCTTTCTGTATCAAAGGCAATTTCCATCTTTTCAGGATATTTATTTTGAATGGCAATTGGACTGTAACCCACACTTTCTGCAAAATCAATTAAAGCTAAGTCAATGGCATCTCCATGTTTTTGTTTGTTGTCAAGCACAATATCATTACACAAAACACTTACGATTATAAGATTTTCAAATTCATTTAAGTTTTTAAATTCAGAAAAATAATCGCTGTTATTTTTGTTAATATTTTCAATAGATTTGGTTTCAAACAACACAGTATGTGCTTTCATTTGATCTTCGGTAAGGGTTCCTGTTTTATCTGTACAAATAATATTTGCAGCACCCAAAGTTTGAACTGCTTCTAGTTTTTTAATGATCACTTGTTTTTTTGACAATCGCAACATTCCTTGTGCCAGTGCAATTGTAGCTACGATAGGCAAACCTTCAGGGATAGACGCAACTGCCAACGCAATACCTGTTTGAAGCATTAAAATAAGATTGATTCCTCTAAAATAACCTGTAATAATTATAAGAGCAGTAAAAACAAAGGTTAAATAAATTAAATGTTTGCTGAGATTGTTTAACTTTTTTTCAAGTGGGGTTTGACTCTTTTTTGAAGACAATCCCAATTGTTGAATTTTACCAAGTTCAGTGTACTTTCCTGTAGCTACTACAATTGCTTTTGCCATTCCTTTAGTTACCAAAGTCCCTTTAAAAACCATGTTTTTAAGGTCAGGAATTGGTGTGTTTTCAGGTAAAATAGCTGTGTTTTTTTCAATAGGAAAACTTTCACCTGTTAAAAAAGATTCTTTTACCGTTAAGTTTTCCGAATAAATCAAACGAGCATCAGCTGAAACTACATCCCCAGATTCTAAAATAATTAGATCTCCAGGAACTAACAAGAATGATTTTAAACGAAATAACTTCCCATTTCTCAAAACACGAGTAACCGATTGCCCCATTTTCCGAAGGGATTCCAAAGACTGTAGCGCCTGTAATTCCATAAAAAAACCAATGGCTACCGTTATTATAATTACAATTAATATGGCAATTCCTTCAAGCCAATCTCTAAAAATAAAAGCTAGAAAAACGGCAATTAACAATAGGTAAATAATTGGGTTGAATAGTTGTTCAATAAAAATGCGAAATGTGCTTTTTGATTTTTCTTCAGGAAATTTATTTTCACCAAATAGCTCAATTCTAGTTTTTGCTGTTTTTGTTGATAAACCTGAATTAATATCACATTTCAATTCTTCAACAACTTCCTGTGCAGTTATAGTATGTGCTTTTTGAATGATTTTTGAAAGTATTTCATTCATTGAATTGTGTTTTTTAAATGATTAAATTAATGATAAGCAACCAATTCAAAAATGATTATAGTCAATATAAATGATCTGTTTTTTTAATAAGCCCAATTTTTAATTGAATTTATGTGATTTAAGCAATCAAAAATGGCATACCTGGATAGGATTAGATAAAGTAAATTTCAAACTTCATAAAATAAATTATCGCAATAATAACAAAAAATTGAGGCTTATCATTTTAAGTGTTTTTACTTGTAGTTAATTTTACCATAGTTAAAACGTATTGTATAATTTAAATCTTTTTTATTATGAGAAGTGATAGTGAAATTAAAGAGGATGTCCTTGATGAATTGATGTGGCAACCCAACATTGACGAAACACAAATTGGTGTTATTGTTGAAAAAGGAGTAGTTACACTTACTGGTTTTGTTGATGCCTATGCAAAAAAAACTGCTGCACTTGATGCAGTAAAAAATGTAAAAGGTGTAAAAGCTGTGGCCAACGACATTGAAGTTAAATATGGGACAGATTACAAAAAAACAGATAAAGAAATCGCAAAAGCAGTTGTAAACGCATTGACTTGGAATGCTTCTGTACCTGATGATAAATTAGCGATTGAGGTGCGCGATGGTTGGGTTCACCTTTCAGGCGAACTTGAATGGCATTATCAAAAAGATGCTGCCCGAAAAGCAGTTGAAAACTTACTTGGTGTAAAGGGTGTTATCAATAACATTACCTTAAAACAAGCTATTGTTCCATCTGAAATTAAGCAAAAAATAACAAAAGCTTTTGAACGTTTAGCAGATCTTGATGCTAAAAACATCAAAGTTGAGGTAGATGGTCATAAAGTGAAACTAAAAGGAAAAGTACATTCCTATGCTGAAAAAGACGAAGCAAGAAAAACAGCCTTTTATGCACCTGGGGTTTATGAAGTAGAAAATGAACTTGAAGTAGCTTACTAAACACTTCATATTTATTGACTTTTTAAGGCTGTCTAAATGTTTAGATAGCCTTATTTTTTTTACAAGAAGCACATTAAACTATTCATTTATATAGTCAATGTATTTATCTAAAATTAAACGTTATATGAATATCATATCTTGGAATGTAAATGGATTAAATGCAATCGTCAAAAAAGGTTTCTTTGAATCCATAAAAAATTTAGATCCACACATACTTTGTTTACAAGAGACCAAAGCATCAACATCAAAAACAATTGAAATATTAAGTGCTATAAATGAATATCATATATTTTGTAATTCAGCTGTAAAAAAAGGATATTCAGGCACTGTCCTGCTTAGTAAAATAAAACCCATTTCAGTAACATACGATTTTAATGATAAAAAACAGGAACCCATAGTTAGATTGATTTGTGCTGAATTTGAAGCCTTTTTTTTATTAAATGTATATGTGCCAAATTCAGGGAAATTATTACAAAATATAAATGAAAGAAAACTCTGGGATGTTCACTTTTTAAGGTATTCAGAAAATTTAAAATCAATAAAGCCTGTTATCATTTGTGGCGATTTAAATGTTGCACATCAGCCCATGGATTTAAAAAACGACCAAGCTAATTACAATAGAACTGCTGGATATACACAAATTGAAATAGATGGATTTAACAAACTACTAAACTTAGGTTTTATAGACACATTTAGGTATTTACACCCAACTAAAATTGCTTATACATTTTGGACTTATAGATTCAATGCAAGAGTTAGAAATATTGGCTGGCGTATTGACTATATATTGATTGATATTGTTTTGCTGAATAAAGTGATAGAAGCAAATATATTTTCAAATATAATGGGATCAGATCATTGTCCGGTTGGAATATCACTAAAATAAAATATCGGGGACTTTTAAATCCCCGATACCTTAAATTTAAATTTTATAAAACCTAAAAATCTAAGAAATTTCTATTACTTTAGGTTTAAGTTTTTTAGCTACTTCTTTTTTAGCTAAATTGAATTTTAAAATTCCATTGTCATATTTTGCTTTTATTTTTTCGTCAGCGATGTTTTCAGGAAGTTGTAAAGATCTTTCAAAAGAACTGTAGCTAAATTCTTTACGAGTATAGTCTTCTTCTTTTTCTTCTTTAGACATTTCTTTTTTTGCTG
>Ga0102814_10002916_pt1 | contig 11364 bp, 9 predicted proteins | sample ColrivemetaGS741_FD_79112 | JGI IMG/M metagenome (GOLD analysis project Ga0102814, IMG submission 79112) | Estuarine microbial communities from the Columbia River estuary - Flood tide ETM metaG S.741 | ecosystem: Environmental > Aquatic > Marine > Intertidal zone > Estuary | place: USA: Columbia... | reverse complement strand
CTAATGGAGTATTTTTATCTTTGTAAGCATTTGGCCAATTATGTAAATAAACTTCTTTTAAATTGCTATCAGATTTATTATAAAAGGTAATTGCTTGCGTAATTTTAAGTTCATTTAGCTCAGTATCTAATATTGAAGTAATTTGTATAGTATTATTTTGTCCATAGGTTTTATTTAAACCAATGGCACATAAAAATAATACGAATGCAATATATTTTTTCAATGAATTTAAATGATTAGAAATTAGGGCTTAAACTGTATTTTTTATAGAAAGTGTTTATTACTTCTAAAACTTCTTCTTCAGTGTCAACTATAGAAATTAGTTCTAGATCTTTTGGGCTAATATTTCCTTCTTCAATTAAGGTAGTTTTTACCCAGTCTATTAAGCCGGACCAAAATTTTCTACCTACTAATACAATTGGAAATTTTCCTATTTTTTTTGTTTGAATTAAGGTAATTGCTTCAAAAAGCTCGTCCATAGTTCCAAATCCACCAGGCATAACTACAAATCCTTGAGAATATTTGACAAACATTACTTTTCTTACAAAAAAATAATCGAAGTCTAAACTTTTGCCTCGATCAATCCAAGGATTGTCATGCTGCTCAAAGGGCAATTCGATGTTTAAACCAACAGACAACCCTCTTCCTCTGTTGGCACCTTTATTTCCCGCTTCCATAATTCCTGGACCACCACCCGTAATTACTCCAAATCCACTTTGAGTTAGTTTGAATGCAATTTCTTCTGCTAAAATATAATATGGGCTGTCAGGTTTGGTTCTTGCAGAACCAAAAATTGAGACACAAGGCCCAATTTTACTGAGTGTTTCATAACCAGCTACAAACTCGGCCATGATTTTAAAAATGGCCCAAGAATCATTTGTTTTTATTTCATTCCACGTTTTTTGTTGAAACTTTTCTTTTATTTTTCTATCGTCGTTTGTCATAAAATGCTAATTTTAAAAGTTTTCAAAATTAATTCTTTTTGAATAAACTATTTCTAATTTTTTTTATTAGTCTTTAAAAAACAGCAAAAATTTTTGGTATTATTATTATTATTATTATTATTATTATTGAGTGGTTTTAGACAATTTATGTTAATGTCTAACCATATCAGAGAAAAAACACTGCTTTGAAGAAAAAAATAAATGTGTTAAAAAAAACAAAATTGTCTAACTCTGGAGTTTCTTCGAAGAAGAAGGGAGGTATTTTATATACGATTTGGCATTTTTATTTCATGTTAAAATAAATTGCTCTAATAATGATTAAAGAGTTTTGAAAAAAAGTTTACAACTCTTTTTAGTTTTATTTACAAACGCTATTTTAGTGTAATTCTTTTTTTAAAAACGCAGCAGTGTAGCTTTTTTTGTTCTCAGCCACTTCTTCAGGGGTTCCTGTACATAAAATAGTGCCTCCTTTTTTTCCACCTTCCAAACCAACATCAATAATATGATCTGCGAGTTTTATCACATCTAAATTGTGTTCAATTATTAGTACAGTATTTCCTTTGTTTGCCAATTTGTTTAGGACTTCCATTAAGACACGAATGTCTTCAAAATGCAAACCAGTTGTAGGCTCGTCTAAAATGTAAAAGGTATTTCCTGTGTCTTTTTTTGACAATTCTGATGCCAATTTTATTCTTTGTGCTTCACCACCAGAAAGTGTGGTAGATTGTTGTCCAAGTGTAATGTAGCCCAAACCTACATCTTTGATGGTTTTTAATTTTCGGTGAATTTTTGGAATATTTTCAAAAAAATCAGTAGCATCTTCAATCGTAATATTTAGGATATCAGCAATTGATTTTCCTTTAAACCGAACTTCTAAAGTCTCTCTGTTGAAACGCATTCCTTGACAAGTTTCACATTCTACGTGAACATCTGGTAGAAAGTTCATTTCAATAATTCGAACGCCTGCGCCCTCACAAGTTTCACAACGTCCGCCTTTTACATTGAATGAAAAGCGTCCAGGTTTGTAACCACGAATAGCAGCTTCAGGAGTTTGGGCAAACAAAGTTCTAATTTCGTCAAAGGTTTTAGTATATGTTGCCGGATTTGAACGTGGTGTTCTTCCAATAGGTGATTGATCAATATCAATCACTTTATCAATATGTTCTAAACCTTCAATTTTTTTGTAAGGCATTGGTTTTTTAACGCCTCTGTAAATGTGTTCGTTTAAAATTGGGTATAAGGTTTCGTTGATTAATGTTGATTTTCCACTTCCAGAAACTCCTGTGACACAAATCATTTTTCCTAGAGGAATTTCAACCGAAACATTTTTTAAATTATTGCCAGTGGCACCTTTTAGTTTGATGAATTTTCCATTGCCTTCGCGTCTTGTTTTTGGAACTTCGATTTTCTTTTTTCCAGTCAAATAATCTGCTGTTAAAGTGTTGTGAGTTTTTAATTCTGTAAATGTTCCTTCGCTTACAATTTGACCTCCATGTCTTCCAGCACCAGGGCCAATATCTAGCACATAATCCGCATGTTCAATCATGTCTTTGTCGTGTTCAACTACCAATACGGAGTTGCCAATATCGCGTAATTTCACCAAAGAATCAATCAATTTTTGGTTATCACGTTGATGCAAACCAATACTTGGTTCATCTAAAATATATAAAACGCCTACTAATTGCGATCCAATTTGTGTTGCCAGACGAATTCTTTGTGCTTCACCACCAGAAAGTGATTTTGAAGTTCTGTCAAGCGTTAAATATTCCAATCCAACATCCACTAAAAATTGAATTCTTGTCCGAATTTCCTTCAAAATTTCGGAGGCAATTTGTTGTTGTTTGTTAGATAATTTTCCTTCAATAGTTTCAAACCAATTGGCCAATTCTGTGATGTCCATTTGTACCAAATCACTGATGTTTTTATCAGTGATTTTAAAATGAAGTGCTTCTTTTTTTAAACGTTTTCCTTCGCAAGTTTTACAGGTTATTTCGTCCATAAAACTATTTGCCCAACGTTTGATACTAGCACTTTCTGCGTTATTATATTGGTTTTTAATGAATGAAATGATTCCTTCAAAATCAATTTTATAATTTCTGGTAACGCCAACAGTTTTTGAGGTAATTTGAAAAGCCTCATTGCCTCCATTCAAAATCATTTCCAAACCTTCTTTTGGAATATCTTTGATGGCATCTGTCAATTTGAATTTATAACGCTCAGCAATGTGTTCAATTTGCTTGAAAATCCAACTGTTTTTTTGATCTCCCAAAGGAATAATTCCACCATTTTTTATTGAAATAGTATCATTCGGAATCACTTTTTGTAGATTGATTTCATTGATAATTCCCAAACCATTACACGTTTCACAGGCACCTTTTGGTGAGTTGAAAGAAAACGTATTGGGTTCAGGATTTGGGTTTGCAATTCCGGTTTCAGGACACATCAATTCTCGGCTAAAATAACGAGGTTGGTTTTCATCAATTGTAAGTACCATCATAATATTGTCTCCAGCATACATAGCGGTTTTGATGGTTTCTTCTAGGCGTTTTTCAGAGGCTGCATTCACCAATAATCGATCAATGACCACTTCAATATCATGCGTTTTATAACGATCTAGTCGCATGTCTTTTTCAATATCTCTGATTTCACCATCAACTCGAACTTTTAGAAAGCCTTGTTTAGAAATTTGTTCAAAAAGTTCTCTGTAATGCCCTTTTCTAGATTTTATTAAAGGCGCTAAAATGGCAATTTTTTTGTTGGCAAAATCAGATAGAATCAATTCTTTGATTTGCTCATCAGAATAGCTAACCATTTTTTTAGCAGTGTTATAGGAATACGCATCAGCTGCTCTTGCAAACAATAATCGTAAAAAATCGTAAATTTCAGTAATTGTTCCAACTGTAGATCGTGGGCTTTTATTGGTTGTTTTTTGTTCAATAGAAATTACGGGTGAAAGTCCATCAATTTTATCTACATCAGGTCTTTCTAATCCGCCTAAAAACTGACGTGCATATGCAGAAAATGTTTCAATATAGCGTCTTTGACCTTCTGCATAAATCGTGTCAAAAGCCAAAGACGATTTTCCACTACCGCTTAAACCCGTAATTACAACTAGTTTTTCGCGGGGAATTTTTACATCAATATCTTTTAAGTTGTGAACTCTTGCTCCGTAAACTTCTATGTATTCTTGGTCTTTCAAAAAAAAGTGGTTTTTTACACAAAAAAGGCAAAGTTACTCAATATAAAATCAATTTTAAATGAAAATTAATCAACAAATAAATGGATTGTGTTATCTTGCAACCAAAAGGAATATCATGAAATTTATACATTCCGTTCGCTATTTTTTTGAACGTCATGGATTTGGCGTTTTTACAAGATTGGCTGATAGATTAGGAATGAGAGCAAAAAATGTCCGTATCTACTTTATTTATGTTACTTTTTTTACAGTCGGACTATCTTTTGGATTTTATTTGACATTGGCGTTTTTAATAAAATTAAAAGATTTGATTTACACCAAGAGAAGTTCAGTATTTGATTTGTAATTTATGAAAGTTTTAGGTTCAAAAATTAATACAATTGTAATTCTTGTTTTGTCAACACTAACCCTTGGCACAGCAGGGTACATGCTTCTATCTGATTACTCTTTCATTGATGCATTGTATATGACCGTAATTACAGTTACAACTGTAGGTTTTGGTGAGCTTAGGCCTTTTTCAGTGCAAGAAAAGGTATTTACAATTTTTTTAATTTTAACTAGTATAACTGTTTTTGGATATGCAATTTCTGCTTTTTCAGAATATTTGGTTAGTGGAAAATTATTTGAATATTTTAAACATAAAAATGTGGAAAAAAAAATCGAAAAGCTAAAAAATCATACCATTGTCTGTGGCTATGGAAGAAATGGTAAACAAGCAATTTTAAAGTTACGAAACTACAATAGAGACATCGTTGTCATAGAAAATGACAAAGATATTGTTGAGAAATTGGATGAATTGGAGATATTAAATATTGAAGGAGATGCTACAATTGATGATGTTTTGATAAAAGCAGGAATTGAAAATGCTGAAAATCTTATTACTGCATTGCCTTCGGATGCTGATAACTTATTTGTTGTTTTGAGCGCAAGACAATTGAACAGAAATATAAAAATAATTAGTAGGGCTTCTAAAGAAAGTTCTTATGGCAAATTGAAAATAGCAGGTGCTGATAACGTTATTATGCCCGATAAATTAGGTGGAGATCATATGGCTTCCCTAGTAACTACACCTGATGTCATAGAATTTGTTGATAGACTTACTATTGAAGGAGAAACTACTGCAAATCTCGAAGAAATAAATATTGATATTTTACCAAAAGGATATATTGGTAAAACAATTTTAGATTTGGATCTAAGGAAAAAAACAGGATGCACAGTAATTGGTTACAGACATATAGACAAAGATTATATCATCAATCCTGAATCAAGCACAGTGCTTATAAGTGGTGCATATTTAATAGTTCTGGGAAGACCAGAACAAATAATCAAATTAAGAGAATTGTTTTGAATGAAAAAAATTGTAATAACAGGAAGTAACGGATTGTTAGGTCAATCATTATTGAAATTATTATTGAAAGAAAAAAATAATTACGAAGTTTTTGGTTTTTCAAAAGGAGTAAATAGGAGCGGAAGAACTGATTTTTACTTTGTCTCGATTGACATCACTAATGAGGAAAATCTCAAAAAAGAATTAATAAAAATTCAACCTGATGCAATTATAAATACGGCTGCAATGACGCAAGTAGATGACTGCGAAATCCATAAAGAAGCTTGTGATGTTTTAAATATTGAAGTTGTAAAATGGTTGAAAGAAATAGCAGAAATTATCAATTGTCATGTAATACAGTTGTCAACTGATTTTATTTATGACGGGAAAAAAGGTTACTACAAAGAAACTGATGAGACAAATCCACTAAGTTATTATGGAATTTCAAAAGTAAAGTCAGAAGAAATTTTACTGAATTCAAAAATCGATTTTACAATTCTAAGAACTATTTTAGTGTATGGAAAAGTGTATGATATGAGCAGAACAAATATTGTTCTTTGGGTGAGAGAAATGCTCGAAAAAGGAAAAGAAATCACCATTGTTGACGATCAATTTCGTATGCCAACTTATGTAGAAGATTTGGCAATGTCATGCAAATTAGCAATAGATAAAAATGCAACAGGGATTTATCATATTTCATCCACAAAATTAATGAGTGTTTTTGAAATCGCTCAAAAAATTGCTCAAGTTTTTGAGTTGGATAAAAATTTAATCAAACCAATTTCATCATCAATATTAAATCAAAGAGCTCGAAGACCTGCTAAAACAGGTTTTAATCTCTTAAAAACCACTTCTGAATTAGGACTAAAAGTCCATTCTTTTGAAGAAGATTTACAAAGATTTAAAGAAAAACTACTATAAAAATCACTTTTAACTGTCAAAACTTGTTAAAGGCTCAATTTTTTAAGATATTGCACGCCACTAACTAGAAAAACCTTAATTAATATCATGAAGAAAAAACTTTTATCATTATTGTTATTTATAATTCCAGTATTAACGTTCGCACAGGAAAAAGGATTAGATCAAAAAATTGATGAAGCATTTAAGCCTGTATCAGATTTTTTTAGTCAAGTTATCTTTTTTAAAGTGTGGCATGATCCTGAAATTCCTTTTGTTTTAGTTTTACTAGTGGGGAGTGCAGCGTTTTTTACGATTTACTTTTCTTTTCCAAACATTCGTCATTTTTGGACAGCTATAAGTGTTGTACGAGGTAAATACGAAGATATAGAAAAACACGGAGCTCAATTTCTTTATGGAGAAGATGGGATTGCACAAGGTGTAGATATGAATAAAGTTGATGACATTGCAGAGCATATTGAGCAAGCTTTAGAAGTTCATAGTGATTTAGAAATTGATGGGGATATTAAAGACACCATTAGGGATGAGTCGGAACATGGAGAAGTTTCTCACTTCCAAGCATTAGCTACAGCAGTTTCAGGAACTGTTGGAAACGGAAATATAGCAGGAGTTGCACTGGCAATTGCTCTTGGTGGTCCAGGTGCTACTTTTTGGATGATTATCTGCGGACTTTTAGGAATGTCTACAAAATTTGTTGAGTGTACTTTAGGTGTTCAATACCGAGATATTGGAGAAGATGGAACCGTTTATGGAGGTCCAATGTATTATTTAAGCAAAGGATTGAAAGAAAAAGGTTTTAAAACTTTGGGTAAAATATCCGCAGTAGTTTTTGCTGTTTTTTGTATAGGAGGTTCTTTTGGAGGTGGAAATGCTGCTCAATCAAACCAAGCAACAGTTGTTATAAAAGATTTATTAGGCTTGCAAAGTTCAAGTGCTGGAGCATTAATTGGATTGGTTTTGGCTGTAGTAGTTGGAATTATTATTATTGGTGGTATCAAAAGAATAGCAACAGTAACTGAAAAAGTAGTTCCATTTATGGCATTACTCTATATTGTAGCATGTTTGTATATCATTTTTAGCAATTTTGGATTGTTAGATGATGCAATCTCTCTAATTATGGCTGAAGCATTTAGCCCAACTGCTATTGGTGTAGGGAGTGTAATCGGAGTTCTTTTAGTAGGATTCAAAAGAGCTGCTTTCTCAAATGAAGCTGGTGCAGGTTCTGCATCTATTGCTCACTCAGCAGTAAGAACAAAATATTCTGCTTCTGAAGGTTTAGTTGCGTTATTAGAGCCTTTCATTGATACCGTTGTGATTTGTACCATGACAGCTGTTGTTATTGTAATTTTTAATTTTGGAGGAGCTTTTCAATATGGAGGAGATGGTTCTGGAGTGGTTTATATTGATGGAATGCCTTTTGAGGGGGCAGGTATTACCTCACAAGCTTTTGCACAGTATATTCCTTACTCAAATGTTTTCTTAACAATTGCAGTAGTTTTATTTGCAGTATCAACGATGATTTCTTGGTCTTACTACGGTTTACAATCCTGGAAATATTTATTTGGAAGAGGTAAAAAAGCCGATTTAACATATAAGTTTTTATTTTTAACATTTGTTGTAATTGGAGCAGCAGCGAGTATGAAATCCATTTGGGATTTCTCTGATGCAATGATTTTTGCAATGGTGTTTCCAAATATGATTGGATTGTTTTTATTAACGCCGGTTGTTAAAAAACAATTACGAAGGTATTTAGTTGCTATCAATCTTAAAAAAGAAGCGATAGAATCATAATAATTTTCCTTTTATGACCTTATTTACATCCCATTTCTGGTACAATAAAAACCAACGTAATGGGATTTTTTTGTTAGCAATTCTCATAATCCTCTTGCAAATATTGATTTTTACTGATGTTTTTTCAACGGATGAAAAAATAGCTAGAGAAACTCCTGAAATTCTGGCATTTCGACAACAAATTGATAGCCTGAAAGCTGTTGAAATTGAAAATAGAAAACCTAAAATATTTCCATTCAATCCAAATTATATTACTGATTTTAAAGGTGAACAATTAGGCATGTCTTTAGAAGAGATTGATAGATTGTTAGCTTTTAGAAAAACAGGAAAATTCGTTAATTCACAAAATGATTTTCAAAGAGTCACAAAGATTTCAGATAGTTTGTTGGCAAAAATTGCCCCCTTTTTCAAGTTTCCTGATTGGGTGGAAAAGCAAAATTTAAATAAAAATGAAAACTCATTTTCAGACAAACTAACGTATCAAAATTATAAAAAAACAGCTAAAAGTGATTTGACAACCGACGATTTGAATAAGGCAACTTTAACAGATTTACAATATATAAATGGTATTGGGGAAAAAATTGCAGAACGCATTATTCAGTATCGTTCTAAATTACAAGGATTTACTTTTAAAGAACAGCTCTATGAAGTTTGGGGTTTGCAAAAAGAAATTGCAGATAAAACGCTTGAAACGTTTAGGATCAAACAAAAACCAATTATTAAAACTGGCAATATTAATTCATTAACTTTCAAAGAGTTATTGCGAATTCCGTATATGAATTATGAACTTTGCAGAAAAGTTTTTGACTATAAAGATGAGGTTGCAGAGATTCAACACATTTCAGAATTAAAAAATATCAAGGATATCACCATAGCTATATACAACAGATTAGTCTTATATTTGCACGCTGAATAATTAATTCAATTTTATCAAATGAATAGCATGTACTTTACAGAAGAACATCACGCATTTCGTGCGAGTTTTAAAGATTTTTTACAGAAAGAAGTAGTCCCTCATATTGAAAAATGGGAGCAAACAGGGACAATTGAGCGTTTCATCTGGAAAAAATTTGGAGAAATGGGTTATTTTGGATTGTCAACTCCACACGAATATGGAGGTTTGGATTTAGACCTTTTTTATACCGTAATTTTTCTTGAAGAATTGCAAAAAATAAATTCAGGGGGATTTGCAGCTGCAATTTGGGCTCACGAATATTTGGCAATGACACATCTAAATAAAGAAGCAAACGAAGCCATCAAACAAAAATATTTACTACCAAGTGTGGAGGGTGAAATGATTGGTTGTCTATGTATTACTGAACCTTTTGGAGGAAGTGATGTTGCAGGAATACGCTCAACCGCCATCAAAAATGGAGATCATTATATATTGAATGGTTCCAAAACGTTCATTACAAATGGAGTTTATTCTGATTATTTAATAGTTGCTGCAAAAACAGACTCTTCAGATAAATATAAAGGAATTAGCATTTTTGTTTTGGATAGAAACACGAAAGGAATTTCAGCAACAAAATTGAATAAGTTAGGTTGGAAAGCTTCTGATACTGGCGAAATCGCTTTTGATAATGTAGTGATTCCTGCAGAAAATTTATTAGGAGAAGAAGGAAAAGGCTTTCCTTACATCATGCAACATTTTGCCTTAGAGCGTTTGATTATGGGAATTAATGCACATGCAAGAGCAGAATTTGCCTTGGATTATGCAATCAATTACATGAAAGAGCGAGTTGCTTTTGGCAAAACAATTGATCAATTTCAGGCATTGAGACACAAAATTGCTGAAATGGCAAGTCAGGTTGATATGTGTAAAGAATATAATTATTCGATTGCAAAAAGACTAAATGATGGTCAATATGTGGTGAAAGAAGCTAGTATGTCTAAATTATTATCTACTAAAATCGCAGATGAAGTGATTTATGATGCGCTTCAATTGTTAGGAGGTTATGGTTATATGGAAGATTATCCAATGGCACGTTTATTTCGTGATAGTAGATTAGGCCCAATCGGAGGTGGTACTTCTGAAATCTTAAAAGAGATCATCGCAAAAATAGTCATTGATAGCAAAGAATACAAACCAGCTACCTAACTTTTTTTGATGATTATTTTGACGAAAATGTTTTCTATTTTAAAAAAATAGTCATTGATAGCAAAGAACATAAACCCGCTGCACAATATTTAATATAAAAAGGAGTACTTAAATAATTGCTAATTCATATTAAAAGAGTACCTTTGCAATCCAAAAATAGAAACCAAAACAGATAACTGTTTAAAAAAATATAAAAGATACGTATGAAAGGAGGTGCTAACTTATGTTAATTATACCAGTAAAAGAAGGAGAGAATATAGATAGAGCTTTAAAGCGTTATAAGCGTAAATACGATCGTACAAAAACGATGAAACACTTACGTAATAATAAAAACTTTACAAAACCTTCAGTAGCAAAGAGAGCTCAAAAAATCAAAGCTTCTTACGTTCAAAGATTAAGAACACAAGAAGAAGTAGGTTAGTAGCTTATTTTAATAATAAAGAATCTCGTATCAAATTTTTGATACGAGATTTTTTTTTGAATGAAATTTTGTAAATTTACAGAAACCAAATTTATTGCATTTTGATTGATTCATTTCTTGATTATTTATCTCTCGAAAAAAAATATTCGCCAAACACAATTTTCGCTTACAAATCTGATTTAATTTCTTTCAAGGATTTTTGTGAAACTGATTTCAATATCCAAAATTTATCGGAAGTAGAATATCCTTTCATCCGAAGTTGGATTGTGAATTTAGTAAATCAAAAAATATCAAATAGAAGTATCAATCGTAAAATTACTTCTTTGAATTCTTTCTTCAAGTTTTTGCAAAAAACGCATCAAATTGAAATAAACCCATTGTCAAAACATAAATCGCTAAAATCTGTCAATAGATTGCAAATACCGTTTACATTAAAAGAGATCAATGAAGCAATAAATAATGTATCAGAAAATACCGATTTTAGGACAATTAGAAATAAATTAATTATTGAATTGTTATATTCTACAGGAATCAGAAAATCAGAATTAATTAATATCAAAGAGTGTGATGTAGATTTTGCTAATAAAACCGTAAAAGTTCTAGGAAAACGAAATAAAGAACGATTTGTTCCGTTAGTAGCATCAGTCATTGTTATGATAAAACAAT
>Ga0102814_10002904_pt1 | contig 11394 bp, 8 predicted proteins | sample ColrivemetaGS741_FD_79112 | JGI IMG/M metagenome (GOLD analysis project Ga0102814, IMG submission 79112) | Estuarine microbial communities from the Columbia River estuary - Flood tide ETM metaG S.741 | ecosystem: Environmental > Aquatic > Marine > Intertidal zone > Estuary | place: USA: Columbia... | reverse complement strand
GTGGTGTAAATCTAAATCCATTTTGGAGCCAAGCGACGGTTGCAACAGTAGAGCAGATTGCAGGAAACAACATCTTAAAATATAGCGGACTTAATTATCAAGGTACTGACTTTGGAACTACTGTGGATGTAACAGGAATGCAATGGTTTCAATTTGATTATTGGACCGTTACCACAACAAATTTGCAGATGTATTTAATAAGTCCTGGCCCAAAAGAAAAGCCATTTGACATTTCGGTAGCAACAGATTCATGGAAAACCGTAAAGATTCCACTTTCAACCTATTCTGATGTTGTTAAACTTGATGAAGTATTTCAACTAAAAGTGGTAGGAGATGGCACGCTCTATTTAGACAATATGTATTTCGGTAGAGAAGGAACAACCTCTATTTCAGAAAAAGATGAAAATGGGATTCCATCAACACTGGAGTTACATCAAAACTTTCCGAATCCGTTTAATCCAAGTACAGTTATAAACTTTAGTTTACCTACAACATCTCAAGTAAACTTAAGCGTTTATAATAGTTTGGGTCAACAAGTTGCTACGCTAGTAAATTCGATTAGGTCACCAGGAAACTATACCTCAACTTGGAATGCTTCCAATGCACCCTCAGGCGTGTATTTTTACCGATTGAAAACAGATAAGGCACAATTAACTAAGCAGATGTTGTTGATTAAGTAAGTCGAGCAACAATCTGCCCTAAACTCCCCCTGAAACCAAAAAAAGTGGCGGAAAACCACGAAAATTCGTCCAAAGGGGGCAGGGGGGATTTCGCTACGGAAGCGTTCGGAGTTTGGAACTAATAAAACTTTAGACATTGATTTCACCACAAAATTACAAGAGAACAAGCGCGAAATTTTAAAAGCATCCTGAAATCCCCAAAACCCCTTTAAATATCTAACGTCATCATACTCGATGTCCGTGGCGAAAGGGGGATTTTAGTCTTGTGCTCCGCAAAAAAAAAAGAAAATCGTGGCACAAAAATAAGCCAAGCCCGCAAACACAAACACAAAAAAAGTGGAGTTTAATTCAGTGCTTAGCACTCAAAAAACTCCACTTTATTCAAAAAATCAGGACCAAATGTTGAATTCAAAATTAAGAATTCAACATTCAAAATTAAAGTCGTACTACCATCGTAATTCGGTCACTTGCTTGAGTTGCATCGACCAAATCGAAACCTTCATAAGCGGCAATTAATTCATATCCAGCTTCAGAAACAGCTTGTTTCATTTCCTCAAGAGTATAAATTCGTTGCTTGTGCACTTCTTTTTTTGTTGCAACAACTTCGCCGGTTTCGTCTAATTCTTCAATCGTAAATTCATTGTAATGAATATTTTCATACGGTAAATATCTGTTTTCACGAGAAAACCGATAGTTCCCACTCACACCTTCTTCATCAAGCGTTTCTTCCGCAATCTTTGAATTTACAGGAGTCGTGAAATCAAACACAAAAATGCTTTCTTCATTCATCACATTCTGGACTTCTTTTAAAACATGAACCAATTCTTCATGATTCTGAGTGTAATTAATGGAATCAAAAAGCATAATAATGGCATCAAATTTTTCCTTCTTTTCGATATTGAAGAAATTTAACTCTTCAAACACAATGGAACTTTTTTGATAAGCAGCCTTTGTTTTAGCAATTTCAAGCATTCTTGTAGAAGCGTCAGTTGCTGTAATATCATACACATCAAGCTCATCTATTGAGAGCGCAAATGTTCCAGTTCCGCAGCCTAATTCCAATAAGGTAACGGCAGCATCATTATGTGTCTGTATTACTTCGTCAATAAAATCTGACCAATCTTCATAACTGATGTCTTTCATCAGTTCGTCATATATGCTAGCTAAGGAGTTGTAAATATTTTTGTTAACTGTAGATTTCATGAAATGGTAGCGATTGATTTTAAGTAAATTCCTCGATTTGAGATGATTGTTTGAGCAGTTTTATAAGCTTCCTGAAACGATTGCGGATCAGCAAGGATTCTTCCAGCTATGGAAAATCCTGTTCCATGGTCAGGCGATGTTCTGACTATCGGTAAATTACATGTAATATTCACTCCGTCGTGAAATGCAATGGTTTTAAATGGGACTAAACCTTGATCGTGATACATCGCAAGTACACCATCAAATTGTTTCCATTGTTTACTTCCAAAAAAACCATCAGCAGCAAAAGGGCCTGAGATAAGATAACCTTCATTATGCAATTTTTTAATAACGGGTGATATAATAGTTAGTTCTTCACTTCCTAAAACTCCACCATCACCAGCATGTGGATTTAAGCCTAAAAGGGCAAGACGTGGTTTTTGTACACCAAAATCTTGGCGTAAAGAATTATAAAAATCGCGAGATGCATGTTCTACATTTTCAAATGTTATCAACTCACTAATTTTATGAATTGGAACATGAATCGTTGTTAGGGCAACACGAAGCGTTTCAGTGGCCAATACCATTAAAGGGGTCTTGTCTTTTCCACATAATTCAGCAAGATATTCAGTATGGCCTGGCACTGAAAAACCAGCTAAATAAATAGCTTCTTTGGATATAGGTGCTGTAACAATAGCTTTTGTTGCACCCGATATCACACTTTCAGTTGCTGCTTTTATTGATGCCATTGCATAGTTACCAGACCTTGCAGAGGTTTTTCCTAATTCAATTGGAATTGCATCGGTTGCAGGAGCTATACAATTAATCTTTTTTTCCTGCCATTCTGAAACGTCAGTAATCTCATTAATTTCAAATGGTAATACCCAATTTATATGAGTCACATATTCTTCAATAATCCTTTTATGGCAAAATAAAACAGGTTTATAAATCGAATGCTTTTGTAAAACAGGAATGGATTTTAATATGACTTCAGGTCCAATTCCATTAATGTCACCTGAGGAGAGGGCTATAAAATTCATTAGGATGTCATCGTTTTCTAATTTTCGCTTCTATATCGTAAAATTCACCAATGTTATCGAATAAGTTGAAAATCCCCAAATCCACTTGTAGCTTGAAAAGAAAAGCTACGATTTTTGTAGTGCCAAGATTCAACAACAAAACCGCTTGACGGTAATGCGCGTTCTTTTGATGTTGGCGGACCATATACGATATATATTTTTCCCATATCAGTTTCAAAACCAGGTTTTCCGGGAGTTGTATATTCCTTAAAGGAAAAGTCAATTCGTTTGTAAAACTCATACATGAGTTCATTAAAATCACTTTTAGGTGTTGGATCTTTTTCTTTCCAAAATGTACTAAATGATGCTAGTTTTTTTTGCTCATTTCCAGAAAAAGTTTGTTTTATTTTTTCAGCAGGCAAAATAAATTTTAGCATCGATATAGATACGTCTAAATTTAATAAACTTAATGGAATATCGTACCAATAGGATTGATACACTTTCGTGGCTATAAGGCTGTCGTTTTTAAACAACTTTAAACGATAATAAGCATTGGGGTAGGTTTTATTCTCAATCGTTGTAAAAAAAGTAACAAAGCCAGTTTGAGATTCAGCTAATTTAATTTGAGGAATCTCATTGTCAGACATTTGAAGAGACTTGTTTTTTTGAATAGCTGAATCAGAAATGCTTGTCTTAAATATTGATTTTACAAAACTAGTATCTTTTTCAACGATATCTAACTGTTCTAATTCTAGTGAAAGGTTTTTTTGTGTTAAATGGTACATGGAATCAGATAGAGAAACCGCCACTTTAACATTTTTTCCATAAACGGCATTTCCACCATAATTAATTAGAGAAACAGATTCAGATTCTACATCAGTTTCTTCAAGCATATAAAACCAAATTGCTTTTTGCGGATTAATAGTAAAAGGAACTTTTTCACTATTAATTTCTCTGCGCTGTGAACCACCTTGAAACTTTAATTGATAAAAATAAGAGCCTTTTGCAAGTTCAGTATGAATTCTTCCTGTAATGAATTCATCTCTAACTTGTGTTTTTTCATAACTATCCACTCGTTTTTCAGCACTCCAAAAGGAGGTTCTTATCACCATTCCTTCTTTATCATAAATTTCAAGACTGCCTTTAATTTCAGTTTGGTAGGAGTTATCTCTGTTTTTTGTAAAGGTCAAAAAATCGTGTTCAATTCTAAAATTTACACTGATTTCAGTTAATGAATCACTTGAGGGATGAAAACTATACTCAAAATAGATTTGTGATTGGCGTTGTGAACGCAATAGCTCAACGTAAGAAACTCTAGATTGAGCAATTAAGTTTTGGCAAAGAAAGAATGAAAAAAAAGTAAATAAGAGGATGCGAAACATGGCGTGAAAATACAAATGTAATTGCATTGCAAAAAATAAAAAGCACTAAAAAGCGCTTCCATTGCGGAAAAAATTGGTATTTTTGAGCCAAATTTCAAATTAGTGAAGAATTTCCAATTAGACTCTCTTTAAATCGTTAAGTATAGTCTAGATAAAGGGAATGCTGATTTGAACTTCGTTGAAAGAAACTGAATTAAAATTGAATTTGTTTATGTCGAATTGGTTAACAGAACGTTGGAATACATTACAAGAAATTGAGCAAAAAATTAAACTTGGAGGTGGGCAGAAGAGAATTGCTTCTGAACACAAAAAAGGTAAACTGACTGCTCGTGAACGCATTGCACGTTTACTTGATAACGAAGAGGATTGGCAAGAAATCGGACTTTGGGCTGCTTATGAAATGTATGAAGATGAAGGTGGTTGCCCAAGTGCCGGTGTAGTTGTTGGACTCGGTAAAATTCAAGGTCGTTTATGTGTTGTTGTAGCCAATGATGCTACCGTAAAAGCCGGAGCATGGTTCCCTATGGCTTGTAAAAAGAACTTACGTGCACAAGAAATCGCTATGGAGAATCATTTACCAATTTTGTATTTGGTTGATTCAGCCGGCGTGTTTTTACCAATGCAGGATGAAATTTTTCCAGATAAAGATGATTTTGGTCGAATTTTCAGAAATAATGCGAAAATGAGCGCAATGGGAATTCCGCAAATCGCAGCCATAATGGGTTCTTGTGTTGCCGGTGGAGCCTATTTACCGATTATGAGTGACGAATCTTTAATTGTTGATGGAACCGGAAGTGTATTCTTAGCAGGAAGTTATTTAGTGAAATCAGCAATTGGCGAAGATGTTGATAATGAAACCTTAGGCGGAGCAACTACTCAGACCGAAATCTCAGGAGTTTGTGATTACAAAATGCCTGACGATGAAACTTGCTTAAAAACGATTCGTGATTTAGTGGGAAAGTTAGGCCCAAGACCTTTAGCAAACTTCAATCGTATTGATGCCGTAGCGCCAAAAGTAAATCCTGAAAAAATAGCAGAGATATTTCCACAAGACAGAAATAAACCCTTCGATACCTACAAATTATTAGAAACCTTGGTCGATGCCGACTCCATGACCGAATTTAAAAAAGGATACGGACAAACTTTAATTACCACTTATGCTAGAATTGATGGTTGGAGTGTCGGAATTGTAGCGAATCAGCGAATGATTGTGAAAAGCAAACAAGGTGAAATGCAAATTGGTGGCGTTATTTATTCAGATTCTGCCGATAAAGCCGCTCGATTTATTCTCAATTGTAATCAGAAAAAAATCCCATTGTTGTTCTTACAAGATGTATCAGGATTCATGGTTGGTAAACGATCAGAGCATGGCGGAATTATTAAAGATGGCGCAAAAATGGTAAATGCTGTTGCTAATTCTATCGTCCCAAAAATTACTGTAGTTGTCGGAAATTCTTATGGTGCGGGTAATTACGCCATGTGCGGAAGAGCTTACGATCCAAGATTTATGGTTGCTTGGCCAACCGCAAATTTAGCCGTTATGGGCGGATTCCAAGCTGCAAACACACTTTGGCAAATTCAAAAAGCATCCTTGATTAAAAAAGGTGTTGAAATCGACAAAGAAAAAGAGAAAATCTATTTGGATGAAATTAAAGCAAAATACACCAAACAAACCGAAGTAACCTACGCTGCTAGTAATCTTTGGATTGATGCAATTATTCAACCAGAAAAAACAAGAGCGTTTATTTCAACTGCAATAGAAGCAGCTAACGAAAATGCAGTATTCGAAGACTTCAAAATCGGTGTAATTCAGACTTAAAAGATGATAAATGATTAAGGAGAAATGAGAAATTTAGCGAAGATCTCTCATTTCTAAATCGATACTAAATTCTTCCACATGCTTCGGTTGTAAATGCAAAATTTTACAATATTTCAGGACTTTTGATTTCATACTTCTCTTTTTTCTTCGTTAATTCACGGTTTTGATTTTAGAAATAAATTTAACGCCTGTTAAGAACAAGGAGAACTATGCATAAACTCAGTTTAGGACTGTTACTGAGCCTGAGTCTGTTTTCACAGACAAAAGCCCAGCAGCTTCCTGCTTATGCCTTCAAAAATGTGACTATTCACACCCATGATGGCAAATCAATCGAAAAAGCGTCAATCGTTTGGCGAAATGGCAGTATAACCGATTATGGAACAAAAGTATCGATTCCGTTTGACGCCAAAGTAACCGACGGCGGCGACTCCCTTCACATTTATCCAGGATTCATTGATGGTTTCAGTGAAATGGCTGCACCAGACGAAAAGCCAAATACTGATCGTGTTGAAAAGCCAGGCGAACCGCCTTACGACAGATCTGGAATTCAACCAGAACGAATTCCTTCCGCTTCTGCCGATTTTTCGAAAAAAGATGTAAAGGATGCGCAAAAAGAGGGTTTCACCTCAGCATTAATCGGTTTAAAAGGTTTAATGCTTCCTGGTCAGCTCGATTTCTTTCACTTAGGTGGAAAAGATGCTCAATCTAACTTATTGGTTTCATCATTAGGACAAAAAGGGGCATTTAAGAATACAAGAAATGTGTATCCATCAACATTGATGGGAACGATGTATTTATTCCGTCAGCTTTGGGAAAATGCTTCAGCTTTGCAAATTAAACAGCAAAGTTATGAAAGCAATCCAACGAAAAACGATAATCCCGGTCGTGATTTAACACTTGAAGCCTTATATCCTGTTATCAATAAAAAACAGCCACTTTATTTTCAAGCAGATGATAAAGAAAGTATAGAGCGTATATTAAAACTAAAGAAAGAACTTGGTTTTGATTTAGTTCTTGTTTCAGCAAAAGAAGCTTTCCGTTATACCGACTTATTGAAAAAAGAAAAAGTACCTGTATTAGTAAGCTTTGATTTTCCAGGAAAACCAGATTGGAAAGTAAAAGAAGAAAAAGCTGAGAAAGCGGCTAAAGAAGCAAAAAAAGACTCAACAAATGCAAAAACTGATTCAACGATAGCAAAAAAAGTTGAAAAAGAAGTTCCTGCAGATATTATTGCCTTTAGAGCAAAACAAATGAGTGCTTACAACGACTTTGTAAAGAATACCAAAACCTTATTAGATGCCGGTTTAAATCCTGGCTTTTCATCAATAGGTTTAAAATGGGCTGATTTCTCAAAAAACATCGAAAGCATGATTGAAGCTGGAATGACTGAAAACGAATTGGTATCAGTCTTGACAGAAAACACGGCAAAAGTACTTGGCTTATCAAATCAAACTGGGAAAATAGAAAACGGTTATTTGGCTGATTTTGCAGTATTTACAAAGCCGTTCACCGCGAAAAAAGCGAAACTTTTACAGCGTGTAGTAAAAGGCGAAGTTTATGAACTTAACTAGGAAAGATGAACTAATGAACTTTAAAATGAAAACTAAACAAACAGCCTTGTTCATCGGATTCCTTTTCGTTTTTGGAATGATGGTGAATGTAGCTTCAGCTCAGAAAAAAGGCTCTGTTCTCATAAAAAATGCTACGGTAATTACTATCACTAATGGTGATATGGAAGGCACAGACATTTTAGTAAAAGATGGAATTATTGCTGAAATCGGTAAAAATTTAAAAGCTCCCAAAGGTGCCGAAGTGGTAGATGCAACTGGTAAATTTGTAATGCCAGGAATAATTGATGCTCACTCTCACTTAGCCATCACAAATGGCGTAAACGAGTGGACAAATCCAGTAACTGCTGAAGTTAGTATGGAAGATGTTATTGATCCGAATGATGTGGGCATGTATGCCGCATTAGCAGGTGGAGTTACTTCCATTCATGTAATGCATGGTTCCGCGAATGTAATTGGCGGACAAGGAGAAACCATCAAATTGCGCTATGGCGCTGATCAAGAAGGATTGAAATTTTCTGAAGCTCCAAGAACTATCAAATTTGCATTAGGTGAAAATCCAACTCGTGTTCATGGTCAAGGCTTTAATGTTCAGCCACGTTCTAGAATGGGTGTTGAACAAATAGTGAGACAAACATTTGATGCAGCTATCGATTACAAAGCAAAACGTGATGCCTACATGGAAGAATTTGCAAAATGGAATAAACGTAAAAAAGGTGATCAACCAAATCCAGTAGCAAAAAACATTCGTTACGATGTAATCAATGATATCATAGCTGGAAAAGTATTAGTTCATTGCCACAGTTATCGTGCAGATGAAATTGGCATGTTAATGCGTGTATTTAAAGATTACGGCGTTGAGAATTACACGTTTCAGCATGTTTTGGAAGGCTTCAAAGTCGCTCCAGAATTAGCAAAACATAAAGCACATGCTTCAACATTTTCCGATTGGTGGGCTTACAAATTTGAAGTGTATTATGCCTCAGCGTACAATGCTGCTATCATGAATAAATATGGTGTAGTAACATCAATCAATTCAGATTCAGAAGAGTTAATTCGTCATTTAAATCATGAAGCTGCAAAAGTTGTTAAATACGGTGGAGTTACTGATAATGAAGCTTTAATGATGATAACACTAAATCCTGCTAAGCAATTAGGCATTGATAAATATGTTGGTTCAATTGAAAAAGGTAAACAAGCAGATTTAGGAATCTGGAGTGCACATCCATTAAGCATTTATGCTATTTGTGAACAGACTTTTGTGGATGGAACAAGCTATTTCAATAAAGCAAATGATCCAGCAGATATGCGTTTGGTAATCAGCCCAGAAGATGATTATGAATTAGTAGTTTCAGCAGGAAGAAATAATGACTCTTGCATGGAAGGTGTATTCGAAGTACTTGGTGAACAAACTCACAGTCACGAATAAGTAATTCAAATCAGATCAATAAATTTTAAAAAGAAAATTGAACATACATGAAAAATAGAATTAAATATTTCCTGTTTGTACTTCTCCTAGCAACAAGCTCAATCGCTACTGCTCAGATAACTGAGAAGCCGGAGTACGGGAAATTTGCAATTACGAATGCAAAAATTTACACCATAACAGGTTCTGTAATCGAAAAAGGAACAGTCCTTATCGAAAATGGAACAATTACAGAAGTGGTTAATGGAATGGCAAAAATTCCTGCCGGATATAAAACAATCGATGCAACAGGTAAATCTGTTTATCCTGGCTTTATTGATTCAGGTACTTTTCTTGGTCTTAAAGAAGTTGAAGCTGTACCTGTTACCAACGATCAAATGGAATTAGGAAAGTTTACGCCTCATGTTCGCGCTATAACAGCAATAAATCCTGCAAGTGTAAGTATTCCAGTAACGAGAGTTAATGGCGTTACAACCGTAATTTCACATCCAACAGGTGGAACAATTGCTGGTAAAGCAACACTAATAAACTTATACGGTTATTTACCTGATTCAATGGCTGTTGTTTCTGACGCAGCAATGATGATGAACTGGCCAAGAAGCGGTAAACGCGGTTGGTGGGACAGTAGAGATGAGAAGAAAGTAAAAGAAGAGTATGAGAAAACATTAAAAGAATTAGACGAATACTGGGAAAATGCCCGATTCTATAATTCAATGATGAACGAATACGAATCTTCTTCAAAAGGAAAATCCAAACCTGATAAAAACATCGAATGGGATGCAATGAGAGCTGTATTTAACGGCAAGCTCAAAGTTGTAATCGAAGTTGATAAAGAAAAAGATATTCTTGAAGCTTTAAAATGGATTGCAAAACAAAAAGATGCTTCTTTTGTTTTAAGTTCAGTTCAAGAAGGGTGGAGAGTTGCTGATAAAATTGCAGAAGCTAAAGTACCTTGTTTAGTTGGTCCTGTTTTAAGAACAATTGCTCGTTCGTATGAAAGCTATTTAACTTCGTATGAAAATGCAGCGAAACTTCATAAAGCTGGTGTTTTAGTTGCGATTAGAACAGGAGAGACCGAAAACGTGCGTAACTTGAATTTTAATGCAGGTTATGCCGCAACGTATGGTTTAGGAACGGAAGAAGCCTTAAAAGCAGTAACAATAAATCCAGCCAAAATATTCGGCGCTGATGATAAAATCGGTAGCATAGAAAAAGGTAAAATGGCGAATTTAATGATTACCAACGGTGATCCTTTTGAGCCAAAAACAACAATTGAAGCCGTATTCATTAATGGATTTAAAATCCCAATGATTTCTCGTCATACTCAACTATATGATGAATATATAGACAGAGATAAAACGAATTAATCAGTCATTAAAATAGATTTATAAAAAAAGGAACTAGAGTAATCTAGTTCCTTTTTTTTTGAGCGTTGTTATTTTAGTACGAAGCATTTAAATAAATAGTGCAAAGCACAGAAAAAAACTCCCCCATTTGGCAAGGATTGATGCACAAAAAAACGCAAGAAAATCAATTGGAGTTGAGGGGATTTCATGATGATAAAAATATGCAAAACAAAGGTTTAGGCCGAGAGTAAATCCTCAATTTTCGGATGACCATGAGGTTTTTCCGTCATGATGGGCTTGACCCATCATCTCTGCCTAGTGCCGTAAGAAATTCATATCACAAACTGTTTTCTAAAAGCAAAAAGATGGGTTTGGCCGGAATCCTCAATTAAATTCATGATGACAAAACGCCATCAAAAAAATAATTTAAAAAAATCCTGTAAGATTTTGACGTTTCAAGCGTCTCTATGACATAACAAACTAATAAAACGAACGCTTATGTCAACTTATATAAATCCTTTTACTGATTTTGGATTCAAAAAACTCTTTGGGGAGGAATCCGCAAAAGAACTCTTAATCGCCTTTCTGAATGAATTACTTTCTGAAGAACAGGGAATCATTGAAGACATCACTTATTTAAACACTGAACAATTCGGATCAAGCGAAGAACACCGAAAAGCATTCTTTGATTTGTATTGAAGGAATCAACGCGGAGAACATTTCATTGTTGAAATTCAACGGCCAAAAAAAAAGAATTTTAAAGAGCGCCTGCTTTATTATTCCACCTATCCGATTCAGCAGCAAGCGATAAAAGGAGACTGGATTTTTGAACAAACCGCCGTTTATGTGGTAGCTATTATGGATTTTGAACTCGAACAGAATCGCACTAGTAATAACAGTGTCTTAAACCGAGTACAATTACTCAATACGGAAACATTCGATGTATTTTATAACAAGTTGACGTATATTTAT
>Ga0102814_10002903_pt1 | contig 11394 bp, 7 predicted proteins | sample ColrivemetaGS741_FD_79112 | JGI IMG/M metagenome (GOLD analysis project Ga0102814, IMG submission 79112) | Estuarine microbial communities from the Columbia River estuary - Flood tide ETM metaG S.741 | ecosystem: Environmental > Aquatic > Marine > Intertidal zone > Estuary | place: USA: Columbia... | reverse complement strand
TTCCGTTTTTAGTTTCAATTGAAAGTAAATAAATACCATTTGCTAAATTTGAAATATCCATTTGTGTATTTATAGAAGTTTCTACTTTTCTTCCTAATAAAGAATAAATGTCTATCTTTTCTATTTCTTCGTCTAAATTAATATTTAAAATACCAGATGTTGGATTTGGATACACTGTAAATTCGTTAAAAGAGGTAAATGAACCATTACTTAAAGCTGCATCAAACTCATAAACACCTAAATCTACTGTTGTATTTACAATTCTTGCATTTCCATCTAAATCGGCCGAAATACTTCCTAAATACGAATTATTACCTGCATTTATAGCTGGAGAAGTACTTGTTAAATGAAAATCGGAGCTACTTACAAATAGTGGGTCAACATTAGTACCACCCAATGTTCCTCCTTGAATTATATTATTTGACCCCGTTGGCAAAATAGACCCCGAAGAAGGAAAAATATAAAGTGGTGTCGTATTTCCGTTATTATATAGAATAGAATTTACAATAGTTGTATTTGAACCATATATTATTGAAACAGCATGACCACTTGGTCCTGTATTATTTGTAAAAGTACAATTCGTCATTCCTGAATAAGCTGTTGTATAACTTCCACCTGCTGTTGTGTTTTGATAAGTAACAATACAAGAGGCTCCTTGGCTAGCTGAACCATTTGAAACATTGTTATGAAACAAACAATTTGTAAAATAACTACTTACTCTTTGGTTTAAAGTATTACTTCCTCTTCCTTGTAGAAAAATATTAGAAAAACTACCAGACGATTGATTATTTCTAAAAATACAACTTTCAAAATTTACAGAAATATATGAGTTAGACAACAAAGTAAATTGTGAATATACTCCAACATCAGAACCTGTATTTTTTTCAAGAATACAATTTTTAAATTCTGCATAAATACTATAATTTGTAACGTTATCGGTAATGGCACATATAGCTCCTCCTCTAGTATCATCATAAGAATTTGCACCACTTGTATAACTGTAACTTCCATTTGCATTTCCTCCAGAAATTGTAAAACCATCTATTACAATTCCTGCTAAAGAACCTTTTAAAGTAATAACATGAAAAACATTATCTCCACGTAATCCATTATTATATACAACACTTGCATTATCATTATCGTTTAAATCTCCACTTAAAACTGTTATATTTGTTTTTGGGTCTCTTTGTGCCAAAGTAGTTTCAGTTCCATTGAAACCACCATAAATTTTAGCATTGGTAGGAATTAAAAAAGTTGCTTTTTTAGAATCTGCAAGTCCACTAGTACTTGGTTTATATATACCTTGTGCAACACGAATTTGCCCCATAGGAGTCATGTTAAGCAAAGCCTCATCTAAAGTTGTAAATGCATTTGCCCATGAAGATCCGTCATTTAAACCTGTAGCTAAATGATTAACATATATTGGACCCAACCATAATGTTTTGAAAGTAAATGCTAATGACCAACCTGAATTAGATGAACTTGGACAATTAGACATTAAATAAACATCATAATTAGTATTTGGTGTCAATCCAGTTAAAGAATAATTATTTACCGAAATACCTGTAATAGGCGCACCACTAGAAATTGGTTGCCCTGACAAAACATAAACTAAATCTACATTAAGCGCACTTGTTCCGCCTATGCTCCATGTTACATTAGCTGTCGTATCGGTAATTAAATTTACATTGATATTATATGGAGCAACACATCCTTGAAATTCATACGCTCCCATATCTACAGTTGTATTAATTATTCTTTGGTTTCCGAATAAATCTGTAGTTCCAATTACGTTAGCATTATTCCCAGTATCAACAGCAGGAGAGCTAGAAGTTAAAGTGTAATCACTGCTAGATAAATTTGTAAATAATGGATTAGAATTACTTGTGTTTGCAGAGGTTCCGCTTAAAGTAATACCTGTAAAGTTAGTTTCATCTATTGAATTTTTAATTGTAGCAGAAGAAATCATACTCTCAATAAATCCACCAATAGGCCTAGCAATTGTTCCTGATGCTGCTTTATTACCCCAAAAAACACAGTTTGAAATATTAGAAATATGATTAGAATTTGTGTTTTTTGTTAGAGCAAGTGTAGCTCTATTTGAATTAGTCATTCCAGAAGCAGAACCTGAATCTACGTTGTCTACAAATGTACAATTTGTGAAATTTGATATTATTGAAGCTGTTGATCCATAAGAACGCAACCACATAGAACTTCCTGCATAACCTGTAGCAGCTGCATTAGTATCTATGGCTTTATTTTTACTAAAGATAGAATTAGAAACAGAAAAAGTTAATGCTAAAGTTCCTGTATTTGCAGTATATAAAACCCCGCCTATAGCCGATAAATTTTCAGAAAACACACAATTATTCATTGTAAAAGTACCTGTACTTCCAGTTGCTGAAAAACCGGCACTTATTGCTCCACCTGCTTCCTTAGAAAAATTTCTAATTAATTTACAATTGGTAATAGTTAGGTTTCTTGTTGCTGGGTTTTTATAAATACCACCTCCATATCGTGCTTCTGTCGCAGATCCAGATGCGCCATTAGAGTTTCCTCCAGCAATTGTTAAGCCGTCTAACTCTACATTATCTCCTAAAACACTTAAAACAGTGTAACTATTGTCATCGCGAGAACTGTTTACATAAGTTATATTACTATCATCATTACCTAACAAATCTCCAGATAAAATAGTTTCATTTGCACCAACAATACGTTCCGAAAGTTGTGTCTCATTTCCAGCAAAACCTCCATACAACTTAGCATCTGCAGAAGAAATTGTAAAACTTGCGGCTCTATTAGTTGCATGCGGCTTGTAAGTTCCTTTTGCAATCCAAATTTGATTTGCACTACTTGAAGGCAATGCAGCCAATGCAGCTTGCAAAGTTGTATATGCGTTTGTCCAAGACGATCCATCATTGGAACCTGTTGCCGTTTGATTTACATAAATTGTTTGTCCTTGAGACAGAATACTAAAAGAAGTTAATAATAAAAGTAAAATTGCTCTCATAAAAAATATATTTTTATAGTTATTAGAGCAAAGTTTACTTTTATAAAATTTTTTACTGCGTTTTACTTTCTAAACGGTTAGTATTTTTTTCTAATTGGTAAAATTGTTAAAAAACTTCTTGAATTATTTTGATAAATTCTTCTTTTTTATCTCTTGCTATGGGAATAGTTTTATTGTTTTCCATAATTAAAAAGAAGCCATCTTTTCTAGAAAGTTCTTTTATATGTTTTAAATTAATTAAGTATTTACGATGTGGTTTGTAAAAAATATTTTTGTTTTCTAATTGATCAACAAAGTGCTTTAAAGGCTTACAAATAAGTTCAATTTTTCCATTTTGAAGATATACGTTTGTATACATCCCATCGGCTTCAAAAAAAACAATATCGTCATGGTTTACAAAAATAATTCCTTTGGGTATTTCTAAGGCAATTTTATTTAATGAAAGTTGTTGAAATGCTTTTTTTAAATCCTCTAATTTAGAATTTACACTTTTTTGTTTACTAATTAAAATTGCTTTATCTACAGCCGAAACAAGTTCTTCTACATCTAATGGTTTTAACAAATAGTCAATTGCAGAAAGCTTAAACGCTTCTATTGCATAATGATTGTAAGCTGTGGTAAATATTATTTGAAAGTCAACTTCTTGTTCTGTAAAAAACTCTAATATTTGTAATCCAGAATACTGAGGCATCTCAATATCCAAAAAAACAATTTGAGGTTTTTCGTTTTTAATTATCTCAACTCCTGAAACGAGATCTGATGCATGCAAAATAGAATCAATTTCTTTTACATTAATCTTTAACAATTCTTCTAATACGCGTCTCGATTTATTTTCGTCGTCAATAATTATTACTTTCATATGTCGTTATTTATTGTTTTTTACTGGTCATATGTTATCGCTTATCTTCATTTTAGCTTGCAGAAAGCTTTTCTTAAGCGATTTCATATATTATAGCTTTAAAGGAATTGATATAATTATTTTTGTTCCACTTGATTGCTTACTCTCGTTAAACAAATCAACTGTTGTTACTTTAATTTTGTTTTTTCGATCTAAATTTATAAGACTTAATCTTTTCTCATTGGCAGAAGTTGCAAATGAAGTATGGTATTTCGTTCTGTTCTTATTTAACTCTAAAGAAGCTTCTCTTCCTATTCCATTATCTTCGATCACACAAATTATATTTTCGTTTGCTTTATCTTCATCAAAAGAAACCTTTAAAATTCTATTTTCAAATTTATGTAACAAACCATGTTTTAGAGCATTTTCCACATAGGGCTGTATAAACAAAGACGGTATTTTTATGACGCTCTGGTTAATAGATTTATCAATTTCTAATTGATACTCTAATATGTTTTCAAAACGAATTTTTTCAAGTTCTAAATAAATTTTTAACGCACTAATTTCTTCTTTTAAAATCACTTCGTTTTGCTGACTATGTTCTAAATAAATTCTAATTAATCTTGAAAATTTAATCAAATAATTACTAGCCAAGTCTTTGTTATTGAATAAAATATATTCTTGAATGGAGTTTAATGCATTAAAAATAAAATGAGGATTCATTTGTGAGCGCAAAGCTTCTAATTGTGAAAGAACGAGTTTTTTACTCATTAATTCTTTTTGCAATTCTTCTTTTTGTTTGTTTCTTATTGTTCTTATTTTCCAATTAAAGTAAATAAATATAAAAGCACCTAAAAGAGCTATTATAATAAAATAAAACCACCATTGTTCCCAATAAGGTTTTTGAATTGTAAATTGAATTGATAAAGGTTTTACATCAGAATACAATTCGTTATCGAAGGTTACTTCAAAAGTATATTTTCCTGTATTTAAACTATTATACTTCACAAAATCAACGCCTGTTTCTAAAACAATCCATTTTTCACTTACACCTTTAAGTCGGTATTTGTATTTGTACTTTTCTTTGCTCTGAAAACCATTTGTATTGAAACTAAATTTAATAGATCTTTCTTCAGAACTCAACAAATAACTATGTTTTAGAGGTTGTTGTTTTTCATTTATATCTATAGAAGTCAAGTATATAGTAGGTTTTTTAATTTCTTTAAAAACTTTCTTAGAATTTAAACTAAATAAACCTGTGTTTGAAGCAAAAAACATTTCTGAGCCCAAAATTTCAATACCGGTAACATTATATGAACTAATTCCATCTGTTTTTGTTAGTGTTTTAAAGCTTAAATCTTGTGTGTTTAGCAACTGAGTTCCTTTATCCGTTACGATCCATAAATTATCACTTTGTCCTTTTATTTTCCCTGTTTGATTGGAAACCAAACCATTTGTTTCATTAAAATTATAGAGTACCTTATTGTTTTTAATGCCGAAAATTCCGTCTTTAAATGTAGAAATCCATACGATTCCATTTTTAGTTTCTGCAATATCAATTGCGAAAATTGGTTTGTTATTAAATCTAATTACTTGTGTTGATTTATTTTCTTGGCAAACAAGTAAATCATCTACATATGCTATATAGGATTTGTTTTCTTTAGCACTAAAATGAGAAGTATAAGTTCGCGTGAAGTTTAATTCGTCATCTAAAACATTTGTTTTTTTATGTAAATCTGAAATGTAATACGCTCCATTATAAGTAGCATAAATAAATTTGTTGTGATTTATAATTGAAATTTGTTTTGCGTTTATAAATGAATTATTTCTTACTAATTTTGAGCTTTTATTGTTATAAATACTTGAATTGTCTTCTTGGCTTATAAAAACTAGACCTTTAATTGAATCATAAGCAATCGCATTCACTTTCTTAGTTGAGAACAAACTTATGGGCTTAATTGTATTTGAATCTAAATTATAAATTCCTGCTTTCCCATTTGTGGTACCAAAGATTAATTCAGTATCATTAATCTTCTCCAAGCAACTTATTCCTTCATATTCTTTAGAAAAATCATATTGTTTTATATTTATGTTTGGGATAACATAAACACCAGTTTTTAGTGACGAAAACCAGTAGTTATTATTGATATCAATAATAAATTTGGTAATAAAAATATCTTTTAAATACTGATTTACTAAAATTAATTTATTGTTTTGAAACTTATAAACATAAACGCCATCACTAGTACACACCCAAAGTAAATTGTTTGCTTCATAAAAATAATTCAAACTTTTTCCTTCTAGCTCTTTAGGAATTTTCACCTCATTAGTCATGTCGTCTTCATGAAACACACAAAGAGTTCTTTCTTTATTTCCCGAAAGATTTAAACGAAGAACAAACAATTTTTTATTTAAAGAAAAAAGACTCGATAAAATTTCTCTATTCTCTTTAAAATATGGATAAACGGATAGGCTTTTATTTCTTATTAAGGAGTTTCCTTTTATTTCATAAACGGTTTCATTTATACAAACTAATATTTTTTCATGAATATAAAATGGACTTCCTATATAGGAATCTGAATCTATAAGTCTGGTAAGTTTTGTTGTTTTTTTATCTACACTATAAATACTTTGAGAAGAGAAAACTAAAACATCTTTATCTCTTACAAAAAACTTTGCCAGTTCACCTTTTAACACTTCCCCTAAATCTGCAAAAACTTGCAAACTATCCTTTTCTGTATAAAAAATTTGTCCAGAAATATTTAGCGACCATATTCTGCCTGATTTATCTTCATAAGGCTCAAATACAGATAAACCTCTTTTATCTTTATTTGTGAAATTTTTAAATTCTTTACCATTATATCTGTAAAGTCCTTTGTCAGCAGCAAGCCAAATAAATCCGGCTTTATCTTCAATAAGATTGTAAAATTCAATATCGGGCAAACCATCTTTTTCCGTAAATTGGAATGTAACTGGTTTTTGAGCAATTATATAATTGCTCATGATGAATAAATAAAAAAGAAACTTAGTTTTCAATTAATTTATATTTCAGTAAAAATAGAAAATGTTATTCTTTATAAATCTTTTTTCTTCTAAAACTATAGTTTTCACTTCTAAGTTGTGGGAATAAAAAAATCTCGCGAAATGCGAGATTTTTTTTTAATTATTTCATTAATTCGGAAAGCTTTAGGGTCTTTCCGCACATGTCGCCTTTTATTTTAAAGATAACATCCCCTTTTTTACCGCTTTCTGCCCAGCGAACTTCTTTACCAACATTGCATCCAATACTTGTTTTCGATCCTTTGTTTAAGGAAACAAACCCTGTTCCTGTATGAATAGACACTTTATCTTTAGTATCATTTATAAGTGAAAAACTTTCTCCTATATTTATTTCAATTGAAGATTTACATACTTTTTTAGTAGTAAAAGAAATTAATCCTAAACTTAAAATTGCTAAAATGATAATTATTTTTTTCATAAAAATTTAATTTATAGTTAATTATAAAACTGTTGGGTTTTAAATAATTGATTAAAAATACCTTCTGTTAATAATCAAGCTTAACATAACCAATATACTTACTGATTTTTGCTTTGCGTTTATTAATATACGAAGAAGAATTTGTTGCCTTAAACCTTCTAGGGTTTGGTAAAATTGCGGCGATACCTGCAGCTTCATATTTTGTTAAGTTTTTTGCTTCTTTTTTATACCAATGCATTGAAGCTGCTTGAGCACCATAAACTCCATCGCCCATTTCAATACTATTTAAGTACACTTCCATAATGCGTTCTTTACCCCAAATTAATTCAATGAGAACTGTAAAATAAGCTTCTAATCCTTTTCTTAAATAGCTTCTTCCTTGCCATAAAAAAACATTCTTGGCAGTTTGTTGAGAAATTGTACTTCCTCCTTTCAATTTTTTACCTTTTTGATTGCTTTCAAATGCTTTTTGCATAGATTTAAAATCAAATCCATTATGCTCTAAAAATAAACCATCTTCACTAGAAATAACTGCTTTTTGGAGGTTTGGAGATATATATTCTAGCGCTACCCAATCGTGTGAGCAAACCATCTCTTTGTTTTCAGAATTATGCTCAATAGCTCTAATTGCCATTAGTGGAGTAAAAGGAACGGGGACAAATTTATATAAGATTACAAAAAACAAACTGATTCCAAAAAACCATAAAAACAACTTAAAAAAGAAATACAAAATTCTTTTTCCTGGACTCTTTTTAGAAGTTTTTGGAGTACTTCTTTTTTTGATTTTTTTTGTTGCTGCCATATTTAAACTAAATCCGCTAACTCTTTTCCTATTAGACTTCCTATTGCAACTCCCATCCCTCCCATTCTAACGCCACAGTACACATTGTTTGAAAGTTGTTCTACAATAGGTTTTTTATGATTCCCAACACCCATAATTCCACTCCAACGGTGTTCAATTTCAAATTTTTGATGAGGCAAAATTACTGTTTTTAATAACTCTTCCAACTTGTCTTGAATGATATTTGATTGAGATAAATCGGTTGTAGTTTCTCCATCAAAATCAAGATTTCTTCCTCCTCCAAATAAGATTCTGTTTCCAATGTTTCGAAAATAATAATACCCTTTATCTAAATGAAATGTCCCTCTTATATTTAAATTTTCAATAGGTTTTGTAATTAAAACTTGAGCTCTTGCTGGTTTAACTTGGTTATTCGTTAACTCTGAAGCAAAACCGTTGGTTGCAAATAATAATTTATTGGTAACAAACGAAGTTTCATTGGTAACAACCTCAACTTTATCATTTAAATCTTGAAAAGAAGTCACGTTTTGTTGATTTAGAATCAGAATATTTTTTGAAACAGCTTCTTTTAGTAAAGCTTGCATCATGTTTCCAGTGTCTATTTGACCTTCAAACGGATTGAAAATTAAGTTTTCGAAGATGTTATGAAAATTAAATCGGTCAACTTCTTTCGCAAAAACATCTGCATTGAATAATGGCCTTAATACATCATTTATGAATGGCAACTTTTCCAAACATTCATTGTAGAAATTTTGGTCATTCTTTAAAAAAAGCTCATAACCCCCATAAGGTTTATAATCAATAACCTCATCTCCTAAACGATTTCGAAGTAATTTTAACCCTTGAATTCTTTTTTGAACCAATTGAATTACTTCTTGTTCAGAATGCGATTTTAAATCATCTATGATCTCTGAAATACTTCCAAAACATGCAAAACCTGCGTTTTTTGTACTTGCACCTTGTGGTAAGATTCCTTTTTCTAAAATTAAAATTTTACTATTTGGAAATCTATCTCTTAATGCTAGCGCACAATGTAAACCTACAATTCCACTTCCAACAATTGTATAATCAACATTCGTAAACCAATTTTTTAATTCCCAATAACTCAACTGCATTATTCTTGGTTTTTAAGTGTGTTTTTTTGTTTGAAATAATTCCACACAAGTGGAAAAGTCGTAATTGCAATTAGTGTTATTATAATTGTTTCAATATGTTTCTTCAAATCAATATTAAATTGATCCAAAAACATATTATATAAATAATGCCCTGCAAAAACTAAAGTAAAAGACCACAATAATGAACTAAGCACATTGTATAACATGAATTTGCTTTTTTTCATATGTACAATTCCTGCAATAATGGGCACGAAAGTCCTAATAATAGGTAGAAATCGAGCAAAAACAATTGCTTTTCCTCCGTGTTTCTCGAAAAAAACTTGAGATTCAATTAAATATTTTTTCTTAAAAAAGAAACTATCTTCTTTATTGTATAAAAATTGTCCGCTTCTTGAACCAAACCAATATCCAAAAACATTTCCTAAAGTTGCGGCAGTTGCAATTAACAATGAAAGTATTGTTACATTAGACAAATCACTAGGAATTAAAAAGAACGTTTCAACTAATTCTCTGGTATAAATCCCTGATAAAAACAACAAGCTATCACCTGGTAAAAAGAAACCCGCAAACAAACCAGTCTCGGCAAATACAATGAACAAAACCATGTAAATCCCTATAGGAATTCCATTTATTTCCATTGTTATATAAAACTCTGGGTTAAACAATTTTGTCCAATGAAAGTTATCCATTTACTCTAATTTATCTACAGATTTTGCAACAACCATAGAAACCGCAGCATCACCAGTTACGTTTACCATTGTTCTACACATATCTAAAGGTCTGTCAATTGCAAAAATAAGTGCTAATCCGGCTTCAGGAATTCCTGCTTGAGCCAATACAATAACTAACATTACCATACCTGCTCCTGGAACTGCAGCACTTCCAATTGATGCTAATGTTGCTGTTGCTATAATTCCTAACTGAACTCCAAAACTTAAATCCATACCAAATGCTTGTGCAATAAAAACTGCCGCAACGGCTTGATATAAGCTTGTTCCGTCCATATTAATAGTTGCTCCTATTGGTAAAACAAAACTTGCAACTTCATCGTCTACTCCTAAGTTATCTACTACTCTTTCCATTGTTACCGGTAAAGTCGCCGCACTAGAGCTCGTTGAAAAAGCTAATAATTGAGCAGGAGCTATTCCGTTAAGAAAAAATTTTGGACTTCTATTTGTAAGCACTTTAACTATTAAAAGATATATACCTATCATAATTGCCAAACCTAAAACAACGGTTAAACCATACATACCAAGTGCTTTAAATAAATCTAGACTTGGAGATTCCGCAACTAGAGATGCTAATAATGCAAAAACTCCAAAAGGAGCAGCTAACATTATAATATCAATCATTTTTAATATAGCTTCATTAAAACCATCAAAAAAGGCTTTTACTGGAGTTGCTTGTTCTACTGGAATTAGTATTAATGCTATTCCAAAGAAAACTGCAAAGAAAATAACTTGCAACATGTTTCCGTTATCAGCCGCTGCTCCAACAATATTACTTGGCACAATATCTTCTAATGCTTGAAGCGGGCCTGCTTCTTTTTGGTTTTCCGCAGCTGCAATTTTTGAATTAGCATCATTAGAATAACTCCCAACCAATTCTGTCCTTGTATCTTCAGAAATAAAATCCCCGGGTTTAATTACATTAACCACAACTAATCCTACAGAAACAGCAAAAACAGTTGTAAGTATATACAAACCAATTGTCCTTCCTCCCATTTGGGATAGCTTCGAAATATCTTTTAAATCAGAAACTCCTTTAATTAAGGAGGCTAAAATTAATGGAACTGCAATAAGTTTCAACAAGTTAATAAATATGTTTCCAAAAGGTTTTACCCAGTCAACAATTACTTGTTTTCCCCAATCAAATTGAATTAAAATAAAAGCAAATAATACCCCTAATAACATTCCTAGTAATATTTGCCAATGCAGTGCCAGTTTCTTCATATTGTATACTTTCTATTTTAAAACGTGAAAATAGGGATATTTTTCAAAAAATCAGTAATTTTAGCCTAGATATTAAATTTATAAGAATGAAAAAGTATTTAATTTTAATTTTAAGCATAACTCGTTTAACAATGACCGCACAAGATATAATGACTCCTGAATTATTATGGAAATTAGGTAGAGTTTCTCCTCTTGGAAT
>Ga0102814_10002901_pt1 | contig 11405 bp, 12 predicted proteins | sample ColrivemetaGS741_FD_79112 | JGI IMG/M metagenome (GOLD analysis project Ga0102814, IMG submission 79112) | Estuarine microbial communities from the Columbia River estuary - Flood tide ETM metaG S.741 | ecosystem: Environmental > Aquatic > Marine > Intertidal zone > Estuary | place: USA... | reverse complement strand
GCAATCTGTGAGACAACCCTTGCAGATACCATGCCAACAACAAAAGTGAGGTATCAGCATGTTTTCACTCAATCTAATTTCCTTTCGCCAAAGCCTGACCAGACTGATTGCATTGTTGGCCGCGGCAGGCGTTTTTATCGTGTTTACAGCGGCCAATAGCCCGCTTTTTGCCGGCAGCCACAGCAAAGCAGACATCGTGCCTTGCGATATCAAATTGGTATTTGGTGTCGATGATAGCGGCATGTCGCTTGTGTCCTATGATCTGGAAATGCAGATTAGCAATCGCCAAGGCCGGACGATTAAAGGCATTTCGGTTCATTGGCTGGATGATGGTGCGGAAATCATCGGCAATAGCGATGCATTATGCGGACAGGATCATGACGGCATCAAACCGGCGCAATCAGGATCATGCCGCCGTGTTGTGCAGCAAATTGGCGGGCGGCTTCTTGACCGGCTTGGGCAAGACACATGGACCAAGATCATCAATTCAGAAATGACCAATTTCCGTGAAGTACAGCAATGCGCCATTATTGGGTACCGCTATGGCGATATGGCCATAAAAAGCTACTAGCGAAGCAATCATCCAGCTTGGCATTAAAAATGCTTATAACGATCATCGATAATGCCCGATTGCTAGGGCAGGCATATTAAACTGCGGTTGGTAAAGGCATATAATTGATGGCAAACCCAAGCTTAAAGGCGCAAATCGAGGCCGCAAAATCCGCCCTTGCCAGCGATCTTGCCAGCGATCTTGCCAGCGATCTTGCCAGCGATCTTGCGGCGCCATCATCGATGCCAATGCCGCGTGAACAGCCAACTGCGTCAAATATGGTAATTTCGCCAAACATAGCAAGCGACGATGTTACCGCAGATTCTGCCACCAACCCGATTGCCGCCAACACCATTCCGGTTGATACCATTCCGGCTGATTCCAAAACAGCGCATGCCACAAATGCCGCCGCCCTCGATGAACGCATCACCCGACTTGAAGCTAAATTATTAGATAACCAGCGCGATCTGCATACGCTTTTGCAAAAAATCCGCGAAGTTTCCCGCCTGCAAGCCCATCCCGGTCAAAGCCATAAAAACCCGGCCGATGATCGGGTCGCAAACATGCCAACGGATCAGACCGAAAATAAAGCCGGGCCGCGTCGCAGCCAGAGATCACCAGTGACCATGATTGCGATGGCCGCCCTGATCGGCCTTGTCACTGGCATTGCCTATTTTCTGGCGACAGGTGAAGGCGATTCATCAATGCTGACAATACCAAACTGGATTTCAACAATCATTGACAGTTTCAACGGCTGGATCGGATAAGTCATCATGGCCGAAAATAGTTTCTCATCTTCATCATCGCGCCAACCGCACCGGCTGTTTTTACCGTTGATGATTGGCGGCGGCGTCAGCGTGGTTTTGACGCTATTTGCGATTGGCTATCTGACCCTGACAACGCCAGAGCCGGTTCCAGATGATATTTACACCATCATGCAAAAAGCCAAGGCAAAGGCCGAAGCCGACAAAGCTGGTAACAGTAAAGATGCCGAAACGGCGATACCGGAAAATGCGACACTGCTTCCCGATGGAACTTTTGATTTCGCCAAATATAGCTATTACAGCTTTCCCCTGCCCTTTGTCAGCAACCTCGCCAGCGGTAAGGGCATGTTCACCGTCGAAGTCGCTGTTGCGACCTATGGCAACACGCTTGCCAGTGAAAAGGTTATGAAGCAGTTAGAGACCTTTAATCCTAAAATCAGGTCGGCAATCAATCTCAAATTGTCAGATCAAAATCTCAGCGATATTGACACAGTCGACAAACGCAACAAGCTTGCCAAGACGTTATTGCAAGAGGTCAAGCTTTTGGTCGATGGGCCGAATATGGATGGGCCATCGGCGATTACCGATTTTCATTTTGTAAAATTTGTGATTAGCGGCGCGCAATAGCCGCAATCGCCTTGGCAGATATGCCTAATGGCTTGACCCGGCAAAAGACAAAACCAGGGTCTCAAAAGCGGCGTTTTCTTCGGGCGAAAGATGCGCCCGCTGATGCGGATCAGCGCGGGCATCCGAATGGTTATATTGAATAGCTTCTTGCGGAAACGACCAGCGCATTTCAAGCCGGTTCTGCCGTGTCACCCGAAACTCAATATTGATATTCAACGGATCAAAAAGCTGCGAGACCTGCCGCTGAAATTCCGGAACATTAAAGATTTGAATATTTTTGGGAAAGATAACCGACCGTTTCACGCCGCTATCTGCCGAATGGGCAGCAGGCGCATCCTCTAAGTCAAGATCCAGCGAAAGCTGGCGGGGAGATGATGATGAGGACGGATAGAATGCCATTAAGCGAACATTACCTTAACACAACAATGAGCTGTGGATAAGATAGGCCAAATGAATGTTTTCGTCAATATGGATAGGTAGTTAGCTAAAGTCAGATGCTGTGGATAAATACTAGATCAAGCCCAGAAAATAATTGATCCATATATGGCCTGACGGTGTTAGGGCAACCCAGCCAACCACCAAAAACCCAATCACAAACCAATATAAATAGCGGCGCAGCAAATATTTGACTGACGCTGAATTTCGTCCGGCTGGCTTTGCCGCCATATCAAGACCCGACAAAAGGGTGATCAGCTCCAGGATATGTTTACGGTTCTGCGCAATATCATCCTCAAGCCTGTCAAGCCGTTGATCTAATGCCTGAAAAAGCGGCTGATCATCGTCATAACTGTTGATATCGACATTTGCCATGCTCATGCGCGGTGGCGGGACAAGTGGCTGCTCAGACCGTTTGGGGCGATGAAAAAATTGAAATCCTTCACTGGTCGCAATATCATCCTGGGCCATATCGTCCTTGGCCATATCATCCTTGGCCATATCATCATTAGCCACCATATTTTGATCTATGACGTCCGGCGCATCATCCACATGCCCACCGGCCACACCAGCAAATTTCACGGCAGGCATGGCAACCGGCTGAAATGCAGGATCGACAGCAGTGATCACCGGCGACATATCGGCAAGGCCGCGTTTCGCCGCTTCGATTTGTTCTTTTAATTTTGTAACCGAGACTTGCTGGCCCATCAATCCCTACCCTGCACTGGCATAACACCAAAACAACAACAGGGGGTTGCAAAAACCCTGCCAAGCCAGTGCCTATCATATTGCATGAAAAGTGATACAAGAAACAGTATTGTTAGCTCATGCCCAATGAGGTCAGCAAATTTGAACCCGGCTTTACCCGCTGGCATTCACCGCCCGGAAAACACTAAGCCAATGATTGGTTGTATAGCCTTTGTGATAACGACTGTGATTGACCGGCATTGCCAACCAATCCCGCGGATCATAGCCATCTTCCGGCACGTCCAATTCTTCATCTGACGCAAGACGACGCCGAGGCTCACGCGGCGGCGCGCCCAAATCTTTTTGAATTTGTAAAAGATCATTCATCATCACACCGGTTAAAACGGCATGAAAAAACCAAATGTTAGCTTTTTGTGATCAAAGATTTAGATGGCTTACGGGCACGAAGACATTATTGATCTTGATCAATATCCGTAACCAGCGGTGCACGCGCAATCCAGCCCCCACCTAGCAATTGATCAGGATTAGCGCCATCATAAATGGCGGCAGCTTGACCAGCGGCAATGCCAAATTGCGCCTCATCCAGCCTGACCACAACAGCAGCTGCACCATCTTCATCATGGCAAAATACGCGCGCCGGCATCGCCGGTGCGGTATTGCGCAAACGTGCTAAGATCGGCGTATTGTCATCAGGCGGGCCATTGATCCAATTTACATCACCTAAATGAACCTCGACGCAGGCAAGTGCCTTTTGCGGGCCGACAATCACCCGATTTGATGCGGCATCAATGGCAACAACATAAAGCGGGCCATCCGCCTCATCTGCACCGGCGCGCCCACCAATGCCAAGGCCGCGACGTTGGCCGATAGTGTAATCAATCACCCCGTTATGGCGACCAAGAACCGTGCCATCAATATGCACAATATCACCGGCATCAACGGCACCGGGCCGCAAGCGGCGAACGACATCGCCATAACGCCCATTTGGCACGAAACAGATATCCTGACTATCCGGCTTTTCCGAAACGGTCAGTCCGAATTTGCGCGCCAAATTGCGCGTTTCATCCTTATCAAGACCGCCAAGCGGAAATCGCAGATAATCCAGCTGTTCAGCCGTGGTGGCAAACAGGAAATAGGATTGGTCTTTTGCCGGATCAGCACCGCGCAGCAAACGCGCGCCATCATCACCATCAATGCGCTGGACATAATGGCCAGTAGCAAGGCAATCGGCTTCGAGATCACGCGCGGTTTTCAACAGATCGGTAAATTTCACCGTCTGGTTACAACGCACACAAGGGATTGGCGTTTCACCGCGAAGATAGCTATCGGCAAAATCCTGCATGACCTGATCGTGAAACCGGTTTTCGTAATCAAGCACATAATGCGGAATGCCAAGGCGCGCAGCAACCGTGCGGGCATCATGGATATCAACACCAGCACAGCACGCCCCCTTGGTCTGAACGGCAACCCCATGATCATATAGCTGCAAGGTAATACCAATCACATCGAAACCCTGCTCATGAAGCAGGGCGGCCGTCACCGATGAATCAACCCCGCCAGACATGGCGACAACAACGCGTGTTTCGGCAGGCGGTTTGGCAAAGCCAAGCGCATTAAGACCAGCTGAGACGCTGTCCTTTGCTTTGGTTTTTGCTGCTTGCACCGCCATAATCAGCCCTACATATCTTCTGGAATCGTTACACGCAAACCATCAAGCGCATCCGACATTTCAATCTGACAACCAAGGCGCGATGTCTGCGCAAGGCCAAATGCCAGATCAAGCATATCAACTTCATCTTCGCCCGGTGCGCCGGTTTTGGCAAACCAGTCAGCATCAACAACGACATGACAGGTCGCACAAGACAAACAACCGCCGCATGTCCCTTCGATGCCAAGTCCGGCATCACGCCCTGCTTCCATGACAGTCACACCATTTTCAACAGTGACAATATGCTCCGAGCCATCAGGCTTGGTAAAAATAATATTCGGCATTTCGGGCGACTCCTTGTTTCACCTGTCTTTATCGCTATTGCCCTTTATTTGCAAATCCGGCTGAATTTGTAAATTTAAGCTGGCAATTTAAATTATGCGGGTTGCTTGTACAGTTGCAAAAACACATCTGCAAGCGTTTCAAAGTCGCTTTTGGTCGTTGCCCATCCGCCTGAGATGCGAATGGCTTCGCCAGCGCGTGGCCCCGCCCCCATTGATTCCAGCACATGGCTTGGCTTGACCTTGCCAGACGAACAGGCCGAACCGGCGCTAATTGCAACACCAGCAATATCAAATGCCATCACCATTGTTTCAGCCGCTTTTCCCGCCGCAGCAATACAGCTGGTATTGCCAAGCCGTGGCGCAGCGCGGCCAAAAACCTCGACCCCACTTCGCTGCTCAAGCATACGGCTTTCAAAAGCATCGCGCCATTTCGCCATTGTCTGATAATGGCCAATATCGCCAAGCGCATCATCTGCAGCACCGCCAAAACCGGCAATGCCAACCAGATTTTCAGTGCCAGCCCGCCGCCCCTGTTCTTGACCGCCGCCACGAAGCAAACTGGAAAGCCTGCACCCCGGACGTACCAGCAACGCGCCAACACCGGACGGGCCGCCAATCTTATGCGCTGACAGGCTGGCATAGCTGATTTTTGATGTGGCGAAATTGATATGGCGTTTGCCAAAGATCTGCACCATATCGCTATGCAAGGCGATATTTGCGCTTTCCGCCATCGCGGCGATTTCATCCATTGGCTGGATAACACCAGTTTCATTATTGGCTGCCATGATCGAGACGAGCGTTCTCGGCTTGGCCGCATCATCAATGCCAGCGATGACCTTTGCCAGCCTATCCAGATCAACGACCCCATTTTCATCAACGCCAATCTGCTGGCAATCTTGATGCGCATATCTAACCGAATCATGTTCGATCGCGCTTGTGATCACATGATCATATTGCGCCATTACAAGATTATTGGCCTCGGTGCCGCCACTGGTAAACACCACATCCGCGGCGCGGCATCCGGCCAGCATTGCCACCGCACTGCGCGCCATTTCAACAATCAGGCGGGCATTGCGTCCAAACCCATGAACCGATGATGGGTTTGCTGGCGGCCCCATCGCATCTTGCATGGCCGTGATGGCCGCAGCACGCAATGGCGTTGTCGCATTATTATCAAGATAGATTGGCGTTTTACGCATCATTGATGACCAGTTTCACAAAACAGCCTAGCCGACCGGCTTGGCTTGGTCTTGCGTGGTGCTTTTTTCGGTGCAACCGGTGCTGCCGCGCTGGTCAGCCGGTCTTCGAGATCGCTTAGGCGCGCACGCTGGCTTTGCACCTCGTCAACAAGCGCTCTGATCGTGCGCTCACGCGGATCAAGATCAATGCCCGATTGAACACCATAGGCCATAAAGCTTGTATCAGCGTCAGGCTTGGTTGTGGTTTTACTCATCTGACGAGCGGGCACGCCAACGACCGTTGCCGCTTCGGGAACGTCTTTAGTCACCACCGAATTGCCGCCAACCCGCGCACAACGGTGAACCGTAATCGGGCCAAGAATTTGCGCCCCGGCGCCAACAATCACATAATCGCCAAGCGTCGGGTGGCGTTTCGCCTCACGCTGTTTGTCCGAATCAACCGCAGGCATGACCCCGCCAAGCGTCACATCATGATATAGCGTCACATCACGGCCAATTTCAGCCGTTTCACCAATGACCGTTCCCATACCATGATCGACAAAGAATCCGGGGCCGATTTTCGCCGCGGGATGAATTTCGATCCCTGTCAGCACGCGCGCAATCTGCATGATCAGCCGCGCAATGAACCGAAGCCGCATCTGCCACAAAATATGCGATAAACGATAGGCCAGCATGACTTGAAAGCTTGGATACAAAAAGATCGCCGCCAGCCGGTTGCTGGCTGCTGGATCGCGTTCCATAATCGCATTTAGGTCGCGGCGTAAATTTGCAAACATATGTTTCAGTCCAGTATTGGCTTTGGTGGAATAAAAATGGCTGACGCAAAATTTTTGGTCAATTTCATCGACAGCAAACAGATTTATACCGGTTTGTTACCAGCAAATCACACATTCGCGGGCATTAGGTGTGAAAGCTCGCTTGGCGTGTCTTACATATTACGATATAAGCCCTGATTACGATAGTGCAAGATGAACGGAAAAAACTTATGCCCGAGGTTATCATAAACGGCCCCGACGGACGATTGGAATGCCGCTATATGCCAAGTGAGGTGCCTGACGCACCGACTGCGCTAATTCTGCACCCAGAGCCTGATAAAGGCGGCACGATGAATAACCGTGTCACCTACGCGCTGTACAAGCATTTTCAGGCGCGTGGCTTTGCCGTGCTTCGTTTCAATTTTCGTGGCGTTGGCCGCAGCCAGGGCGAATATGACAATGGCGAAGGCGAATTGTCAGATGCCGCAACCGCAATGGATTGGCTGCAGGCGCAAAACCCTGCATCACGTCAATGCTGGATTGCCGGATTTTCCTTTGGTGCATGGATTGGCATGCAATTGATGATGCGTCGCCCCGAGATTCGTGGCTTTATTTCGGCAACGCCGCCAGCATTGACCCATGATTTTTCTTTTTTGGCACCTTGTCCGGCGTCTGGCCTGATTGTTCATGGTGAACAGGACGAGCAAGTGCCGCCCGACGCCATTCACAAGCTGGTTGACCGTCTTTCAATTCAAAAAGGCGTTACCATCGATATTGATATTGTGCCGGGTGCCAATCATTTCTTTACCGATCACCTTGACCCGATGATTGAACGCGTTGGCGCCTATCTTGATACCGCACTGACCGAGCCGGATTTTGATCCGCTGGCCTAGCCTGCATCATCAACCGCCAACGCGCTGATGCACCGGTGCGCTGGCTTTGACATTTTGATAATCTGGATCGAAGATGAATTACAAATCGAACCTAATCCAACAATTTAGTGAGCGTGGCTATATTCATCAGGCCACGGATATTGACGCTCTTGACGCGCTAGCGGCCGAACATACGATCCCGACCTATATCGGTTTCGATTGCACCGCCGACAGCCTTCATGTTGGCTCGCTTGTGCAAATCATGATGCTTCGCATTTTGCAGCGATGCGGTCACAAACCAATTGTATTGATGGGCGGCGGCACGACAAAGGTTGGCGACCCATCAGGCAAGGACACCGCCCGCCCGCTATTGTCGGATCAGGATATCGAAATTAATAAAAACGGCATCAAAAGCGTTTTTGAAAAATATCTGACCTTTGGTGACGGCCCATCAGATGCATTGATGGTTGACAATGCCGATTGGCTCGACAGCCTTCATTATGTCCGGTTTCTGCGCGATTACGGGCCGCATTTCTCGATCAATCGCATGATGGGTATGGAATCGGTGAAGTTACGGCTTGAGCGTGAACAGCCCTTGTCGTTTCTTGAATTCAACTATGCCATTTTACAAGCCTATGATTTTCTGGAATTGCGCCGCCGCTATGGGTGCCAATTGCAGATGGGTGGATCAGACCAATGGGGCAATATTGTCACCGGTATTGACTTAACCCGCCGCGTTGATGGTCAGGAAATCTATGGCCTAACATCACCGCTGATCACCACATCATCAGGTGCGAAAATGGGCAAATCAGCCAATGGTGCGATCTGGCTGAATGATGCGAAATTATCCAGTTTTGATTTCTGGCAGTTCTGGCGCAATACCGAAGATTCGGACGTTGCCCGCTTTCTTGGCCTATTTACCGAATTGCCAATGGACGAGGTTCGCAAATTAGGCGCACTTGAAGGCGCAGAGATCAACCAAGCCAAAATCATCCTTGCTGATGAAGCAACGCGGCTTTGCCACGGCATTGACGCTGCCGAAAGGGCCAAAGCGACCGCACAAACCACCTTTGGCGACAAGGGCATGAGCGACGGCCTTCATCAAGTGACGATCAATTCAGCCGAAGCTGCCAGCCTTAGTGTTATCACGGCTTTGAACATGGTAGGTTTTGCCCAATCGAATGGCGAGGCAAGACGGTTGATCCGTGGCGGCGGGGCAAAGGTGAATGACAAAGCCATCACCGATGAAGACGCCATGATCAGCCTTGCTGATTTCCAAGATGGTAAGGTTAAAATATCGGCTGGGAAAAAACGGCACGCGCTTATCATATTGTCGTAAATATACGACCCCAGATCAGCCGCAGATGATGCCGCTTTTCTGGCGGTTTACGGCGCGGGTGCTGTTGCGGCTCTACCGTCGCCAAATAGGCGTTTTTCTTCTCTGCCGAGCCAGTTTGGCGAAAATAGATCACGCAAAAGACCAGGCGCAATTGATGACACCGGATTGACCGCCGTTGTCATATCATCCGACGTGCCGGTCACGGTAAATTGGCTGACAAAGATACCGCTTTTATCCACGCCAGCGAAGAGATCTCCCAAAACAGGCACTTTGCCAAGAAGTTTGCTGATCTGATTCACCGGCACCAAATTACCACTCACATCCACCTTTTTAGTGGCACGATCATAAACGCCAAGCATGGTGACGCCAACCGCCTCACCGCTGGCTTTCATGCTGACAATCTTTACCATTGGGCCACGCGTTTCTAAAACCGCCTCACCGCGCTGAAATGCGGTACCATCACCCTCGACAAGCGAATATAGGCCAGCAAGGCTAAGCACCGAAAATGCCCGTAAGGCTCTTGGTGCTTCGACAATCCTGAATTTTGTCAATTCAATCTTGGTATCAAAAGATTTAAATTCATTATCTTTGAAAATATTCGTCAGGCGCAACTGGCCACCACGAACCGTATCAGTCACTTTCAATCCGGATAATACCCGACCAGCATTTTCGGATTCGATCACCAATTTGGGATCATCCTTTATTTTTGCAGCAAAGGTCAGATTGACCTCACCGCCACCAATCAGGCCAGTACCGACAATCTTGTCGCCATTTATACCAAACCCCATTTCAAGATCGGCTTCGGTGATCAATGGCGCCCCATCGACAAGCATTGTTCCCAAAAACTTGGCCTTGCCCATACCATCACTGGTGCGATTGCCAGATAACTGACCCGACAAGGAAATTTCGTTATCGACAACGATTTGGTCAGCGGTAAAATCAAAGATCAGTGTCTCATCACCACTTACCCCTTCATTGCGACGAAGCGGCACAAGATTTACCAGCCGCGCTGTTGCGCCGACTTTCCATGATGATTCGGCATTTCGCTCGATAATCAAATCGCGAACATCATTTCCCGGCCATGCAACACGTTCGAAAAACGCGGCCTGTATCTGGCCCGTTGTATCAAAGGCCACTTGGCCTTGTGCTGACAGGCTGCCAGCGGCCATATCGATATTTTGCAATGACGCCACTTCACCTTTGCGAAGCAAGATGGTCATCGTCACGCGGCCATCTTCGGCTGGTAATTTTGCCCAATTCAATTTCGGTACATTAATTGACGCGCTGCTAAGATCGACCGTCATCCCGATTTTAGCCTCGTTCATTGACGGGTCGCCGGAATAAACAATTTTACCGCCAATTGATCCAGCAATATCAAGGTCAAATATTTTAGCTATCGCGGTGGCAAGCAAGGCCGATGGCGGGGTTTGCCCGATCAGCTCGACATGGCGTTTTTGGTGGTCAATTTCGAGGCTGAATTCACTTGGCGCACCATAGATGGTCGCCGTACCGGTAATCTGGCTGTTATCCGTGGATATATCCACCACAAGCTCGGCATCATCAACATTCATCTGATTTGGCAGATTGCGAAATGAACCATTGCTAATCGTGGCATCCAGTTTCTGGATTCGATTAGCCATCGACCCTTGCTTGCCAAGCGGCAAAGCGGCTTCAAGGCTGAATTCAATTTCCCCATCAGCTTTAATTTTGCTGAAATCAAAACTGCCATATTGTGACAAGCCAGCTTGGCGTGCCAGATCCATCGCCGTGCTAGCGGCGCCTTTGGCATTCAGCGAAATCATCGCGTTTTTCTGGATATCGTCAAGCACCGGCTCAATGATAATTCGGCCGCGCTGCAAGGCTATATCGTCAATACGTCCGGTCAGAAAGTTGGCGGTGAAAGCATCGTTATTCCAATAAAGATCAGCATCAATATTGGCGATGGGTGTCGCTCCTCTGGCCCAAATCAATTCGGCATTGCGCAATTTAATATCGCCTTCGACATCATAGACCTTGCGCACCCCTTTTGCCGCGCCAAGATCAGCCGCGAAGGATAATTTTGAGTCACGAACCCGCCCAGCCGGAATATTTTCAGCAATCCATGCGCCTGTTTCGGGCGCGGCCCATTGCGGCCATAATGCCGAAAACAAAACCGCATCCATAT
>Ga0102814_10002896_pt1 | contig 11412 bp, 12 predicted proteins | sample ColrivemetaGS741_FD_79112 | JGI IMG/M metagenome (GOLD analysis project Ga0102814, IMG submission 79112) | Estuarine microbial communities from the Columbia River estuary - Flood tide ETM metaG S.741 | ecosystem: Environmental > Aquatic > Marine > Intertidal zone > Estuary | place: USA... | reverse complement strand
CAAATGTTTTGGAAATCGTGAGGGGAAACCATGAAATTCGTTGCGGGTCTGTGTGCTGTTGCTCTTTTGGCCGCGTGTCAGGTGAGCCCGTCAGCGGGGCCTTCATCGCCGACTGAGCCACCACCAACCACACCGTCAGCGTCGCCCGCTTCGGTTTCGCCGCCAAGCAACCCGACCCCGCCAAATCCAAGGCCACCAAGCATGAGCACGCAATCAACCACCGCGTCGAATTCGCCGCCAACATCGCCACCCAGAACGCCTCCACGCGCGGCTCCGCCCGCTTTGGCCGGTGTTTGCCCGGCCGCAGAATTGCAGCATTTGATCGGCCAGCCGGTGCCAGACCCGTTCCCGGCGGATGGCCCAGTGCGGATCTTTGCGACGGGTGACCCCGTGACCATGGATTACAGCCCGCAGCGCGTGAATGTTGAGGTGGACACCAGCAGCCGTCGCCTCATTGTCGCGATACGCTGCGGGTAAAGCCAGTGCCGGACACCCCCGAAAGGAGTGCCCGGACCGTCTATACGTGCCAGGCTTCAGGCCCTGATTGAGTGGGGGCTCAACCAGTAGAAACATGGCTGATACCGTTTTGGCACGCCATGTTTCTGCCCGTGCAGCATGTCTATGATTCGACGAGAATGCGGCAATTTTGCGAATTCCGCGCCAGTGCCCCGGCGGAGGGCTTGATTTCTGACCCCCTAAGAGTCACGCTTTGCCCATGAACGTGCAGAGTTTTGCATCAGGCCATACCCCTCCTTATGAGCAGATCAGCTTTGATCGGCAGGAATTGGGCGCGATCCTTGGGGTCTATGGGCGCTTCGTCGCGGCGGGAATTTGGCGCGATTACGGGATTTCGTGCCTCAAGACCCGTGCCGTGTTCAGCATGTTCCGCCGGGCCGCTGAAAACCCAGATTACCGGATCGAAAAAATCCCTGCTTTACGCAACAAACAGGGCCTATACGCGCTGTTCGGGCCAGATGGGCAAGTGCTGCGCCGAGGCACGACACTGCGCGGGGTGATGGCCCCGTTAGAGCGGAAATTGCTACGCGCGCTGGACTGACCCCCTGCTGACGCGGTAAGCGGGCGCATGAATGACTTTGTATATACCCCGCCGATGGACGCCCCGGTTATCCTGTATGTGGATGACGATATTCTGGTGGTCGAGAAACCATCGGGCCTGTTGTCAGTGCCGGGGCGCGGCGAGGATCGGGCGGATTGCCTGATTTCGCGTCTGCGGGCAGAGTTCCCCGATATCTTGCTGATCCATCGGTTGGATCTGGACACGTCTGGCGTGATTATTTTCGCGCTGACGCCGCAGGCTCAGGTGCATATCGGCAGACAATTCGAGGCGCGGAAAACGCAAAAACGCTATGTCGCGCTGGTGGCGGGGCATCTGGCCGAGGACAAGGGCCACGTTGATCTGCCGTTGATCGTCGATTGGCCCAATCGCCCGCGCCAGATGGTCTGCCATGAGACCGGGCGCGCGTCGCAGACCGATTACCGGGTGCTGCGGCAAGAGGGTGAGAATACGCGCGTGGCGCTGAAACCGATCACCGGGCGCAGCCATCAATTGCGGGTGCATATGCTGGCACTGGGGCACCCGATCCTTGGCGACCCGCTCTATGCGACGGGTGCTGCGGCGGAATACCCGCGCTTAATGCTGCACGCAGAAGAACTGCGGCTGCGGCATCCGAGGACCGGCGTTTCGATGACGTTTCGCTCGACGGTTCCGTTCTGACGCCCTTAGGCCGCTTTGGAATCCGGCTGTTCGCACAGGATCGCGTATAATTTGTCGGTGTCTTCATTAGCACGCAGTTTGGCGCAAATCGCGCTGTCACGCAGGGTGCGTGAGACACTGGCAAGCGCCTTGAGATGCTCAACCCCGGCATCAAGCGGGGCAAACAACGCAAACACAAGATCAACCGGCGCGCGGTCAACCGAGCCATAATCAAGCGGGCGATCCAGACGGATGAACACGCCGCGCACGCTTTTGATGCCTTCGATCCGCGCGTGCGGCAGGGCAACGCCGTGGCCAACACCGGTCGGCCCAAGGCTCTCGCGTTCTAATAGCGCATCAATGGCCAGAGACTCGTCGATCTGGTGCGCGGCAGCAGCAGTTTCCGCAAGATCTTGGAACAGGCGCTTTTTGCTTTTTACGGCGTTGCATACCCGGATCGCCCCAGGCGTCAACAAATCAGCCAATTCCATGCAGTGCTCCTGCTTTCTTCTTTTTTTGGTTGGCCCTTGGCGTAGAACACGCCAAAGGCCTGACCGTTATTATTCCGGGTCGATCCAACCGATATTCCCATCTTCGCGACGGTGGACCACATTGATCCGCCCATGCCGCTCGTTGCGGAATACCAGAACATCAGAATGCCCCAGCTCCATCTGCATCACCGCTTCGCCAACTGAGATCGACGGAATCCGCGTCTCCATCTCAGCGACAATCATCGGCTGCAGCGATTCTGGCTCATCACCGTCCGAACCCTCGTCAGCGGCGAGGATATACGACGGAGCGTCAGCGAATTCAACGGGGGCAATTCGATCGCGGTGATGGTCCTTCAATCGCCTCTTATAGCGGCGCAATTGTTTGTCCATGCGCTCGCAACAGGCATCAAACGCAGCGTAAACATCGGTGGCCCGGCCTTTGGCCTGAGCCGTCAATCCACTGGAAAGATGCACAGTGGCTTCGCAAACAAGATTATGGGCATCGCGGGAAAACACGACATAAGCGTCGGTGGGACGCTGCGAATACTTCTCCATCACCTCGCCGAGTTCTGTCTCGACATGTGTTTGCAGTGCTTCGCCAATATCGATTTGCTTTCCGCTGATTTGATACCGCATGGGCCTCTCCTTTTTTTGCTGCGGGCAACCCGGAACCTATGTGGCCCCAAGCGTTTCCGCCATCTCGGCCTGTCGTTGCGGATCATCCCCTCTGTTGTTCGGCATCCTTGGCAATTGCCAGTTTGCGCCGCGCTGACGACGAGGGAATGCGCAGGCCTTGCCTGTATTTGGCGACAGTTCGACGTGCGATGTCAATTCCTTCCGCACGCAGTTTATCGACAAGTGTTTCGTCTGAAAGCGGTTTGGCCCTTGGTTCGTGGGCTATGAGATCGGAAATCTTTTTCTGCACGGCGCGCGATGAGATGGGCCCTTTCGGCCCAGAAATCGCGGTTGAAAAGAAAATCGACAGCGGCCAAAGACGGCCATCGACGTCAATCGCCTTGCCCGAGACCGCGCGACTGATGGTCGAGGGGTGCAGTTCTAGATCCGCCGCCATATCCGCGCGTGAGGCCGGGACCAACCCCTCTGGCCCCTGCGAAAAGAACAGCCCCTGCTTGAGGACCAGCCAGTCGCCAATCAGCGCCAGTGTCGCGCCGCGTTGATCGACGGCCTCAATCATGGCTTTGGCGCGCTGCAATAACTCGGGCGCGAAACCCTCGGTTTCGGCGCGCAGCACCATCGCGACATCCAGTTTCACATTCGGGCGCGCAGCCCCGTCGGCAACAATCGCGATGTGCCCGCCGCCTAAGCGTTCCAACCGCAGGTCTGGGCGCAGCGGCGTGGCCTCGGCTAACGGACGCTCAGAAATGGGACGCGGTGACAGGCCGCGCAGCAAATCCGCGCGCGCGCGAACCGCGTCATAGTCGAGGCCCAGCGCCACGGTCAGCGCGTCCCAATCGCGCTGCGCAAAGGCTTCGAGGTGGGCGACGGTCGCGCTGGCCTCTGGCGCGCTCAGACCCTTGCTGACCAATTGCAGATGCAGGCATTCGGGCAAAGACCGCGCGCCGATGCCCGGTGGATCACAGGCTTGCAACGCATCCAGCGCCTCGGCGAACACCGCTTCGGGGATATCCAGTTCAGCGGCAAGCACCGCAAGTTCGACATCGAGAAACCCGTCCTCGCGCAGCTCACCGATCAGAAATTCAGCCAATGCCGCGATCTGTGGGGGAAGAGATTTGCGCGTCAGTTGCCGGCGCAGGTCTTCTTGAAACCCAACCTCAGGCGACACCAAATCCGTGTCCGGCACCCCGGTCATCATGGCTTGCCTGCGCGGCGCTTCATGCAGCAAAAATGGGTTCTTCGCGGCCTCGAGCGCGACCTCTTCGGCAAGGTCCAGCGGCCCCATACGCAAGATCGACAGCCGGGTCCTCAGGGCTGGCGTCAGCGCCAGACGCTGCTGCAAACGCAGTTCAAGGCGGGTTGTTAAAGCCATCAATCGCAGGTCACGGGCGGGTCAATCCGGTTACCGGAAACTATCACCCAAATAGACGCGCCGAACATCTTCGTCGGCCACGACATCTTCGGGCGTGCCACTCATCAGCACTTTTCCATCATGCAGGATATAGGCCCGGTCTACGATCTCAAGCGTCTCACGGACATTGTGATCGGTGATCAACACGCCAATGCCGCGCTGCGTGAGGTCCGAGACCAACGCGCGGATATCACCCACGGCGATCGGGTCCACCCCGGCGAAGGGCTCATCGAGCAACACAAACGCAGGGTTCGAGGCCAGACAGCGCGCAATCTCGGCGCGGCGACGCTCGCCACCAGAGAGCGCCAAAGCCGGGGATTTGCGCAACCGGGTGATCGAGAATTCAGCCAGCAACTCTTCGAGCCGTGCGGCCCGTTGCGCCCGATCCGGCATAACGATTTCCAGAATCGCCATGATGTTATCCTCGACGGAGAGCCCCCGGAAGATCGACATTTCTTGCGGCAAATAGCCAATGCCTTTGCGCGCGCGCCGATACATCGGCCAGCCCGACACATCGGTGCCATCAATGCTGACGCGGCCACCATCGGCAGGCACCAACCCGGCCACGCAATAAAAACATGTGGTTTTGCCAGACCCGTTCGGCCCCAGCAGGGCGACGACCTCACCGCGATCCAGCGACAAATCAATGCCGCGCAACACCGGCCGACGCTTATAGCTTTTCTGCAAGTTCGTGACCTGCAGTCCGCCGCTTTGCTCTGCGGGTTCGGTCATGCTTGGTCATTCCATCCGAATGATCGTCCGGACCCGGCCAATCATACGACCCGTGCCAGCCCGCAAATCTGCGACGAAACGCTCACCCGACAGCAGATTTGGGCCCTGCACCAGAACCACATCGCCAATCATTTCCAGCCGCTGGTCGGCCAGCGAATAGATCGCGCGCTGCGATTCAATTGCCTCCGAGTCGGTAACCATCGCCACATCGCCACTGGCGGTCAGACGGCCAATTCGGCGCGTGCCAGTGCGGGCACCGGGTTCATACTCCAGCACCAAGGACTGCGCCGAGATGCGCATACCGCCCTGCACCGCCAACACATTGCCCGAGAAGGTGGACGACCCGGTCGTTTGATCGACCTCGAAACTGTCGGCGGTGATTTCTAACGCGCTGCCATCAAGACGCAGCGACGATCCGAAGCTGAATCGGACATCTTGAGCGGCAACCGGAGTGGCCCCGATTAGCGCAACGAAGATCAAGCTCAGGACGAGACGCAGCATTGAAAGCTCCTCAATTCTCAGGCTGATATAACAACCGCACACCGCCCCCAAAAACAAGCACATAACCGGGTTCATCCCCCGAATTGGTGCGCATTACCATGTTTCCGGCGCTGATTTCGCCCGCAGGCGCGCGCCCGGCAACCGCGCCCGGCGATTGGACCAAGGTGGAATCCAGCAAGCCGACCAGACGGTCGCTGGTCAAATCATAGCCCGGACTGGCCTGAAACTCCAATCCGCCGGACATCTCGAACCGTCCGGTGCCACGGTCCAGAACGCCGGCTTCAGCGGTGGCGGCAAGGCTCTCGCCATGGCTGCCTTCGATCAACAGATCGAGGCCCGTCACCTCAAGGCGCAGCGTCGCATGGGGGTCAGACCGCGCGGTTTGCGTGACAATCGACAAGGCCGCGCCATCACTGGTCACCCCGGCAAAACGCGCCCCCGACAGGCGCGGATCGCGGGCGCGTTCCTGCACGTCGATATCGGCCATCGGGATGGCTTGGGTCGGATCAATCGTGCGGGCCAGCAAGAACACCAGCGACAACAGAACCAGAGCCGTCAACGGCAGCACGATTTTCAGGATGCTGACGACCCTTGAATACCCGGCTTGTTGATTGCTCAGATCCGACATCACCACCCCTTAGTGCGAGAAGATATCCACCTCGGGCCAACCCGCCAGATCCAATGCCGCGCGATGGGGCAGGAAATCAAAACACGCTTGCGCGATGTCGCGGCGTCCCTCGCGCACCAGCATGAAATTCAGCCGTTCGCGCAATTGGTGCAGAAACAATACATCCGAGGCCGCATAGTCGCGTTGCGCCGCAGTGATATCGGCAGCGCCCCAATCGCTGGATTGCTGCAGTTTCGAAATATCGATGTTCAGAATTTCCGTCAGCAGGTTCTTGAGCCCGTGCCGATCCGTATAGGTCCGCACCAGTTTCGAGGCGATCTTGGTGCACCACACGGGGGCTGCCAAAACGCCAAACCGATGATACATCACGGCGATATCAAACCGGCCAAAGTGGAACAGTTTCAGCACCTCAGGATCGGCCAGCAGCTTGGTCAGGTTCGGGGCCTCGGTTTGATCCTGCGTGATCTGCACCAAATGCGCATTCCCGTCGCCGCCCGACAATTGCACCAGACACAGCCGGTCACGATGCGGGTTCAGCCCCATCGTTTCGCAATCAATGGCCACAATAGCGCCAAGGTCCAGATCATCGGGAAGATCGTTCTTATACAGGAACGTGGCCATAGTGCCCCCTTGCTTATGCTGTCATGCCCTTGAAAATCGCCGCAGGTCTAGCGAGGTTACCGCGAAAGGGACAGTGTTTTCTATGACCGCGGCGCGAACATATCCTGCGCGGCCTTGTGGGATTGCGTTTTTCGCGGTCCCGGTCCCCAATAGACGATGCGATCCAAGATGCGGCAGGGGGACCACATGGCCAGAGTTATCCACTATTACGCCCATCCCGGCCACAGATTCTCTCATGCCAATCGCGCGATGACCCGTGCCGCCGCAAAGATTGAGGGCATCACGCAGGTTGATCTGTATGCCGAGTACCCCCGTCACAACATCAACATCGACCGCGAGCAAACGCGTCTGTTGGATCACGAGGTCATCGTGTTTCAATTCCCGCTGTTTTGGTATTCCGCCCCGTCGTTGGTCAAGGAATGGATCGACCTCGTGCTGGAACACGGGTTTGCCTATGGCGCGGGGGGCGACAAACTGGCGGGCAAGGTGTTGATGCTGGCGGTGACCGCAGCCGGGCCAGACGATGCCTATACGCCCAACGGGTATCAGCATCATTCCCTGCGCACCTTCCTGACCCCATTTGAGCAAACCGCGCGGCTGTCAAAGATGCGCTTTGCCGCGCCTTATGTGCTTTACGGCGCGCTAAAATCCGACCCGGCGCGCCATGCCGAGGGCTTCGCGCGGTTGCTGCATGGCTTGCGCGACGACCATTATGATCTGGACCGCGCGGTAGCGGCAGAGATCGTGACCCACGACACCCTGCCCCTAACCCAAAAGGCCTGAGCGATGACCGATTTCCTGATGCTGGCCTTCGTTTTCCTGATCGCGGGCGTGGTGGCCGTGCCGATTGCCACGCGGTTGGGCCTTGGCTCGGTGCTGGGTTACCTGATCGCTGGGATCGTTATCAGCCCGGTGCTGGCCGCGCTTGGCGTCGATGTCATCTCGATCCAGCATTTTGCCGAGCTTGGCGTGGTGATGATGCTGTTCCTTGTCGGGCTGGAACTGGAGCCGAAAATGCTCTGGGCGATGCGCGCCAAGCTGTTGGGCTTGGGCGGTTTACAGGTCTTGCTGACCACTTTGGCGGTGATGGGCGCGGCGATGGCTTTGGGCCAGCCCTGGACGATTTCGCTGGCGATTGGTCTGGTGATGGCGCTGTCCTCGACAGCGATCGTGCTGCAAACCTTGAACGAAAAGGGCTTGATGAAAAGCGACGGCGGGCAGAGCAGTTTCTCGGTGCTGTTGTTCCAAGATATCGCCGTGATCCCGATGCTGGCGCTGATCCCCCTGCTGGCGATCCCTGAGCTGATGGATACCGTCGCAACCACCGCAGGCCATGGGGCCGAGTCCGCGGGCGATCATGGCGACAGCTTCAGCCTCGTGGCCGGGTTGAGCGGCTGGCAAACCGCGCTGGTCACCATCGGCGCGATTGCCGCGGTCGGGCTGGGCGGAGCCTTTCTGACCCGGCCCGTGTTTCGCTTTATCGCCATGGCGCGCCTGCGTGAGCTGTTCACCGCCACCGCACTGATGTTCGTGATCGGCATCGCGCTGCTGATGAGTTTGGTCGGCCTGTCGCCCGCTTTGGGCACGTTCCTTGCGGGCGTTGTGCTGGCCAACAGCGAATATCGGCACGAGTTGGAAAGCGACATTGACCCGTTCAGGGGCCTGCTGCTGGGGCTGTTTTTCATCACCGTCGGCGCGGGCATCAACTTTGCGCTGCTGTTCGAGAATGCCGGCACGATCATCGGGCTGACCCTTGGCCTCATCGCGATCAAAGCGGCGATTTTGCTGGTTCTGGCGCGAGTGTTCAAGCTGACGGGCGGCGACAAATGGCTGTTCGGGCTGGGGCTGGCGCAGGCGGGCGAATTCGGCTTTGTCCTGCTGTCCTTTGTTGTCGCGAACCATGTCTTGCCTTCGGCCATCGCTGACAAATTGTTGCTGGTCGTCGCCCTGTCCATGATGCTGACCCCGGCGCTTTTCATCCTGTATGAACGCGTGATCCTGCCGCGTTATGACCGTCAGCAAGACCGCGAAACCGATGAGGTTGAGGCGAATGGCCAAGTGATTATCGCCGGGCACGGGCGGTTCGGCGGCGTCATCAACCGCATGTTGTTGGCGGCGGGGCACCAAACCACGGTGCTCGATTTCGGCGCGGCGCAATTGGATATGTTGCGCAGCTATGGGGTCCGGGCGTTCTATGGCGACGCAACCCGGCCCGACCTGTTGCACGCGGCCGGTATCGCCGAGGCCAAGCTGCTGGTCATCGCCATTGACGACAAACACCAGATCACCGAATTGACGCGCTATATCACCGCCAATTACCCTGATGTGCATGTCATCGCGCGAGCCGTCGACCGTTTGCATGTCTATGAACTTTATGCCGCTGGCTGCCGCGATATCATTCGCGAAACCTTTGACAGCAGCGTGCGGGCGGGCCGGTCGGCCTATGAGGCTTTGGGCATGCATCCCTTCGACGCCGAGCATCTGGCACGCGCGTATGTCGATGATGATCGCGCTGTGCTGATTGAATTGGCGCCGCTCTATGACCCAGATATTCCGCACCACGAAAACGTGCCCTACCGCGAGCGCACCAAAGCGCTGATGGCCGAGCGCGAGGCGCAATTGATGGCGCGCGGCAACGCGTTTCGCTCGCGCACGGATCGCGGGTGGTCGCCGCCCACGCCCAAGGATGTCACCGCAGAATCCGAGGCGAACTAGGATGGCGACGGCGGGCAGCGCAAAGTTTCTGAGCGGCAGTTTGATGCGCCATGTGTCGGTGATGTCCTTTACCGCCAGCATCGGGCTGATGGCCATTTTCGCGGTCGATTTCGTCGATATGGTGTTCATTTCCATGCTGGGGAATGACGCTTTGGCGGCGGCGGTCGGCTACGCGGGAACGCTGTTGTTTTTCACCAACGCGATCAACATTGGCCTGTCGATTGCGGCGGGCTCTTTGGTCGCGCGCTCCGTCGGCGCGGGCAAGGATACCGAGGCACGAGAGCACGCGACCAGCGTGGCGATGTTTGGCGTGGTCACCGGGCTGTTGGTGCCGGTCCTCGTGTTGTGGAACTTGGCCTTTCTGCTGGGCCTCTTGGGGGCCGAAGGCGAGGTCGCGCGACTGGCCAGCCGCTATATCTGGATCATCCTGCCGTCGATGCCCGCGATGGCCATTGCAATGACGGCGATGGCGGTGCTGCGCGCCCATGGCGACTCGCGGCGCCCGATGTTCGCGACGTTGATCGGTGGGGGCGTCAACGCGGTGCTCGACCCGCTGTTCATCTTTGCGCTGGGCTTTGGGTTGGACGGCGCGGCGATGGCCTCGGTCTTGGCGCGGGTGACGATGCTGGTCGCAGCCCTTTGGCCGGTGATCCGGGTTTACGCGGGCATGGCCGCACCCGGTATCCGGCTGTTGATCCGCGATTTCAGGGCGGTCAGCGCGATTGCCGTGCCCGCCGTTTTGACGAATATCGCGACACCGGTCGGCTCGGCTGTGGTGGTCCGCGAGATGGCGCGGTTCGGCACCGAAGCGGTTGCAGGCATGGCGGTGGTCGGGCGACTGACGCCGATGGCCTTTGCCGTGATCTTTGCGCTGTCGGGTGCCATTGGCCCGATCATCGGCCAGAATTTCGGCGCGCAACACTTCGACCGGGTGCGCGGGGCGTTCTTGGCTGGGGTCAAATTCATCGCGCTTTATGTCATCGCGGCGACGGTGATCTTATTTACCCTGCGCGCGCCCATCGCCGGCCTGTTCGAGGCCGAGGGCCTGACCCGGTCGCTGATCTATCTGTTCTGCGGCCCGCTGGCGCTGGCGTCGTTTTTCAACGGCGTGATCTTTGTCGGCAACGCCAGTTTCAACAATCTTGGCCACCCGATCTATTCCACTTGGATCAACTGGGGGCGGCATACGCTGGGCACATGGCCACTGGTTCTGGCCGGGGCCGCGCTGGCCGGAGCGCCCGGGATTTTGATCGGTCAGGCCTTGGGCGGGGTGTTTTTTGCGGCACTCTCATGGCTGTTGGCCGAACGCGTCATGCGCAACCTCGACACCCCCAAACCGCCCGAACCCTTTACTGGCCACCGACGGTTCCACACGCTGTTTGGCGGCGGGCGTTGGTAGGCAAAACATGCGGCAAAAAACGAATTTGCACGCTCCTGTTTCAGCGATTTCCAAAGAATTTTTTCCTGTTGGCGGAACGGGATTGATCACGCCTCTTTTGTTGTGCGCACCAAGAGCTTCCCATGGTTCTGCCCCGAGAAAAGGCCCAGAAACGCTTGCGGTGCGTGTTCCAATCCATCAACGATATCCTCGCGGTAGCGGATCACACCGTCATTTAGCCAGCCACTCATATCGCGCGCGAACTCTGGCATCATGTCTTTGAAATCGTCAAAGATAAACCCGGTTACGCTGAGCCGTTTGACCAGCACAGAGGCGAGCATTTCCTGAAGGTGATCGGGCCCATCTTGGCGTGCGATATTGCGGTTGGCGGCTATTGTTCCACAGACCAGATACCGGCCATGCGGGCGCATATGCGGCAGGATCAAATTCGCCACGGGGCCAGCGATATTGTCGAAATAGATGTCGATCCCCTCAGGACAAGCCGCCGCAATTTGCGCGGCAACATCTGCGCTGCGGTGGTCGATCGCGGCGTCCAGCTTTAGAGTTTCGACAAGGTAGCGGCAT
>Ga0102814_10002895_pt1 | contig 11415 bp, 8 predicted proteins | sample ColrivemetaGS741_FD_79112 | JGI IMG/M metagenome (GOLD analysis project Ga0102814, IMG submission 79112) | Estuarine microbial communities from the Columbia River estuary - Flood tide ETM metaG S.741 | ecosystem: Environmental > Aquatic > Marine > Intertidal zone > Estuary | place: USA: Columbia... | reverse complement strand
TTCTAATCGATGGAAAATGCGCAATTATGTGCGTGCAGAAGAGCGATTTCATGTAGATTTAGAAGACCAAACCCAAAGCTTTGGCATGCGCCTCCGCTATCAAATTTCTACCGATTATTACGTTCGTGGTAAAATTTATCTGAATGGAAAAGGTTTTTACCTGCCACTTGCCGTTGAGTTTTTCTTTGATCTCGTTGAAACATCTTCCGCAAATGATGTGCTACGTGTTACGCCTGGTTTAGGCTATCAGTTTAATTCAGATTTTAAACTGCAAGGCACTTTGGGCTACCATTTTACGCAGTTCGATAAAGCGGGTTTAAATGCCGTTGTCTACAGAATAAGTTTGTACAAAACCATATTCTAGAACTTTAACGCCCTTTTTTGGAGAAAATGAAAATGCGGCAAGCATGCATCAAGAAGTGGTTTTAGTGTTTCTGGAAAATCAGTTTCTGTTTTTTGATAGGGCATAAACCCAGTCGAATTGTGCACACTGCCGTACCAATCTTTCGCCCAAATGCCATCTTCAGGAATGCCGCCAGCCTGCCAATGCAGCATTTTTTCTTCAAAAGGAATTTCGAGCGCTTCGCAAAAAATCGCCAATGCCATAGCTGGGTTTTTCACAATTTCTTCTGAGTCGATAATGATGGACGCAATGCCGCGCGACTCTAAATCTTTCACAAGATCCACATGTTGCGCATAGCCCACATCTTGCATCGTAGGTTTTTCAATCATCTTTGCAAAAGAGGGCAGCATGTCGAAGGGATTTCTAGTCAAAATCACGTTCACCGTTTCAGACATAAAACTGCGGTCTAAATCTAAAAGATGATGCGTCATGTGCTTGAAAAACAAAACGGGTTTCTCGTTTTCACGCAGCATCATTTCCACAACTTTTTGACCGTCATTTTCCATGGCAGCTAGAATTTCTTCTGCCCCTGGGTGATATTCTTTGGCGTTGGTATGTTGCAAATAGTAGGCGTAAAGCGGCTCGTCAAATACTTTGGTGTCACTTCGCTGTGCGAAGGAATACATCAGTGCAGTAGAAATATTTCTTGGCCCGCTCCACAAGCAAATCCTTTTAATTCCATCTGAGCTCATCAATTCTGCTTTTGAATTTCATCTAAAATAAGCTGATCGTACAGCGTGCTTAGTTTTCGGGTCAATTTGCTTGGTTTGCCATCTCCGATTTCTTTGCCGTCAATTTTTATCACAGGCGTGAGGCCGCCAAAAGTGCCGGTTACAAAGGCTTCATCGGCACCATACACATCAAACAGCGAAAAGTTTTTTTGCTTGCAAACAATGTTGTTTTTGGCGCAGGCTTCAATCACTTTGGCCCGTGTAATGCCGTTCATGCAGTATTCTCCGGTGCTGGTCCACACTTCCTTGTCTTTAATCATGAAGAAGTTTGTGGCGTTGCAGGTGGATACAAATCCGTTGATGTCCAGCATTAGGGCTTCATCGGCACCTGCCTCTATGGCTTGGATGAGTGCTTGCACTTCGTGGAGTTTGCTGTGGCAATTTAAACGCGGATCTAAATAATCGGGGCTGCCGCGCCTAATGGTGCTGGTAAAAAGTGTAATGCCTTTTTCTTTGGTTTCAGAGGATGCTTTTTTGTGCTCTGCAATAATCACCACATTCGGACCAGAAATCGTCAGTCGCGGGTCTTGCGAAGGCGTTTTTTTAATTCCCCGCGTCACCATCACGCGAAGGTGAACATCGGTGGTCATTTCGTTTGCGCGAAGCGTTTTCCAAATTTCTTCGGTTAATTCTTCTCTGGTAAAAGGCAAATGCATGCCTATCACTTTGGCCGATTGAAACAGGCGGTTGAGGTGCGAATCAAGAAAAACCAACACCCCATCGTGTAGTCTGATTCCCTCCCAAACGCCATCGCCCACCAAATAGCCGCTATCAAAAACAGAGATTTTTGCTTCGCTTCGCGGAAACAATTCTCCGTTTATAGAGATTAAAATGGCCTCGTTGCGCGGGTCGGGCAGGGCGTTGTGGGTTCCGTGGATCATTTTTTAGTGCGGCTATGATTTCCTCAAAGATGCAAAACCAAATCACTTCTTCCGAAAAATATGGCAGCGTTTACTTTTCGTTCAAATAGCCTTTTAATAAACCAATAATCTCATTTGGATGCACGGTCTCTTTCGATTCTCCGTGCGTAACATTTCCACCAAAGAAAAGTAAAGGCACGTGCGTGTCGTACAAATAAGGAGTGCCGTGAGTGGTGCCAGAAGGAGTGCTGCGCTCAATTTCGCCATAAGGCCGAATGTAGAATAGATCGCCAGAAAGGTTTGCCTCATACGCATTTTGAAAAAAAACACATTCGGGAACGCCACAGTTTTCAATTTCATACTGCGTAAAAATCTGGGCAAGTGGAGTCTTTGTTTGCCTTGCCAAATAGCTTCTAAGCTCCATCAAAATTAATTCTTTGTCTAACTTCTGCTCGTAAATAATTGCGTTGCTCAGCCAAATTTGATTGCTGCCCATTTGCGCAACCAAGTCATGCCCAAACTGCGAACGCGTAAATGCGTTTATGGTTTCACGAAGCTCATCGTTGCTTACATAACTAAAGTTTGTATCGCTAGGTGTATTTGCCGCGCCATGATCAGAAGTTAGAAAAAACACGTAATTATCGCGGCCAATTCTTTCGTCTAAGGTCTCAATAAAGCGCGCTAGATCGTGGTCTAGCCTTAAATAAGCGTCTTGTACTTCCACACTCTGCGGGCCAAATTCGTGGCCAATGTAATCGGTGCTCGAGTAATTTATAGCGAGAATATCGGTGTACTCATCTGCACCCAGATTTTCTTCATGAATGGCCTGAATGGCAAAATCGGTCAACATTGTATTGCCAAACGGAGTAAAAGCAACGCCATCATTTCCTTCTTTTTCGAGCAGCGTTTTTAAGTCGTACGGAAAAACGGCAGGGTCGCCCAAGAGCGTGCCTTCAAAAGGAGCATCGTCAGGTAAACTGCTCGTGTATTTTTCTGGCGATTTAAACAACTCCCAATGAGAGCTCATATAGCTCAAAGCGTAACCGTTATTATTGAATCCAACAACCCATTCTGGCAGTTTCTCCATGTAATAGCTACTGGTTACAAAAGCTCCGTTTTGAGCCATCCAGTACGCAGCATCTGCTTTTTTGCCACCGTTTAAAATGGCACTTCGGTCTTTTATGGCAACCGTGAAAACTTTGCACTTAGGCTCATTTATTTTTAGCGAATCGCCAAAATTATAGATGCGCATATTTTTTGGCGAAAGCCCATCGCCTTCGGCCGCAGCGCCAAGAGGATGAACCGAATTGTCTTCTACGCAATACATGTTACGTTTTTCTTGAGGGAGATAAATATCGTTGCTCAAAATGCCGTGCGTGCTCGGGTTTGCGCCCGAATAAATGGTGGCATGGCCTGGCCCAGTGTAGGTTGGCACATAATTAAAGGTGCAGCTATCGTAGCGCATGCCTTGTTTTGTGAGGAGATTAAAGCCGTCTGCGCCAAAATCAGCTGCAAAACGATCAAGCATTTCGTAGCGCATTTGGTCTACAACAATGCCCACAATAAGTTTCGGTTTTTTTTGTGCCGATAAAAACAGTGGCGCCAATAAAATGAAGAGTGCTAATTTTTTCATTGCAATGCTGCCAAATTCTGTTCTGCTTCTTCTAATTCCAATTGATGCTTCTCCCAGGTTTTCATCAGCTTTTCGAGTTGCTTTTTGTCGGCCTCGTACTTGGTGTAATAATCGGGGTCTTTGCTAATTTCTTTGAATGTTTCGGGGTCGAGGAGGCCGTCATCCATTTTCTGAATACGGTTTTCAACCACTGCAATTTCGTCTTCGCTCTTTTTAATCTGGTTCTGAATTTTTCGAATTTCTTTGTCGAGCTCTTTCTTTTCGTTGTACGAATTTTTGTTCGCCTTCTTTTCTTCTTTGCTGATGCCAACTGTGCTTCTTTTCTCTAACATCCGCATCGAGTCGAGTTTGCGCTGCTCCAAGAAATACTCGATGCCGCCTAGATATTCTTTCAGCTTGCCGTCTTTAAATTCAAACACTTTATTAACGAGGCCTGCCAAGAATTCACGGTCGTGGCTCACGACTAACAAAGTGCCGTCATATTGCTGCAGCGCCTTTTTCAGCACGTCTTTAGCGCGCATATCAAGGTGGTTTGTTGGCTCGTCCATCACCAAAAAGTTAATGGGTTGGAGGAGGAGTTTACACAATGCCAAGCGACCGCGTTCTCCACCAGAAAGCACTTTTACTTTTTTCTCAACGTCATCGCCTGTAAACATAAAGCTGCCCAAAAGGTCGCGAGAGCGTTTCCGAGATTCTTCATCGGCTGCATCCTCAATGGTCGCCAACACGGTTTTGTTGCCATCCAATTCATCGGCCTGATCTTGCGCATAGTAGCCAATTTGAATGTTGTGACCAATTTCCAGTTTGCCGGTGTGTGCTAGTTTATCGGCAATCATTTTTACAAGCGTAGATTTTCCTTGACCGTTTTGGCCAACAAAAGCCACGCGTTGGCCGCGCTCAATTTCTAATCCAACATGATTTAAAACGAGTTTCGGTCCGTAGGTTTTGCCCAGGTTTTCGCCATGAACCACAACTTTTCCTGAGCGCGGGGCAGGAGGGAAGCGAAAGTGCATGCTGCGGTTGTCGTCTTCGTCAACCTCAATACGATCTATTTTGTCGAGTTTTTTTATCAACGACTGCGCAAAACTCGCTTTGCTCGCTTTGTATCGAAACTTTTCAATGAGCTGCTCCGTTTGTTTAATTTCTTTTTCTTGATTTTTTTGAGAGGCGATTTGCTTCTCCTTTATTTCGGCACGTTGCGTTACATATTTGCTGTAGGCACAGTTAAAATCGTAAACGCGACCAAGGCTAATTTCTATGGTGCGATTGGTTACGTTGTCTAGAAAAGTCCTGTCGTGACTTACCAAAACTACGGTTTGGTTGCTTTGTGCGAGGTGCTCTTCCAACCAAATGATAGATTCTATGTCGAGGTGGTTTGTTGGCTCATCAAGTAACAGAAGGTCTGGCATGACTAAAAGTAGACGAGCAAGTTCTGCGCGCATCTGCCATCCTCCACTAAACGTGCTTAGTTTCTTGTTGAAATCTTCAGGCTGAAAACCGAGGCCCTTTAAAACACGCTCAATATCTGACAAGTAGGTGTGGCCATTGAGCATACTAAAACGCTCGATGAGGTGATGCAGTTCGTCAAGAATATCGTGGTAGGCTTGGCTTTCGTAATCGGTACGTACCGTTATTTCGTGGTTGATGTCGTCAATGCGTTTTTCTATGGTTTTAATTTCATCAAAAGCACTTTCTGCCAATTCTATAACGGTAATGCCCGGCTGTTTTAAAAGCTCTTGCTTTAAATAGGCAAGCCGAAAGCCATTGGGCTGCGCCACATTTCCGCCATCGGGGGTGTATTCGCCAGCTATGAGGCGTAGCAAGGTAGATTTTCCGGCACCATTTCTTCCAACCAAACCAACACGATCTCCCGGGTTTATTTGGAAAGAAATATCATTGAAAATATCGTGGCCTCCGAAACTGAGGCTCACTTTGTTCACACTTATCGTCATGTGACAAAAGTATCATTTGAGAAAGGTTTTGCCAGTATATTCGCGGAGCTAATTTTAGGAATTGTAATGGTAGGAAAAGGCACGAAATTATATTCAATTTTTAAAATGAAATGCCCGAGTTGTCACGAAGGCGATTTCTTTAAAAAGAAGGGTGCGTATAATTTTAAGCACATGTTCGAGATGCATGCGCGCTGCCCTAAATGTAACCAAACCTACGAGCCGGAGCCCAACTTTTACTACGGAGCAATGTATGTGAGTTATGCGTTTACAGTGGCCATATTTGTAGCGGTACTTGTTATTTGTCAAGTGTTTTTAGGAATGACGCTATGGCCTACGATTTGGGTTTTGATCGCAGTTTTATTGCTTGGAGGGCCTTATCTATTCCGCCTTTCTCGAATTACTTGGCTTAACTTTTTTGTGAAATACAAAAAAAACTAGGCTGAATATAGTTTGTTAAACCGAGCTATGTCGGCTTCTTTATGCATGGCTTTTCCATCCAATAAGTATTCGATAAACATTGCAGATAAGTAGGGCGCCATGTACACGCCACGCGAACCCATTCCGTTAAATATGTGTACCGAAGGAATTTCTGGATGCGTGCCTAAAAGTGGTCTGCGGTCGCGAATTGTAGGACGAACACCAACGCTTTGCGAAACAATGTCATAAGGCGCAGTCATGAACTTTTCGAGCTTGCTCGTTAGCTCTTCTCTCGCTGTTTCGGTTGGCTTAAAATCATGGTTATCCCAATCATAGGTTGCGCCAATTTTATATAGATCATCGCCAAGCGGCAAAATAAAAACGCCACTATTTATGATTTTGTCAAGATTTAGATCTGGGCATTTTATCTCTATAACCTCACCCTTTGTCACGCTATAAGGAATGTATTTAAAATATGGATTCTTGAAAGCTGCGTGCATGCCTTCACAGAAAATAATGCCCTTTGCATTGATGTTTTTGTAGGCCACGCCTTCGGCTGAAGTTTTTAACAGCTCGAAATCAAATGTTTCTTCAAGAATGATTTTATTCTCTTTAAAGTAATTCCGTGCTGCATCAAGCCATGTCTCGGTTACGATTCTACCCGAAACGGCAACTTCGCCAAAGCCATATTTACTCGTAATATATTTATTCTTATTCTGTTGAATGCGCGCATTTATGAGCTCATCAAAAATGGGCTGATCCGATTTTTCTATCCAATCATTGGTTTCTTCTGGCGCAGCAAATAGTCTGTTAACCTTTAGAGGCTCAATAAAGTTTGCGTTGAATAGGTTCTCAGCGTCTCTGTAAAAAGGTTGAATTAGAGGAAGCATTTCTATTGCCAACCAAGATAATTTCATCCGTTTTAAAGTTACCGGATTCCAAATGCCAGAGGCGATGCGTGACGCTTGGTTAGGGTCGAGCGCATCGAAGATGATAAAAGATTTCTTTTGAGAGCTGAGTTGTTGTGCGATTGCTGTGCCTGAAAGCCCTTGACCAATAATGATATAATCGTGTGTATGCATAAAAAAAAAACTCCTGCAAAAGCAGGAGTTTGATGTAAGATTCTGTTGTTAGAATTCCCAGAGGTCGTGCTCCATGTTTCGGAGTTTCTCTCTGATATACTGTGCTTCGAGCAACTGATCCATGGACGAATTTCGCTTGTAATCTTTAATTGCTCTATCGTACACGTTTTCTTCCTTATAAATAACAGAGTTAAATACGCGGAGGTGGAAAAGTTGATCGAAATTTAAACGCGCATTGTTGTTGTGCGTGTTGTAAACCACGTGCGTGGAGAAAGCGTAACGAGCATCTGGAAACCAAATCCAAAAAAGATTGTAAACATCGCCTTGCTTGTCTTTAATTCTAGGAGCGATACCAATGATGCGGTTTTTCATTTCGCCTCGTTGCTTATCAAAGAACCAGTCGCTCTTAATATCCCAAGCAATAACGTCTTTTGGTCGGACACGATTCGTATCTAAAGCAAGAATAATACTTGGGTCATCTGGATCACGAATTGTATCGATGCTCATGATGATACGTTGAACTTCATCAGTTGTTAATGGACGTGTAAATCGATCATCATCAAAGACCTCAGAAATAGTATTCTCGTTCAAGATTCCATCAACTACTACATTAAAAAGCGATTTACGATCGGGTAGTTCAACCTCAGGATAGTAAAGAGATAGGTTTATTTTCTCTTTAGTATAGATTCTCTCCCAGTGGCGTTCAGACCACATTAAATCCGCCTCACGTAAAAAGGGATAAGGTACAACGCGATTGTGATGAAAGAATTTAGGAGGGTCTGGAATAATTCCATCGTCTGTAGGGTCGAGTACCTGAGCATTTAACGCAGCACTTATGAAAAGTCCCGCAGTTAGGATTAATAAACTCTTTTTAATGAATTTCATACTCGTTATACTTTATTTAGTTCACATCAATAGACAAGTTGCCAATATTGGTAACTTGGTCTCCTTTTGGAGTTCTAGCAACAATTTTTCTGATAGTTACTGATGAGCCAGGCCGTAAACCATCAATTCGCGATTTATTCGTACCATCCAAAGTGTTTCCTGAAATCTTTGCTGGAGGATAACCTTCTATTTTAACTTCAAATGATGTAACGGTTAATGTTAAATCATATGGAAAATCTGGGTAACCAGCTTCAATAGTTGCATTTTTCACAAGGCTTTTTGAGAATTCTCCTCCACCAGATCGCTTGTAAATAGAAGCTTCAGCTTGGGGCAATCCTTTAATTCGGAAAAGTTTGCTTTGTGTTTGCTTTACTTTGCCTTCGTCATCTAGAACTTGCACAGTAATGGTCATTTCTTTACCAGAAACCCCAGTTACGTTGGCCATGTAGCCACCGCTTACTTTAGTAATTCCAGAACCACTTACTTTAATCTTAGAAGGGTCTACGCCCGGAACACTAATTTCTAGTGGATTATCAACCATTCTATAAAGAACGTTTAGTTTAGATGGAGAAATAACAACCGAAGGAGGAGCTACTGTATAGACACCGCTAACTTCGTATGGTTTTAATTCGCCACCTTGTTTAATATTGATAACTCCTGCCCATTTAATTTCGCCTGTTGCTGAAGTCTTAATCTTGTATTTACCAATTCCGCCAGAAATTTGATCAGCAGAAAGTGATTGACCATTAATTGTAATTTCTGGTTCTTGGGTTTCATCATATGCGGCTAAAAATACATCTGCTTCGTAGAAATCACCTTGAGTAATGTAGGTAGACTTAGGAAGAACCATTGCTTTAACACCTGTAAATTTCAAGTCCGCTTTACCAATGTTTTCCTGCAAGTGGTCAATTACTTGGGCTTCTGCATTTGTTACATCCGACTGCATTCCTGTTAAAAACGTCATAACCGAAATCAATGGATAATGTTCAAATTTGTGCTTTTCCCAAGGCTCTGGAACGCCCTCCTTATTCGTAACATCGTCTGTGTTGAATACTTGTTTAAGCGAAGCAGATAGCTGCTCATTTTCGCTAGAATAAGCTAAAAGAGCATCGCGGTAAGCATTCATTTTTGACTTTAATTCTTCACCGTGTTTTTCGATAATCAAGTAGTTAGCAACCTTTTCTTTGTTGTCCATAGACTTCGGCTTGCCCGTCTCCTCGTCCCAGCCACCTGTTAAGGTTACCAAAGTTTCTTTCAACTCAGCAAGGTAGTTGCCAAGTTCTTCTGCTTTATCTTTTACGTCATATGCTTTGGTGCGCCATGGTCCAGCTTTCGTTGGATTTTCAAGGTTAGCGGCATCAAAAGCGGCATAAACAGAATTATTCTGCTTGTTTACCGTGTTAATAGTGTTTTGTTGATTTTGCATTACATCGAAAAAAGCATCCATTACTTCTCTCGATACGTTTAAGGCTAAAAGAGCTGTTAACACGAGGTACATCATGTTAATCATCTTTTGTCTAGGGGTTAATTTGCCACCGGCCATTTTAAATATTTAAACTGTTATACTTTTTTTGCTTTTCAATGAAATTCTTATTTGCTGAAATTCATGGCAGAAAGCATGTTGCCATAAACAGTATTTAAGTTACCAATGTTAGAGGTCAACTTGCTAATTTCTGACGCCAATTTTTCAGAATCTTCTACGGACGAACCGAGGCTCTCCATCAAGTTGTTTTGAATAGAAACTTGCGTGTTTGTATTCTCTAATTGTACGGCATAAAGTGCATTTAGTGATTCCATGTTTTTAGCCGCATTGTTAAGTTGAGAGCTGTATTCAGATGTTGCAGATGCCGCATCAACTGTTTTTCCTAAAGCACCAGCAGTGTCGCTTAATTTGCGCATGCCGTCACCTAGACTTTCCACTAATGCTGAATCGATTTTAGCTTCAGAAAGCATGTTGTCTAGTTCTTGAGAAACCGATAATTGAGCTTGATTTTTATTTGGAAGCCTTTCCATGTCGGGGTCATCCATACCAGCTAATTCAGGGTAAACAAGAGTCCAATCAACTTCTTCACTAGGCTTTTCAAATGCAGAGAAAAAGAAAATAACGGCCTCTGTGGTTAAACCAACCATTAGCATAATATCCGCACCATCAAAGTGAAGAATTTTGAACATTGCACCTAAAATAACGATAGCTGCACCAAAGCCATATAAACGCGCCATGAATGTTTTAAAGCGCTTTCCATTTACATCTATTAAAGCCATGTGATAAAGAGTTTGAGATTAAAAAATTGAGATTTAGTTATATTTATTAAAAGTCTTTTGCATCGCGACCAAGGAAACTTTGCACACAACGGAAGCCTATATAGCATTTTGCTGTGTCTTGATATTCAAAGTCTCTAACGCCAACTTGCATAAAATATGCGATGTCCTTCCAAGATCCACCACGTAAAACTTTACGTTTAAGTGTTTCGTCTTCGTTTTCATACGCATTGTACTGATAATCAGGGCTAATATCGCTTACATAATAGTACGATGCCGCGTCAAAAGCAGTACTTGTCCATTCTGATACGTTGCCGCTCATGCAGTATAAGTTGTAGCCGTTTGGTGAATAAGCCGTAGTTTTTACCGGATAGAAACCACCGTCAGCAGTTAAGTTTCCGCGTGAAGGCTTGAAATTTGCTAAGTAGCATCCAGCGCTGTTAGTAGCGTAGGGTCCACCCCAAGGATAAACAGTTTGCTCATAACCACCACGAGCGGCATATTCCCATTCAGCTTCTGTTGGTAAGCGAAAATCTTGCTCTTGCATCATGCGTTCGCGATGTAAATATTCTCTACGATATTTAGAACGCCAGTTACAAAAAGCCATTGCCTGTTTCCAATTGACGCCAACAACAGGGTATTCATCAAAAGCAGGATGCCAGAAATACTTGTCGTGGTAAGGCTCGTTAAAAGCGTACGTGAAATCATGTATCCACGTTAAAGTGTCTGGGTAGATGTTTATTATTTCTTTTTCAAAGAAAGAAGAACGATCTGATATCTCTTTCGTATCCTTCACATAATCGCGATAAGAAAAATACAAACCGTCATTGTCTGCATCATTATAATCATAGATAACACGGTTTTGTTTACGAGACGCCTTTTGCTTGTTCATCCAAAAATAGATGTAATTCAATTGGCGCGCATCCACCATTCTCCCACCTAAAAATTGTTCTTCCGGTGGAAGGTATAATCCTTCAACGATTTCGGTGTACTCGGCCGTAGGGTAACGATCTGTTTCCCATTCTAAATAAGGACCCCAGTCTAAATGACGTTGCATAGAATCAGGATAATTTAATGCCTTGTACTCTTCAAAGAATGAAGGCTCATCCATGTTTGCATAATCAATGTACTCGTAACCCTCAATAAGGCCTTCGGCTAATCTGTAGCGTAAAATAGAGTCACGCACCCAATGA
>Ga0102814_10002892_pt1 | contig 11420 bp, 11 predicted proteins | sample ColrivemetaGS741_FD_79112 | JGI IMG/M metagenome (GOLD analysis project Ga0102814, IMG submission 79112) | Estuarine microbial communities from the Columbia River estuary - Flood tide ETM metaG S.741 | ecosystem: Environmental > Aquatic > Marine > Intertidal zone > Estuary | place: USA... | reverse complement strand
TGGCAATTGGCAGCAGACTTGGCCGCGGCGCAAGATATTGAAGCGGGATTGGCGCAATATCTGGCCGCTCGTAAACCGCGCGCCGATAAAATAGTTCAGGCGGCAACGACAAGCGGTCGGCTTTATCACTATCATTCACCGATCATGCGATTGGCCCGTAATGCAGCCTTGCGCGCCGTATCAGCTTTTGCACCCCAAGTCATGGCACGGCGATTTGATTGGATTTATGGGCAGCACCCGGCGGATTAGGTGCACCGGTTAACCTCGGCCACCGCTGTTTATGCAACGGCAGCGGCCATCAGGTTTAGCTAGCAAAAGCCTCGGGCTTGGCAGCGCGGGCCATATGGTCCAGCACGGCATTCACGAATTTCGCCTCTTTTCCATCAGGAAAGAAAGCCTTGGCAACATCAACGAATTCGTTGATGGCCACTTTGACCGGTGTGTCCTGAGTGATAATTTCGGCACCCGCTGCGCGAAACAGGGCACGCAGGGTAGGGTCAATCCTGCCCAATGGCCAACGATCTACCAAGGCTTTGTCGGTGAATTGGTCAATTTTGGCCTGTAGATTCACGGCCTCAATCGTCAGGGCGCGAAACAGATCAACGTCGCCTTCGGCATAGGTGTCACCGTCGATTACTTCGCCAAAACGGTAAGTTTCAAATTCCTCGCGGACCGCTTCGGCACTTTGATCGCTGGCTTCCATCTGGAAAAGCGCCTGAACGGCATACAGTCGTGCAGCCGAGCGCATTTGGCGTTTGGCATTGTGACTGGGTTTGGTCATGATTTTGGGTCCGCTTCGGCAATTTGAATATGGGTCGAAGGGGGGGCAATACGCCCCGACCATGCCTTTGTAAAGTGGCGTTCCAAGGCAATCAGGTGCATGGCCGCCGCAGCAGCGCCGCCACCCTTGTCCTGACCATCGGCTTGGGCGCGCACAGCCGCCTGTTGGTGGTTTTCCACGGTCAAGATGCCATTGCCAATACAGATGCCTTCAAGTCCCATCAACATCAGCCCATTAGAGGAATCATTGCAAACCGTGTCGTAATGCGTGGTTTCGCCCCGAATAATGCAACCGAGTGCTACAAAGCCATGAAACTCGGCAGCACTCGCAAGCCGGATCGCCGTTGGAATTTCAAGCGCGCCGGGCACGTTTACAAGCTCATATTCGGCGCCTGCGGCCTTAATTCGGCGCGTGGCGCCCAGCACAAGTTGCTCGGCAATATCTTTGTAATAGGGGGCCACAACCACCAAAAGGCGGGTTGGCTCATCAAAACGGGGGTCGGGCAGAGTGTTGTGTTCGGATGCGCTGGACATGTTTAATCTTTCACGGGAATGGCGCGGGTGCTAGCCACGCTAAGGCCATAGCCTTCGATGCCAATCATCTTGGGGGCGGGTGAATTTGTGAGCAATATCATTTTGTGAACCCCGAGCCGGCTTAGGATTTGTGCACCCAGCCCGTATTGGCGTAAAATCAGCTGGCCAGTGCTGTCTTCCGGCGCGATGTAATTCACATCGCTGAGCAGAACAATCACGCCGCGCCCCTCGGCTGCAATTTGCGCCATGGCGCCTTGTAGCAACCCGTTGCGGCTGGGGTTCAGGCCCAGTAAATCATCCACCGCGTTTATCGCCTGCACACGCACCAGCACGGGTTCGGCATCAGCCACATCGCCCATCGTTAGGGCAATATGCTCATCCCCAGTGGTCGAATCGTTAAATCGGCGCATCGTCCAATCACCACCATGCACCGAGGTAACCGGGCGGCTGTCAATCTCGCGCACCAGATTATCATGTTTGCGGCGATAGGCGATTAGGTCGGAGATCGTCCCGATTTTAAGATTGTGTTTCTGGGCAAAGGAGATCAGGTCGGGCAAGCGGGCCATGGACCCGTCATCCTTCATAATCTCGCAAATCACCCCGGCGGGGTTTAGCCCGGCAAGGCGTGAAATATCGGTCGCCGCTTCGGTATGGCCAGCGCGCACCAGCACGCCGCCTTCGCGTGCACGCAACGGAAAGACATGGCCGGGGGTTGCAATGTCTTGCGCGTGGCTATGCGGGTCAATTGCCACGGCAATGGTGCGCGCGCGGTCATGTGCGGAAATGCCAGTGGTTACGCCTTCGCGCGCCTCAATCGACACCGTAAAAGCTGTTTCATGGCGTGATGAGTTTTTGGAGGCCATCAGCGGCAGGCCCAACTGGTCCAACCGATCACCGGTGAGCGTTAGGCAGATCAGCCCGCGGCCATGGGTCGCCATAAAGTTCACCGCCTCGGGCGTGGCCATTTGAGCAGGAATTACCAAATCGCCCTCATTCTCGCGGTCCTCATGGTCGACCAGAATGAACATGCGGCCTGCACGGGCATCGGCGATGATGTCTTCAACTGAGGCGATGTCGCCAGAAAAGTCATTCATAATTAACTCGCCATCTGCTGAAAACGCGCGACATAGCGCGCAAGGGTATCAATTTCGAGGTTCACATTATCGCCCACGGCCGCCTGGCCCCAAGTTGTAACCTGCTTGGTATGCGGGATGATGTTGACGCCAAATCGGGTGCCATCGACCTCATTCACGGTCAACGAGGTGCCGTTCAGCGCGACCGAGCCTTTGGGCGCGATGAACATCGCAAGGCTGGCGGGGGCTTCAAATTCAAAACGCGTGCTGTCACCTTCATCGCGCATGGCGACGATTTTCGCCAAGCCATCAACATGGCCGCTAACGATATGGCCGCCAAGCTCATCGCCCAAGCGCAAGGGGCGCTCAAGGTTCACAGCTCGGCCCATGGTCCAGTTGCCAATCGTGGTTTTGGACAGGGTTTCAGCCGAGATATCGACGTCAAACCAACCGCGCCCATCGGCATCACCGCGCGCCACCGCTGTCAGGCAAACACCGTCACAGGCGATAGAGGCACCAATATCAATGCTGGCCCCTGCATAGGCTGTTGATATCCGCGCACGCAAATCGCCCGATTGCTCTAGCGCCACAATGGTGCCAATATCTGTGATTATACCTGTGAACATGGGCCTGTTCCTTGTCAAAAACCTGCACCTTGGTAGACAAACTAGGGGCAAGCGGCAAGGGCTGGGGTGAATAATGAATAACTGATTTCGTCCGGTAGGACAGTATTTAAGCGTTTTAGGATTGAATGGCCGGTATGGTTGCCAAACAACGACATTTTCTGTTCCTACAAGGCCCGCATGGGCCGTTTTTTGGTAAACTGGCAAAGGCGCTGGTTGTAACCGGGGCCAAGGTTTCACGCATAGGGTTCAACCGGGGCGACCAGTATTTTTGGCCGCGGGGGTTTGCGTATCATCCGTTTAACGCATCAGCGGCTGATTGGGAAAGCGCGCTGCGCAGTTTTGTTGACGATGAGAGCGTCACAGACATTGTTTTGTATGGCGATTCTCGCCCCAGCCACATTACCGCGCGGCAAGTGGCCCAGCGGGCCGGGCTGCGGGTGCATTGTTTTGAAGAGGGTTATTTGCGCCCTTATTGGGCAACCTATGAACGGGGCGGTGTTAACGGCAATTCAGCGCTGATGAACCTCAGTATTGAAGATATGCGGTCGGCCTTGGCTAAACGCGGCGCCCATGCCCCGCCGGCGCCGCCGCAATGGGGCGCGTTGTGGCATCATACTTGGTATGGGTTTCGCTATCATCTCAACTTTTTGCGCCCATCGGCAGGGCATGGCCCGCGCCAAACGCATCGCGAGTTTTCGGTGTTGTCAGAGCTACGGCTTCATGCCCGGCGGATTGTATGGATGCCGCTGGCACTGTTGCGACGCCGCCTTCAAACCCGCGCCGTTTTGCGCGCTGGCCAGCCGTTTCATCTTGCCCTGCTGCAATTGGGCCATGATGCGTCACTGCGGGCGCATTCCAAGTACAGCGACATGCGCAGTTTTGTTGATGATGTCATGGCGGGTTTCGCCCAAGGCGCGCCCAGCCATCATCAATTGGTTTTCAAGGCCCACCCGTTGGAGGATGGTCGCGAGGGGTTGCGCCGTTACGTGGCCAAGCAAGCCGCAGCGATGGGCCTGACGGGCCGAGTACACTATATCATGGGTGGTCAGCTTGGGCATGTGCTGGACCGGGCGCGCAGCGCAGTCACGGTCAATTCTACGGCCGCGCAGCAAGCGTTGTGGCGCGGGCTTCCAGTGCTTGCCTTGGGCCAAGCGGTCTTTGCTAAGCCCAATTTGGTGTCCAATCAATCATTGCCGGCCTTTTTTGCGCGACCAGAAATGCCTGACCGTGGCGCCTATGCCGATTTCCGTCAGTTCTTGCTTGAAACATCGCAGCTAAGCGGTGGGTATTATACGGCGGCTGGCCGGGCAGAATTGGTGCGGCAATTGGTTGATAGGATGCTTTCCCCGCACGACCCATACACCAATATGGTGCCAGCCAGCATACCGAGGGTTGTATCTGAGTCCCCAATTAGGCATTAGATGTAGCGGTTATAGCATAATTAGCTATACTCGCGAAAAATAATGGCGGATAGGCAGAATCATGTATCTGAGGGCAATTCGGGCGCTGGCATTGCTCAGCTTGGCAATCACGATCTCAGCATGCGAAATGTCGCGCTCTGGCCCAACTGCCAATGAAATACTTGCCGGATCGGTCCAAAATGGCGGCAGCATGCATGTCGTGCTGGTCGATGACCGGGTTGCCCGCGCCGCCAACCGCAGCGATATGCTGGGCTTTAGCCGTGCATTTCTGAATGCTGGCGTTGCGTCCGTTGGCCGGATCAACCCCGGCGATTTGCTGACGATTACCATTTGGGAAAATGTGGAAAACGGATTGTTGGTTCCGCTTGGTGCGAATTCAACCGTGCTGCCTTCGGTGCAGGTTGACGAACTTGGCAATATCTTTGTGCCCTATGCCGGTACAATTTCGGCCGCTGGCCGCACGCCCGATGAATTGCGCGAAGTCGTAACGCGCGAATTGGCCCGCCAAACCCCCGACCCGCAGGTTGGGGTGCGGCGCGAAGCCGGCGATGGCGCAACTGTCAGCGTTGTTGGACCTGTCGGCGGGCAGGGCGTTTATTCGCTTGGCAATTCAAATCGTCGGCTGACCGGCATGCTCGCTTCGGCGGGTGGTGTTCAATCTGACCCCGGTGTTACGCAAATCACCGTTCAGCGTGGCGATATGACGGGCCGTGTTTGGCTGGAAGATCTGTATTCCAATAGCGACAATGACATTCCGCTGCGCGCTGGCGATCGGATCATTGTAGAGGAAAATGTCCGCTATTTTACAGCCTTAGGCGCGTCCAACAAGCAAGCGCAAGTTATACTCGGCGCAAGGGAGCAATCGGTTGTTGATGGTTTGGCTGCTATTGGTGGCCTGAACGGGCAGGCGGCAAACCCAAGTGGCCTGTTCATTTTGCGCACCGAACCTGCCGAAGTTGCGAACTCTATTTTGCAGCGAAATGACCTGACCACACCACAGCGCGTTGCTTATGTCGTTGACCTGACCGCACCCGAAGGGCTGTTTATCGCGCAGGAATTTCTGCTGCGTCATCGCGATTCACTCTTCGCAAGCGAGGCGAATTTTGTGACATGGGGCCGCTTCCTCGATTCGCTCTCAGCCGGTGTTGGTGCGCTTGCAGACGTCATTACAATTATTGAAATCGTCGACCAGCTATAACCTCTCAAAAGATGGGCAGACCAACCAAGCAAATGCAGAGGTTAGGGGTCTATTCACTGGGCATGCTCTGGTTGGTTGTCATTCGGCGCATTTTGCAACTGGCCGGCTGGAAGTTGATTTATGCGCCGCTGGCATGGGGGTATGTGGACGCGATTGGCGTTTGGGGGCGCAAACCAAGCGGCAAGCGCGGGCAGCTGGCCGCAATGCGTCGCAAGCTTACATTGGTCACCATTGAAGATGCTTTCCTACGGTCAGTCGAGCCCGGCCGCAAAGCACCGCCACTTGGCATTATGGTTGATGCGATCGGCGTCCATTTTGATGCCGCGCAACCCTCAACCTTGGAAAACTGCCTAAACACGGATCCAAGCTTGGATGACCCTCAGCTGTTGTCGCGTGCGACCCATGCTGTGCGCTTTATGCAACGTGTGGGCCTGTCAAAATACAATAGGGCGGCGCGCGGGGCATTTGCGCTGCCAAAACCCGGCTATGTGCTTGTGATTGATCAAAGCCACAATGACGCGTCCGTTCAATTTGGCGGGGCTGATGAACATACCTTTCGCCAAATGCTTGCAGCCGCGCGGGCCGAACACCCGGCTTGCCAGATTGTTTTGCGCAGCCATCCTGTGGTCAATAATGCGCGCAATCGCGGCTATTTCAGCAATCAGGACTGTGATGAGCGGACAATCCTCTGGCCCCATCCTTGCAACCCGTGGGACCTGCTGGAAGGCGCTAAGGCTGTTTATTGTGTCACCTCGCAACTGGGGTTTGAGGCGATTTTAGCAGGCCATCGCCCGCAGGTGTTTGGTAAGCCGTTCTTTGCTGGCTGGGGGCTTAGCGATGACCGCCAAGCCATGCCCCGCCGTCAGCGCCAATTAAGTGCGGCGCAATTGTTTGCGGGCGCCATGATCCTTGCGCCCGTCTGGCACGACCCGTTTACAAAGTCGCTTTGCTCGCTTGAACGCGCGTTGCACATACTGGAGGCACGCGCGCGTGCGCATTGGGCGCTGCCAAAACGGTCCATTGCCACCAAAATGCGCCGTTGGAAGCGCCGTAGCTTGAATGGATTTCTTAACACCCCAATCTATCGCGACCCGCCCGATATGGCCCTTGCCAACGCGATGCGTGAGAAGAAGCCCTTGGCGATTTGGGCCAGCCAGATGCCTCCAAGCTTGGCCCGTATGGCAAACAATGCAGGCGTTCGGCTGGTGCGTGTTGAAGATGGTTTCCTGCGTTCCATCGGGTTAGGGGCGCGGCTTGTGCCCGCGCAATCGCTCGTGCTGGATGATTTGGGAATATATTTTGACCCGGCCAGCCCGTCGCGACTGGAACAGATGATCACCGATGCCACCACGCGCCCCTGTGCGCGCGGCGCGGCACTGCGCCAATCCATTCTCGCTGCCAAACTGTCCAAGTATAACCTTGGCGGCGACGATGCCTTGCCCGCGCGCGATGGGCGCATAAGGATTTTGGTGCCCGGACAGGTTGAGGGTGACGCCTCAATCCGCTGTGGCGCGGTTGATATTCGCACCAATGCGGCCCTGTTGCAGGCGACGCGCAACGCCTTTCCTGAGGCTTGCATCATTTACAAGCCGCACCCGGATGTGCTGGCGGGGCTGCGCAAGGGGGCAGTGCCAAATGCAGCTGCGCTTGCGGATATTATTGTTGAAAACGCCGCCCCGGCCACACTGTTTGCGCAGGTGGATCGCGTGGCCACCATAACCTCACTCATGGGGTTTGAGGCGCTGTTGGCGGGCCTGCCTGTCACCTGTTTTGGCCAACCGTTTTATGCTGGCTGGGGGCTGACAGACGACCATGTGGACATGCCCGCGCGTCGCACAGCCCGCCCAACAGTGGACCAATTGGCAGAAGCGGCGCTGGTGGATTATCCGCTGTATCGCGACCCAATCACCCGCCAGCCATGCCCGCCTGAAGTTCTGGTCGAACGGATGATTGCCGGACAGGGGCGCCAGCCAATTTACTTGCGCGCATTGTCAAAGCTGCAGCGCCTGCTACACATCTAACTCGACCCAAATTGGAACATGGTCGCTTGGCTTGTCGCGCCCGCGCATATGCCGATCAATGACGCAGGATTGCAGACGGTCAGCGGCCTGCGGGCTAAGCAAGAAGTGGTCAATTCGGATGCCATCATTCTTGTTCCACGCCCCGGCCTGAAAATCCCAAAAGGTGTAATTCAGCGGAGCAGAGTCCAGCGCGCGGAACGCCTCGGTATATCCAAGGTTCAAAATTTCACGCCAAATTGCCAAAGATTCGGGCCGATACAGCGCATCACCCCACCAATCATCAGGGCGGTGAACGTCCTCAGCCTGCGGAATGATGTTATAATCACCGCACATTAGCGAGATCTCTTCGGTTTCCAAAAGCTCAACCGCGCGGGCTTTCATCCGCTGCATCCAGCCAAGTTTATAGGGGAACTTCGGGCTATCAACCGGGTTGCCATTGGGCAAATATAGCCCGCACACCCGCACCGTGTTAATCGTTGCTTCTATCCAGCGGGCCTGTTCATCCTCGGGGTCGCCCGGTAAGCCGCGCACCACGTCCTCGATTGGAAATTTGGACAGGATCGCCACGCCATTAAAGCTTTTTTGTCCATGGACCTCGATATTATAGCCAAGCGCCTCAATGTCCTCCCGTGGGAAATTTTCGTCAATGGACTTGATTTCTTGCAGGCAGGCAACGTCAGGGCTAGTTTCAGCCAACCAGTCCAGCAAAACTGGCAGTCGGGCTTTGATGCCATTAATGTTGAATGAGGCGATTTTCATGGATGAAGCTCCGAATGGTCCCCCTCGTTCTAGCGGGCAATCGGGCCGCGGGGCAACGGATAATCAGCGAAAACCTGCAATAGGTATATTTGGAGAGCGTCATACAGCGACGCGCGCGATCATTTCAATGATCGGTGGGCTGGATGATGTGCGGGCCCGCTTGGCTGCGCCCGCTGATAAGGCCGCGCGCCCGATCATCAAGCTTTTGAAGGCTGCGGTCGAGGTTCATCAGTCTTTGGACGGTGGCAATGATGTGCAGACCGTCCTCAACGACGTGATGTCTCTTGCCAAGCCCCGCGCGGCAGCTTGGAAGCACGCGCGGCTTGAATGGGATGAAAGTTTTATGGCGTTGTCGGGCGTGATCTTAACCTGCCGCAATCCATACTCATGGCTTTTAGCAATGTTTTCAAGGCCATATCACCACATAGGACGGCGCATAGACGATCTTTCCACATTTATCACCACGCCTTGGCTGACGATCCCCCGCGAAAGGATGGAGGCGGCTGTTGCCTCGCCAGCGGCGCTATGGTCGGCCAAACAGGCCGCTGCCTTGCAGTTTTCTGAACGGGCAAAAATCCCGACGCGGTCGTTACCTATTGAAGTTTTTTTGGCAGATCCAGTGGCCAGCCTTGGCGCGGTATTGGAAGGTTTTGGCCACAGCAGCGAAGGGCTGGCCGCCATTGAAACAAACACAAAATCAAACGAACCCTTGGCCAAGCTGCAAAAACGCCACAAGGTAGACCCTTGGCGCGATTGGCTAACAGCCGCGCAGGTTGCAAATTTCAACGCACATCTGGATGCTGAGGTTGTTCAGGCCTCCGGCTATAGCATTGAAAAAGCTTCTGATTACCCAGATCGCCTAACTGCAAAACATGCAGAATCCTTGGCGAATTACGTGAACACGCGCCGTAATCAGCCGTAGCATTACATTGAGAATGACGTGCCGCAGCCGCAAGACGAAGTTGCATTTGGGTTTTGCACCACAAAGCGCGCACCAATCAACTCGGCCGAAAAATCAATCGTGGCCCCGGCAAGGAAGGGCATCGACACTGGGTCGATCAGCACAGACAGCCCGTCTTTGGCGATGACAAGGTCATCCTCTGCCGGGGCCGCTTCTAGTTTGATGTCATATTGAAAGCCCGAACAGCCGCCACCATCCACCGCCACGCGCAAGCATGGCAGGCTTGCATCTTTGGCGACAATGGCGCCAAGGCGGGCAAAGGCGCGTTCTGAGACTTTGGGCGGTAATGTCAGTGACATCTGGCACCTTGGGCTAGGGTTGGTATAGACATCTAATGTAGGCGGGCAACAGACCCGCGACAAGTGCGGAGCATGGCGCGATGTTGGCGAAATTTGCAAGCCCGGCTGATTCCAGCCGTGGACGGCTTTATCCTGAAGACGAAAGCGCGCATCGCAGCGCCTTTCAGCGTGACCGGGACCGAATTATCCATTCCAGTGCTTTTCGGCGGCTTAAACACAAAACGCAAGTGTTTGTGGAGCATGAGGGCGATTATTACCGCACCCGGCTGACCCATTCAATTGAGGTGGCCCAAGTGGCCCGCACCATCGCCCGCACTTTGGGCCTGAATGAGGACCTTACCGAGGCCGTCGCCTTGGCGCATGACCTTGGCCACACGCCCTTTGGCCATACCGGCGAGGATTCTCTGAATGCCTGTATGGAACCGTTCGGCGGGTTTGACCATAACGCCCAAGCCATCAAGATTGTGACGATGCTGGAACGCCATTACGCCGATTTTAACGGGCTGAACCTGACATGGGAAACGCTGGAGGGCATTGCCAAGCATAATGGCCCGGTGGTGGGGCGCGTGCCCGCCATGCTGGCCGATTACAGCGCCAAGCATGACCTTGAACTGTCCACCTATGCCAGCGCCGAGGCGCAGGTGGCCGCCATTTCCGATGACATCGCCTATAACAACCACGACCTTGATGATGGGCTGCGCGCCGGGCTATTTACGGAAACCCAAATCCGCGAATTGCCCATCATTGGCGCCTGCTATGATAGGGTTGAGGCCCTCTATCCTGATCTAGACCATATTCGCCGCCGCCATGAGGCGCTGCGCCGGGTGTTTGGTGTAATGGTCGAAGATGTGATCGCCGAAAGCCGACGCATTTTGGCCGAGGTGAACCCCCAATCGGTGGACGATGTTCGCGGGGCCGCGCGGCAGTTGATCCGCTTTTCAGAGTCGCTGTTTGAAGACCTCAAGGTCATCCGCGCGTTCTTCTTCAAACATATGTATCGCCATTGGAAAGTGCGCCGGATGCGCCGCAAGGCCGGGCAAATTGTAGCCGAAATGTTCGCAATTTTCATGGAGGACCCGGGTATGCTGCCCGATGGTTGGCAGGACTGGGCGCAAAAGGGCGATGAGACCCAGCGCGCATGGGTTGTGGCCGACTATATTGCCGGTATGACCGACCGTTTTGCCCTGCAAGAATATGAGAAATTGACCGATCCGATGGCGCGCAGCTAAACGGGTGTTTCCCAAGGCTCATGCCTGTGCTATGCCGCGCCAAATCCTAGGAAAGCTGAACCGATGAACCTGTTCGCAGACATGAAAGCGCTGGTATTGACCAGCTTGAACACTCTGGCTGCCGCCGGAACCCTGCCCAAAGGGCTCGACTATACTAATGTGACTGTGGAGCCACCGCGCGATGCAGGCCATGGCGATATGGCAACAAATGCCGCGATGGTGCTTTCCAAAGCTGCCGGCATGAACCCGCGCGCCATTGCCGAAGCTTTGGCCGAACAGCTGATCAAGGATGATTTTGTGATCAGCGCCAATGTCGCTGGTCCCGGCTTTTTGAACATGAACCTGAAAGCCGATTTCTGGCGCGCCGTTGTGCCAGCCGCACTGGTGGCCAAGAAAGATTTCGGGCGCTCCACCGTTGGGGTTGGGCGCAAGGTTAACGTCGAATATGTCTCGGCCAACCCAACTGGGCCGCTGCATGTTGGCCATACGCGCGGCGCTGTTACCGGTGACGCATTGGCG
>Ga0102814_10002890_pt1 | contig 11423 bp, 10 predicted proteins | sample ColrivemetaGS741_FD_79112 | JGI IMG/M metagenome (GOLD analysis project Ga0102814, IMG submission 79112) | Estuarine microbial communities from the Columbia River estuary - Flood tide ETM metaG S.741 | ecosystem: Environmental > Aquatic > Marine > Intertidal zone > Estuary | place: USA... | reverse complement strand
TTTTCGTCTTTTGCCATATCCTTTTATATTGAAAAGCTTTCGCCGCACCCGCAGGTTCTGTTGGCATTTGGATTGTTAAAAACAAAGCCTTTTCCGTTTAGCCCGCCAGTGTCTTGTAGTTCGGTGCCTACTAGGTACAAGAAACTTTTTTTATCAACAACAATTTTTACTCCTTTGTCTTCGAACAATTTATCTTCTTCTTTTAAGTCTTTATCGAACTCCAGGTTGTAGGTTAAGCCTGAGCAACCGCCACCTTTAACGCCTACCCTGATGAATGCATTTTGGTCTACTTCCCCTTGTCCTTTCAATCTGGTAACTTCGTTTTTTGCTTCTTCTGAAACTGTTATCATAGCCTTTTAACAATAAAATATTGATTGTGTTTATCGTTTTGCAAATTTATTTAGAATTGTTCTAAATAGCAAAGATATTAACACCAAATAATACCTAATTGTAGGTATTGGTTAGAATTTAAAATTGTATTGTGGATTCTCGGTAGAAAAATCTAACTCAGTAAAATTAGGATTTACAATTAGCCAGTTTTGTTGGTATTGAGCAAAGACGCCTCTTTCATCTGAAATTTTTGTATAAACAGGTAGATTGGTAGCCTTATCAATAAAAAACTCTACCCTTTTAGCGTAATGATTTGGCACTAAAATTTTATCTCCTTCCGAAACATCGTCATAATCATCTACATCTTCATTTTTTTGAAGAATATGGTAATCAGAAACCACCAATTTTTCTGCTATAGTTGTTAAAGTTTCACCTTTTTTTACCGTGTAAGGAACCCATTCAAAATCGGCCCAATAAATATTAATGTAATAACAATTCCAATGTCTAAAAATTACATCTTCTTCTCTAACAATATATTCTTTTAGGTTTTCATCTCCAATTTTAATGAACTCATTCTCCATTACATCAGCAATAAAAGTGAAAATACTTTGCTTTAAGGTGTGGTGATGGCCGTTTCTTAGTATGAACGAGTTTAAATCAGTATGAATATTAAAATAGGGAAATTTATTAGGAGAGATAATTGCTTGGTTGTTGTTTTTATTTGCCCTGTAAAGAACTTCAGGGCCGCGTCCTCCATCATCTAAAACAGATTGTAAATACGTTTGATAAGGAGAAAGATTGCATTTAACAATAGCTACTGATATTTTATATTCATCATCAATTCTTTCCCTAGAAATCATTTCAAAATAAAGTGATTTTAAAGCTTTTGTACTTTGAATTGTTTGGCTAATTACCTCAATTCCAGTTTGGCCATAACCAAATAGATGAACCAAAAAAAGTATTATTGATATTTGCAGACTGAATTTTGGCAACTTCGTTTTTTTAAAGTAGCCAAATGAACAAAAAAAAACACTTCAATTTTGAAATCAATTGGTATTATTCCAGCACGTTATGCATCCACAAGGTTTCCGGGAAAGCCTTTGGCTTTAATCGGCAATAAGCCTATGGTTTTAAGGGTTTACGAACAAGCCCAAAAAAGCATGCTTTCAAAAGTAATTGTGGCAACTGATAACCAACAAATTAGAAGCACAGTAGAAGGTGCTGGAGGCGAAGTAATAATGACTCCTGCCAACCTGCAAAGCGGCACTGATAGGTGTTTTGATGCGTATGAGAAGCTAGGCGAAAATTTTGATATTTTAATAAATATTCAAGGAGATGAGCCTTTTGTTAACCCTGAAAATATCGACTTGCTTTTAATGAAATTGGCTAAGAGCCCTGCTTCAATTGGAACTTTATATACGCCCTTTTCAGAAATGAGTGAAGTAACATCCTCTAACAGGGTTAAAGTTACCACAGATATTAATGGTTTGGCATTGAGCTTTAGTCGCTCGGTAATGCCTTTTAATAAAATAAAATTAAAGCCAGAAGATTACAAGAAGCATTTGGGTGTTTATGGGTTTAAAACAAATGTTATCAATCAATTAAAAACATTAAAGCCATCTTTTTTAGAGTTGGCCGAAAGCCTTGAGCAACTACGTTGGTTAGAAAATGGTTTTGATATTGTTTTGGCTTATTGCGAAGAAGAGGGAATTGCTATTGACACACCTCAAGATCTTAAAAAAGCTGAAGAATATTACAAAAAGCTTACCCATTAAAAAACCATTGTTTATTTTCGCTTTCGTTGGAAATTAGAGAAGAAATATGGGGTTTATTGATGGAGAATAACTGTGTTATTGTTCCAAGTTTTGGTGCATTTATAGGCAATTACAAAAGCGCCCAAATAAATAATTTAAACCACAAAATTTATCCTCCTTCTAAGCAAGTAACTTTTAACCCAAAACTAACCCATAACGATGGGGAGCTATTTAGCTTTATTGCCTTAAAATTTGGATACAATTATGCTGATGCAGAACAAGTTTGTAAAAAGCAAATTGATATTTTAAAACAAAGCTTACAACAAGGAAAAGTACTTGAGTTTTTAAAAGTTGGGAAAGTATTTAAAGATAGTTTAGGAAATACCAGATTTGAGCCTTCTAAAAAACACAATTTATTAGCTGATGCTTTTGGGCTGGAAGAAGTTATTGCATTTCCGCACAAGTTTAAGGTTGAAGAACCTGAAAAAACAGCTATACCTCAACCAGAGAAAAAAACAACTATTGCAAAGCCAGAAAAAAAGACAATAGCCCCAATACTAAGTATTGATTTTAATAAAAGAAGTTTAACAGCGGCAGCAGCTGTTTTAATTTTTATACTTTATAGTTGCTGTTTGCGTTTCCAAACTAATTTGCTTAGAGGGGGAAATTTTCACATGTCTGAATTAAACCCATTTTCATCAAAGGTTTGTGAAGTTTACAGTCCAAGAAATATTGTAAATCCATCCATAGTAGTGCCAAAAGAAACGCTGACCATAATACATGACTCATTAAACTATATTTCTTTTTCTTTATTTAATGAAGATGAAGAGTTTTTAAAGGGTGATGACAAAATTGTTAGCTTGAGAAAACCCAACAAAACAAAGGTTGACTCAACCAAAGTTGTTTTAAACAGGCCGAAATCAAACAAAGTAATGCCTTACCAAATATTGGTTGGCTGTTTTGCAGATAAAACCAATGCTGAAAACTTGGTGATTTCTTTGCGGAATGAAGGCTACCTAAATGCAGAGCTTGTAGATTATTGGAGAGGGTTATACAGGGTGAGAATAGATGCTTTTGAAAATAAAGATGAGGCTTTGGCAAAACTACCTGCCATTAAACAAAATAAAAGTCCTGGCGCTTGGATTATTAGAAAATAAAAAAGCCGTAAAACAAATGCTTTACGGCTCTTAATATTCTTGTTTCTAAATTTTATAAGTAGTGTTTCAAAAAGTTTGAGTTTGCTTTCTTTCTCAATCCTCTTAGCGCTTTTTCTCTTATTTGTCTTATTCTTTCTCTGGTTAAACCTAAACTGTTGGCAATTTCTTCTAAAGTCATAGGAGTTTCGCCATTTAAACCAAACGATAATCTGATTACATCCGCTTCTCTCTTTTTTAAAGAAACCAAAACACGCTCAATATCTTTACATAAAGACTCACGCATCATTTGATCTGCAGGGTTTTTAGAATTACTGTTAGACAATACGTTTAACAAACTATTTTCTTCACCTTCAATTAAAGGAGCATCAACAGAAACTTGTTTTTGAGAATAAGTAAACAAATCGCCAACACTTTCTGCATTGGTATCAAGTAAATTACTTATTTCATCGTTAGATGGAGCTCTTTCATACTCTTGCTCTAATTTGGCAAAAGCATTCGAAATTTTTTGAATAGCAGAAACTTTGTTCAGTGGCAACCTAACTACCCTTGAGTTTTCTGCAATAGCTTGCATAATGCTTTGACGAATCCACCATACAGCATAAGAGATAAATTTAAAACCCTTGGTTTCATCAAATCTTTTGGCTGCTGTAATAAGACCAATATTTCCTTCAGCAATCAAATCTTCTAGTGTTAAACCATGACCTTGATACTGTTTTGCTACAGAAATAACGAATCTTAAGTTGGCATTAACCAATTTATTTAGTGCAATTTGGTCGCCTTGCTTAATTCTTTTCGCTAATTCCACCTCTTCTTCGGCGGTAATCATTTCCTCTTTGGAAACGTCACTTAAGTATTTATCAATTGATTTACTATCACGATTGGTAAGCTGTTTCGAAATTTTGAGTTGTCTCATACGATAAACGGTTTGTTAATAATTCGGGATTGGTGAAATTACAATTTAATTTTATTCAAACAAATATTAAGTGTAACTTTTACACTTTGCCTATTTAAAAAGGGCTGCAAAAGTACTTCTTTAATCAATTCATTGCATCTTCAATTGCATCTATTTCAATTGGAATGTTTTCCATCAAGTTTTTATTGCCTTTAGTAGAAATTAAATAATCGTTTTCAAGCCTTATTCCTAAGCCTTCTTCTCTAATATAAATACCAGGTTCGATGGTAAATACGGTGTTTTCTTGAATTGGTTTCGTCCAACTTCCAACGTCATGAACATCTAAACCCATATAATGAGAAGTGCCATGCATAAAGTATTTTTTATAAGCTGGCCAGTTTGGGTTTTGGTTGGCAATATCTTTTGTTGAAATAAGACCTAAATCTACCAATTCTTTTTCCATGAACTCACCTACTTGAACATGGTAGTCGGTTAATAAGGTGCCAGGTTTTAAAATCTCCAAACATCTATTGTGAACCCTTAAAACTGAATTGTAAACATCTTTTTGTCTTTGGGTAAATCTACCTCCTACTGGAATACATCTGGTTAAATCTGAAGCATAATTGGCATATTCAGCGCCAAAATCCATTAAAATAACCTCGCCATCTTTACACTGAGAGTTGTTGTCTACATAGTGCAAAACACATGCGTTTGCTCCAGTAGCAATAATTGGTTCGTAAGCAAACCCTCTCGACCTGTTTTTTATAAACTCATGGGTAATTTCTGCTTCAATTTCATATTCCCAAACTCCTGGTTTTACAAAATTTAAAACTCTATTAAGCCCTTTACGGGTAATTTCACAAGCTTGAGATATTAAATCAACTTCTTCTGGTTGTTTCTCTGCCCTTATGTGATGCATAATTTTGGTTGCACGCTCGTAATTATGCAGTGGAAATCTTTTTTGGCAATCTTTTAAAAACCTAGCATCTCTAGTTTCAGTAACAACCGAAGCTCGTAAATGCTCATTTGTATTTAGGTAAATGTTATCGGCTTCATAAATCATGGGAAATAAAATTTTCTCCATTTCAGAGAGCCAATAAATTGTTTCAACCCCAGAAACCTCTGTTGCTTTTTGCTTTGTTAGTTTTTCTCCTTCCCAAATGGCAATTAGCTCACTTGTTTCTTTTAAAAACAAAATTTCTTTGTGTTTTCCGTTAAATGAATCTGGAAAAATTACCAAAACACTTTCTTCCTGATCAACGCCCGACAAATAAAATATGTCATTATTCTGCCTAAAAGGCATTGAACCATCAGCATTAGTAGGGTATATATCGTTAGAATTAAATATTGCTATTGAGTTTGGTTTAAGATGAGAATTAAACCTTTTTCTGTTTCTAATAAAAAGTTCTTGGGGTAATTGGTGGTACTTCATAAACAATTGACGGTTTGAATTTGTAATGATAGTGATAATTGTAATAAAATTAACCTCTTGTTATTAAGAATCAATCCAAATAAATGGTATTTTTCGGCGCAAACATTATGCAAATTACCTTTGTTTAAATTTTAATCCTAACCAAAATTATAGGGTATGAATATATCATTGATCAAAAAATATTGGATGGCATTAACAGGTTTATTTTTAATAACCTTTTTAATCGTTCACCTTGCTGGAAACTTAACATTGATTTGGGGCTCTCCCGAAGATTTTAATGCTTACGCAAAATTCATGACCACATTTCCTTTGATAAAAATTACTTCTTATTTATTGTATGCAAGTATTTTAGGTCATGCCGTTTTAGGAATTGCTTTAGCGAGACAAAATAAAGCAGCCTGCCCAGTTGATTATGCTTACAATAAACCTTCGGCAAATTCAAGTTGGGCGTCTAGAAGCATGGCGCTTTTAGGAATTATCACTTTTGTTTTTTTGGTAATTCACATGAAAAGTTTTTGGTTCGAAATGCATTGGGGAGAAATAGGAACTGATTCAAACGGAAACAAAGATTTATTTACTGTTACAAATGCAGCATTTCAGCAACTTTGGTATGTGGCATTGTATGTATTTGCCATGACTGCCTTAGGTTTTCATTTAGCTCATGGTTTTCAAAGTGCTTTTCAATCTATGGGCTGGAATCATCCATCTTACACGCCTTTAATTAAAAAAGTCGGAATGGCATTCTCAATAATTGTACCTGCAGCATTTGCAATAATTCCAGTTTGGATGTTCATTAATGGATAATTAAGAAAAGAAAATTAATTATGAAAAAATTAGACGCTAAAATACCATCAGGCCCACTAGGAGCAAAATGGACAAATCATAAAAACAACATTAAATTGGTTAACCCAGCTAACAAAAGGTTAATTGATGTAATTGTAGTAGGAACAGGATTAGCTGGAGCCGCAGCTGCCGCTTCAATGGCAGAAATGGGGTACAATGTAAAATCGTTTTGTTTTCAAGATAGCCCAAGAAGAGCTCACTCTATTGCGGCGCAAGGTGGAATTAATGCTGCCAAAAATTACCAAAATGATGGTGATAGTACTTACAGGTTATTTTACGACACCATTAAAGGTGGCGACTACAGGTCTAGAGAAGCAAACGTTTACAGACTAGCCGAAGTTAGCGCAAGTATTATTGACCAATGTGTTGCTCAAGGTGTTCCTTTTGCAAGAGAATATGGAGGTTTGTTAGACAACAGATCTTTTGGAGGGGTTCAAGTTTCTAGAACTTTTTATGCCAAAGGTCAAACGGGTCAACAACTATTATTAGGTGCTTACTCTGCCATGTCTCGTCAAGTAGGTAAAGGTAAAATTAAGCTTTACAGTCGTCATGAAATGATGGAGGTTGTAATTGTTGATGGAAAAGCAAGAGGAATTATAGCAAGAAATTTAGTTACTGGCGAAATTCAAAGGCATTCAGCTCACGCAGTTTTACTTTGCACAGGTGGTTATGGTAATGTATTCTACCTTTCAACCAATGCTATGGGTTCTAACGTAACAGCTGCTTGGAAAGCTCACAGAAAAGGCGCTGCTTTTGCTAACCCTTGTTACACACAAATTCACCCAACTTGTATTCCTGTTTCAGGAACATACCAATCTAAATTAACCTTAATGTCAGAATCATTAAGAAATGATGGTAGAATTTGGGTGCCTAAAAATTTAGAAGATGCCAAAGCAATTCGCGAAGGCAAATTAAAACCTACAGATTTAAAAGAGGAAGATAGAGATTACTATTTAGAAAGAAGATATCCATCTTTCGGGAACCTTGTTCCGCGTGACGTTGCTTCTAGAGCTGCCAAAGAAAGATGTGACGAAGGTTTTGGTGTAAACGCAACAGGGCAAGCAGTTTATCTTGACTTTGCCGCTGCTATCGAAAGATATGGTAAAGCAGAAGCCAACATGCACAGAATGGAAAACCCGAGCAAAGAAGAAATTATAAAAATGGGAACCAAGGTGGTTGAAGCTAAGTATGGAAACTTGTTTCAGATGTACGAAAAAATTACAGATGACAATCCGTATGTAACTCCTATGAAAATTTATCCAGCTGTTCACTATACCATGGGTGGTTTGTGGGTAGATTACAATTTAATGACTTCGGTAGAAGGCCTTTACGCTTTAGGCGAGGCAAACTTCTCAGATCATGGCGCAAACAGATTAGGTGCATCTGCCTTAATGCAAGGTTTAGCCGATGGTTATTTCGTAATACCTTACACAGTTGGCGATTATTTAGCAAACGATATTAGAACTGGGACTATTTCTACAGATTTACCAGAATTTGAAGAAGCTGAGAAATCTGTAAAAAACCAAATAGACAAGTTTATAAACAACAAGGGCTCTAAACCTGTTGATTATTACCACAGAAAGCTTGGGTTAATCATGTGGGACAAGTGCGGAATGGCAAGAAACGCTCAAGGTTTGCAATCAGCCATTAAAGAAATTCAAGAATTAAGAGAAGAGTTTCACAAAAACGTATTGGTACCAGGAGATGCAAATGACTTTAATCCTGAATTAGAAAAAGCTTGCCGAGTTGCAGACTTTTTAGAGTTAGGAGAGTTAATGTGTAAAGATGCTTTAGAAAGAGAAGAAAGCGCAGGAGGTCATTTTAGAGAAGAGCACCAAACTGAAGATGGAGAAGCTAAAAGAGATGATGAGAAATTTGCATTCGTTTCTGCTTGGGAGTTTACAGGTGTTCCATCTGAAGCCAATTTAATTAAAGAAGAGTTGACATTTGAAAATGTTGAGCTCAAAACAAGAAGTTATAAATAATAAATATCTACAGATATGAATCTTACATTAAAAATCTGGAGGCAAAAAAATAAATCTGACAAAGGCAAAATAGTTGAATATCCCGTTTCGGATATTTCTCCTGAAATGTCTTTCTTAGAAATGCTTGATGTGGTAAATGACCAACTCATCGAAAAAGGCGAAGAGCCAATTGCATTTGACCACGATTGTAGAGAAGGAATTTGCGGGGCTTGCAGCCTTTACATAAATGGAGAAGCTCACGGACCGGGAAGAGGAGTTACAACTTGCCAATTACACATGCGATCTTTTAAAGATGGCGATACCGTTTTTATAGAACCTTGGAGAGCAAAGGCATTCCCAGTAATTAAAGACCTAGTGGTTGATAGAAGTGCATTCGATAGAATTATTCAATCAGGAGGTTTTGTTTCTGTAAATACTTCAGGTAATACCTTAGATGCAAATGCAATTCCAATTGAAAAACATGTTGCAGATATGGCATTTGATGCCGCAACCTGCATTGGTTGTGGGGCTTGTGTTGCAACTTGCAAAAACTCATCGGCCATGTTGTTTGTTGGCGCCAAAGTTTCTCAGCTTTCATTATTGCCTCAAGGTAAAGTTGAAGCTACAGAAAGAGTAAAAAACATGGTTGAGCAAATGGACAAAGAAGGTTTTGGAAGTTGCACCAATACTGGCGCTTGCGAAGTTGAATGCCCAAAAGGAATTTCACTAGAAAACATAGCTAGAATGAATAGAGACTTTTTAACAGCTTCTCTTACATCAGCCTAATTTCTTAAAAACTTTTATTCAAATCCCTCTGCAAAATCTACAGGGGGATTTTTGTTTTAAACCAATGCATAAACCACTTGTTAATTGGTTGCATGATTAAGACAAAAGAAAAAATTGAGGGCTTGGTTCATCAACTCTGTGAGGGGTTATATGAGCGAGAAGAAGTAATGAAATTGGCATTATTGGCCACAATAGCTGGTGAAAGCATCTTTTTGTTAGGTCCTCCAGGAGTTGGAAAAAGCTTAATTGCCCGGAGACTAAAAAACGCTTTTAATGGCGGCAAATCTTTTGAGTATTTGATGACCAAGTTTTCTACACCCGACGAAGTTTTTGGGCCTATTTCCATCAAAAAATTAAAAGAAGAAGATAAATACGAAAGGCTAACAAGTGAATACATGCCTGGGGCTACAATTGTCTTTTTAGACGAAATTTGGAAGGCTTCTTCGTCAATTCAAAACGCACTTTTAACCATAATTAATGAACGTGTTTACCGCAATGGAGAACAAGAAACTAAGGTTGACATCAAATCTATTTTAACGGCCTCAAATGAGCTCCCTCCCAACAACGCCAGTTTTGGCCCTTTATGGGATAGGTTGTTGATTCGGTTTCAAATGAATGGAGTTAAACAGCGAAATAGCTTTATCAAACTTATTACAGATACCAAAGATGTTTACGATGTAAATATCCCTGCTGAAAATCAAATTAATTTAGATGAGCTTTCTGAATGGGGAAAAGAAATAAATGAAGTAGAAGTACCAGAGGAGGTTTTAAATACCATTCAATTCATTAGAGAAAAAATAGAAAACTTTAACGAAAAAAAAGGGCAAGAAGAAGCCATTGAAATTTATGACCGAAGGTGGAAAAAAATTATCCGTTTACTAAGGACTTCGGCCTATTTAAACGATAGGAAGCAAATTGATTTGATGGATTGCTTTTTAATGGTTCATTGCTTATGGAATACCCCAAACCAAATTGAGCCTATAAAGGATATTGTTTCTGAAGTAATTAGAAAGCACGGCTACTCTGTAACGCTAAAACTTGGCATGATAAGAAAAGAGCTAGAAGCTTTTGAAGAAGAGGTAAACCAAGAGGTTTATGTTAATCATATTATAGAAGAAAAACTACCAAAAGATTATGATGAAACCTATTATCAAGTAGAAAAGCCCAACAACAACTTTGAAGGCAAGTACTTAAAAATAAACGATTTTAATAAAATTTCTACCGACGAAAGTCAAATTGTAAATTTTTACGACGATGAATTTAAACTTGTAAATCGGTTACAAACAATCAAAGAAAAAGACGAGTTTTCACTTTCTGTAACCCACAATTCTCAAACCTACAAACTAGGTATTGAAACTTTGATAAAAGAAAAGAAAAAACGAATTTTCAAAAAGCCACACAAGTTAGTCTCAGCTTTTTGGACAGAAAAAGCCAATCAACTAACAACTTTCATTAAAGACCAGCAACAAAAGCTCAATAGCTTTACTCCTGGCGATTCAGATAGCCTTTCTTTTAATTTATTTATTGATGAAAAGCTATCTAAAATTGTATTGGCAAACTATAATGAAGCACAACAAAAATTGAAAGAATACAAACTTTGGTTAGAAAAAATTGAACATCTATACAGATGAAAAACTATCGAAAATCAGAAGAACAAATTGAAGAAGAGCTTTTGAGGTTTGTTGAGTTTGGCGCTGTTTTAGATCGAAAAACTAGACTTTACTTTGTAAACTACTTGAAGCAAAAAATTAGCTTAGAAGTAGATTTGGAAAATCTTAAAGAAGGATACTTCAATTATTTTAAATCTGCTCTTGATAATTTATTTTTAAACGAAACCTTAATTAATGTCGTTCAAAATCAAAAGGTTTTAGGCTTACAAGTAGTTAGCGATGTAACAAATTGGTTTTCTAAAACCTACCAAAAAGTAGCCAAAAAAAACCCTTACGAAAACGAACTTTCAAGCATTGAAGGTTGGAGTGCAAGGCCATTACAAAATGCTTTTACCCAATGGCCCTATTTGGTTAAGGATATTGAATCTTATTACGTTTTTGAAGATTTTGATGGCTGTTTTTACAGAAATAAAATAAAGTCACTTTTAGGTGAAAATTCTTTTACCAATACTCCTAAAGAAATTTTAGAAGAATTTAGCCTTGTTATCACTGATTTACTTTCGAAATGGGATGCATTGCTGCAAGCTAAAATATTAGCTTATCAATTAAAACATCTTGAAAAAGAAGGTGAAACCTTTGCTGATGAGCTTAACCA
>Ga0102814_10002889_pt1 | contig 11425 bp, 23 predicted proteins | sample ColrivemetaGS741_FD_79112 | JGI IMG/M metagenome (GOLD analysis project Ga0102814, IMG submission 79112) | Estuarine microbial communities from the Columbia River estuary - Flood tide ETM metaG S.741 | ecosystem: Environmental > Aquatic > Marine > Intertidal zone > Estuary | place: USA... | reverse complement strand
TTGACCAACATTACCATTTATAGTAGTGTCTTTAAATGAAATCTTTAAAACTAAAAATTATGAATATTAGATATAAAATAAGAGGTACTAATGAAGTAGGAAAAGTTTATGTTAGAATATGTAGTTCTGATTTAGATATTTCTTCTCCAATAAATTTATTTGTAAATAAAAAAGATTGGGATTCTAGAAAAGGAGTTGCTGCAGATGAAAATTTGAATTTGAATTTACAAAAGCTAAAAATGTTCATACTGGATAGTTTTAATCAGGACTATTCTGATGGCAAGATTATAGATGGTTTTTGGTTAAAAAACATTATTAAAAATTATTTTAATAGAGATGTTAATGAGAAGAAGTTAAGTAATTCTAAAGCTAGAGTTTATCTATCTGACTTTTGTGATTTTTGGTTAGAAACAGAATCAGGTTCATGGAAAGTTTCTGCAAAAAAAATAATGGGAGATACTTTGAAAAAGCAATACATTTCATTTGTTGAAACTTTGAAAAGATATGAAAAATCTAGTAAGACTAAAATGAAACTTTCAGAGATAAGTCAAGAAGACTTATATGCTTTTATATCATTTTTAGAAGAAGAGAAATACAACTCATCTACTATTAAACGAAACATTACCAGGTTGAAGTTTTTTTGCAATAGAGCAATAGAAATGAATATAAATGTAAATAAAGCTTTCAATCAGAGAATTTTTGTAGATAACGAAAAAGACACTGAAGATATATATTTGGATCAAAACGAAATTCAATCAATTTTAGATTTAGATTTAAGCAACGATTTAAAATTAGGAAATGTTCGTGATTATTTTATTATTGGTTTATTTACCGGTATGAGAATGTCAGATTTCCTTGAAAATCTAGAATTAAGCCATATAAAAGGAGATTACATAGAAATTAAAACCCAGAAGACAGGTCAGAATGTTATATTACCTGTACACAATGAAATTAAGAAGGTTTTAAAGAGGAATTTTGGAGTTTTGCCACCAAAGGTAGATAGAACAACTTTTAATCGTGATATAAAGGTTATATGCCAATTAGCAGAAATAGACAATGTAGTTTACGGAAGTAAATTTGATGTTGAAAGTTCACGAAAAGTGTACGATTATTACAAAAAATATGAATTAGTAACTTCTCACACATGTAGAAGGTCAATGGCTACTATGTATTATGGCAAGATTCCTAACGAGATTTTATGTTCGATTTTAGGTTGGTCCAACGATACAATGCTTTCGTTTTATAACAAGACCTCAAAACAAGATTATGCAAAACAATTTAAAAATTATGTAGAAAATGGAAAATAATTTATATCTTTGCAATGTAATTAAACGCAACTTAATTATAAAAAGGAAAATACTATACAAAAGATAAAGTTTCTTTTGATACAAAAATCCCAAACTAAGTTGCGTTTAGTTTCGGGATTTTTTGTTTTTGTCTGCAATCACGTTTTCGGAAAATCTCTAAACCTCTTAAAAAATGATACGTTAGTATCGGGATGTACGAAAGGAGGAACTAATCTAAAGTGAAATAGTTGTACGAACATTAAGTTGTTTAAAGTTCACAAGTTCTGCTAAACTTAATAAAGTAGAATATCCTAAAAGCTCTCAAAGGCTCAACGGAAGCAAGATCCCATTCGGATTTATGTTATTTTTTAACGTATTTCCAATGGGATTTCTATATCCATTAGCAACTCAAGGTCTAACAAAAGCAAGTTAGAATAGTAACAATAAATAAAATAATAAAATGGCTAAAAATTTCACTACAAACAATCTATTACTAAAAACTAGCTTTGATTTAGATATAACCCAAAAAGAACTAGCTGAAATAATAGGAATGAAAAGGACTTGGTTGTCTTCTGTTTCAAGGCAAAGATATGAGGTTAAATTCTCTCACATGGAACGTATCTTTGAAAGTTTGGGATATAAAATAGAATTGAAATTAACTAAAATATAAAATCCTGATACATAATAGTATCAGGATTTTTTTTGTGTAGTGTAGTAGTTATTGTAATGAAAAACTTAAAAAAATGCTCTGCTGATATACGCTTTTGATCTTACTAAAAAATCTCCTTTTGTTTTCTTTCCTGGATTTCTAAATTCTATTGAATTAATTAATTTTTCAACCAATTCTAATAAATTATGTTTACTTTTTTTCATTATATTTTCTTTTTATAATCAATTCATTAATTATTAATAGCATTTTATGACCTAAGCCATTGTTTATTTGCCCTGTGTTTTTATAAACAATCAAAGCATTGTTTATCGTTTCACGATTCGCTCTTTTTAAATAAACCATTTGTATTGATTTGTCTAAACTTTGAAAAGCTTTTGTGCCTTCTATCTCGTTAGAAGATATTATATCCATAACTATTTTCTTTTTGGGTTTATTTTGTCTAAAAACATGGCTTTCTTTATTATTAAATAATTAATAGCATCTCCAAATTTTTCTTCAATAATAGCCTCAGTAGGCAAAATACCTTTATCAAGGTCTTTAGTCATATCATCTATTGAAATTTCATGCTTTAGTGCCATAAAATCTAATGCAACCTCCCTACTAATTTGTTTTTTTCGAGCAGCTTCTTCAAAGTTATGAAAAACATTTTCATTTCTCCTATACTCCTTGCCTTTTTTGACAAGTATCTTTTTTATACTATCGCAAGTATCATTTACCATTTGGTCAAATTCAAACTCTGTCATTTTATTTGTTTTTTTTCAAAAATACAAAAAATAATTTAATATTTAGCATTGTGTGTTTAAATCTTATTGTTTTTAATAATTATAAACAACATTGCAAATCTATAACAGATTTGCAATAAGTTACACTATATAAGCATAAACACCTAAATATCAATAGAATTGTTCTGTATTTGTCCGATGCTGATTATCAATTATTTATGGAACATTTTATGTTTTTTACTATAAAACTTGCATAACTAAAATAATATTTGTTATTTTGTGTTATAAGAATCTATTTAAATAAAATAAATCATGAATAAAAACGAAAAAATTAAAGAGGCTGTAAAGATTCTAGATCAAGTATCTTATATGGCAGAAGTTTTAGAAAACACTTCTATTAAAAATTCAGTAACCGATGTAAAAAACATAGTAACAGACGTTTTTTCTCCAAATCAAAAAACATTTGATGATATTTATTCTGAATATTATTTGAAGAATAAAACTAGAGATGGAGGATTTGAAATGTCTTTTGTTGATTATTTAGCCGAAAACTACACTACGCCAATTAAAAAAACATAAATGACTAAAAGAATCATAACAATTAAACCTGGAGAATCTATTGAAATCCGAATGGAGTCTGATCAAGATTACTTTACCTTAAACGAGGTTGCTGACAAAGCTCGTTTAAGTTATTGGACTATTCATAGACACATTAAAGAAGGACATTTAATAGTGGAAAAAATAGGGAGAAGTAATCGTGTATCAAAAGAAAATTTAGAAACTTACTTAAAAACTAGAAAATAATGAGTGGTAAAATAAGAGTAGAACTAGAGTACAATGCAACTGAATTTCATTGTATACCTGAAAAAAGAATTGTTACAAACAATTTTACTTTAAATCCAGAAGCAATGCAAATATCTTTTTGCAACATGAACGAAGATGTAATCTATTTTTCTGAAATGTCAAAAGAAGATGCTATTAGTTTAGCAAATAAAATTTTAAATAATTATAAATAAGATTATGAGTAACGTACAAACAACTACAAACGCTCCATTAACAGGAGTAAAGGCATTATCAAACTTCTTAAACTCAGATAGTATAAAAGCTAAGTTCTCTGAAGTTCTAGGAGATAAAGAAAAAGGTATTTCATTTGTAACTTCTATTTTATCAGTAGTAAACTCAAATGGACAACTAGCTTCAGCAGACCAAAACTCACTTTACACAAGTGCTTTAATGGCTGCAACTTTAGATTTACCTATCAACCCAAGTATAGGACATGCTTTCCTAGTTCCTTTCAATACTAGACAATCTGATGGTTCTTATAAAATGATGGTTCAATTTCAAATTTCAGCTAAAGGTTTAAAACAATTAGCTATGCGTTCTGGACAATTCGTTAAAATGAATGATTCAGACGTAAGAGAGGGAGAAATAGAGAGTGTAGATAGAATGACAGGAGAGATAAAATTTAACTGGATTCAAGACGATAAAGAAAGATTAACAAAATCTGTTATTGGCTTCGTTTCTTATTTTAAACTTGTAAATGGTTTTGAAAGTACTTTTTACATGACTAAAGAAGAAGTAGAACTTCATGCTAAAACATATTCTCAAACATATAAAAAATATGGAACAGGATTATGGAAAGATCAATTCGATAAAATGGCTTCTAAGACAGTAATTAAACTTCACTTATCTAAAGACGCACCTTTATCTACAACTGTACAGAAAGCTCTTGTATCTGACCAAGCAGTAATCAAGAATGACAACTTTACCTCATCTGAAACAGTTGATATTGATACTGAATATGTGGACAATGAAGAAACACCTATTTCAGTAGATGATGTTTCAGAAAGAAAAGAAAGAGATAGAGTTATTAATCATATTGAAAATTCAAAAACAGAAGCAGAATTAAAAAAATGCATAAAAGCTATTTCTGACGATGATGATGAATTAATTTTAAAGTATGATGATAAGAAAAGAGAATTATTAGCAAAAGGTAAATAATAATTTATAGCGAGAGTTTTTACAATTCTAGCTATTTTAATCAAATTTAATATGACAAATAAAACAATTTTATTCAGAGCATCATCTATTGGAAATTTAATGGTAGATGGTAGAGGTGTCGGAATTACAGAGAATCAATTAAAAGAAATTGAAGAGTTAAAAAATGAACGTGAAACAGGACTTAATGTTAATGGAAATAAAGTTAAGTGGACTGAAGTAAAAAATAAAAAACTTTCAGACTTAATTGCTAAACGTGATGCACCTCCGGAACTATCTGATACTGCTAAATCAGAAGTAGAAAAAATATGGTTATTAATGGAAAAAGGATTCTACGAAGAACTTGGAAATAAGTTTATTATGAAGGGTTTGTTGTGCGAAGAAGATGGACTTGAAATGATTTCTGAACTAGACAATGAGTTCTATGTAAAGAATGACGAAAGAGTTACTATTGGCAACATTACTGGGGAAGCAGATGTAGTTCATGAAATAGATGGAAAGATTTTAATAAAAGACATAAAATCAAATTACTCTCCAAAAACTTTTATGAATGCTGAATTATCAAATGTTTATGAATGGCAATTGATTACTTATATGTATCTTTATGATGCTGAAGAAGCTCATTTAGAGTACACTTTATGTGATTTACCACCCCACTTATTAGAAGCAGAAATTTGGAAGGCTAAATCAAAATATGGTATAATTGATGAAGAAGAAGAAAGTGCAAAAAGGGTTATTAATCAAATTAGAACTAACTTTACTTATTCTACAAATCCTAATTATACTCTAGAGGAAAGAAGAAAACAATTCGTAATTTACAGAGATAAAGAAAAGGAAGCTAAACTCTTGGAAAGAATAAAATTAGCTTTAGAATATTACAAAACACTAACCTTAAACAAAAAGTAAAATGCACTTAGACGAAATGTTAGACATGGTTGCTCAATTTCAAATAGCAACAGAGCAAACTCTAAATTTAGAACCAACTCTTTTAAGCGTAAAAGAATCCAATTTACGTTATGAATTAATGGCTGAGGAAAATAAAGAATATTTCCAAGCAGTTGTACAAAAAGACAAAGTTGAGATAGCAGATGCTTTAGTTGATCAAATGTATGTTCTATTAGGAACTATAAATTCTCATGGGATGCAAAGCATGTTTTTAGAAGCTTTTAGTAGAGTTCACGAAAATAATATGACTAAAGTTGGTCCTGATGGAAAAGTTTTAAGAGATCCAAGTGGTAAAATTTTAAAGCCAAGTGGTTTTAAAGCAGTAGATTTAACAGATTTAATTAATTAAAAACAAAACAAAATGCAAATACAAGGAAAGATTAAATTAATCAAAGATATTCAAACTTTTGATAGTGGATTTTACAAAAGACAAATTATAGTAACAGAAGACAGTCAATATCCAAACGATATTCCAATTGATTTCCTTAAAGATAAGGCAGACTGCTTAGATGATTATAAAGAAGGTCAAGAGGTAAAGGTATCAATTAATATAAAAGGATCAGAATACAATGGAAACAATTATGTTTCTATAAATGGTTGGAAAATTCAACCAACAGAACAACATTCTGTTCAAGGACCACCACCTGTGCCTGCAGATGAATATGCTCCACCAATAGGCAATCCAAATTCTTTTGAAGAAGAAGAACATGAGGATCTCCCATTTTAATCTAAAAAAATAAATCAACACAAAGTCTTATTGTTATTACGATAAGGCTTTTTTTAGATAAAATTATTACCAATAAGTTTGTTTTATTAGATTTTAATAATTACATTTGTTTATCTAAATTTAATAAAAATGAAAACAAATGTATTAATGGAAAGAAAAATGGGTGGATTATTATTTACCCAAAGAACTAAAGATAGTTTTTTTTCTGCTACACAATTATTATCTCAATGGAATAAAAATGAAAAAAAGTCTAAAAAAGACAAAGAAGTTTCAAGGTTTATACATCTAGAAACTACACAAAACTTTATAAACGAGCTTGTAGAAGCAGAAATTATTCATACCCACTCAGAGGGGTATCATACATCAAGAGCAAATAAAGGAGAGAATGCTGGTACTTGGATGCATCCTTATCTTTTTATAAAATTTGCAATGTGGTTATCCCCTAAATTTGAAGTAGAATGTATTAAATTTATTCATGATAGTTTAATTTCTAATAGGAAATTAGCAGGAACTAATTATAATCTTCTTTCTGCATCTGGGATGAAATTAAAAGGTTATAATTTTTCTGAAATAGCAATAGCTATGCAATGGATAGTTTTTGGAGAAAAAGGGAAAAACTTACGCCAAAAAGCTTCTGAAGAACAACTTAAAGAACTTTATGAGTTAGAACAAAAACTTTCTTTTGCTATTGATATGGGATATATAAAATCTTACGATCAACTTTTATCAGAAATGAGAAAAATTTGGAATCAAAAAAATAGAAAATTTTAAATAAAAAAAAATGAAAAAAGAAAAAAAACCGAAAGGCAGACCTAGAATTTACTCAGAACCAACTCGTTCATTATCAGCACAAGTTCCTATTTCTCATTATAGTAGATTAAAAACTATTTTAGACTACGAACTATCTAAACTAAAAATAAACGAAAAATAACCATGAGGTATAATTCAATTATAAATAACGTAAAAGCTAATGAGTGGGGATTAACTATTCAACAAGCTTATTTGTTCTCATGGTTTTATGAATTACCAAGTTGGGCAAGTAAAGTTATGATTGAAGGAGATGTGTATTATTTTGCTTCTAAAAATAAAGCTATTGATGAGTTACCAATTTTAACTACAAAGTCTGATACAATGTATAGATATTATAAACAATTAGAGTTATTGGAATTGGTAATCATAAAAAAAATAGATGGTAAAGATTATATATCAATTACTACAAAAGGTAAAGAATGGAATTTTTGTCAATCCGACAACTCGGAAAATAATCCGACCTCACTCGGATTTAAATCCGAAAACAACTCGGATTTAAATCCGACATATAATAATACTAATACTATAATAAATATAAAAGATAATAATAAAAAAGAAAAATTCAATTTTAGAAAAGAATTAGTTGAATTTGGATTCAAAGAAGAATTGATTTTAGATTGGTTAAAAGTTAGAAAAACTAAAAAAGCTACTAACACAGAAACCGCTTTAAAAAATTTTTTAAATGAAATCTCAAAAAGAGAATGTAACTTAAATGAAATTTTAGAATTTATAATAACAAAAAGTTGGTCTGGTTTTAAATGGAATTGGTATGACTCTGAAAATAACAAAGAAAAAAGTTCCGCTAAAAAAGAAAACGAACCAATTTTTGCAGGAAGACAAACATTATCAACAATTAAAGCAAACATGGATGGGTCAACAATTTATAATCCTTATCTAAAAACTAAAGAAGAATAACATGGAAAATAATCTACAGATTTCAAACGAAGAAAATTACTTCTTGCAAAAAAGAGAAGAAATAGAAAAAACATTATTACTGCCACATAAAAACTTCCTAGAGAAAAGTTATAATCTAGTAAAAATCAAAGAATTAAAAACAGAACCGAACTTTGTATTCTTAATAAGTGGATGGATAGCTCAAACAAGTCTTCTTATGCAAATTAAAGGACAGGTTGATAAATATATTAAGCAAGATATATTTAACATGCTTACAAGTCATTGGAGTGTTTTATCTTTTGAAGAATTAGTAAAAGCTTTTGAACTTGAAAGATTTGGAGTTTATGATGAAAAAACAGAACATTATCAAGCTTTTGATGCAAACTACATTTCTAACGTATTAAAAAAATACAAAAATTGGAAGCAAAAAACTAAAACAGAACTAAATATTACAAGTTCTTCTAATTTAATTCCAGAGATTACAGAATCTCAAAAAAAGGAAATTATAGACAATGGTATAATTAGAAAATATACTGAGTTTAAAGAAACAGGAAGAATTGAAGACCCATTTGTTTATATTTTTGATGAACTATATTCTAGAGATTTGATAAGAAAAGTAAATCCTGATGATCCAAGTATTAAAAAATATTACGAAAAGATTTTACAAGAAGCTATATTAGAGATTAAGTATGAGTTAAAGTCTAGTTCATCTTTTGATAAGAACACTAGGAGTGAAATTAAGAATCAGATAGAAAAATTAGAAAACGGCAATACTGATTTAGCACAAATAAGAGCAAAAATGAATGTATTAAAAGCTTTTTTCAAAAGGTATCTAGAAAAAGAAGATGAATTTAAAAAAATAATTAAAAATTAAAATTATGAGATGGAAAAAAAATAATCATAAAAAGACACGAAACATATTTTTATTATACCCTAAAAGCTTTGAAGGATATATTTATTGGTTATGTTGGGTTACTATAAAAACAAAACGATTAGGAGATGCTCCTATGTGTATAAGAGTTACTGAAATAATAAAAATAGGAAAAACTAAAAATTAAAATTATGATAGCTATTAAATTTAGAGTGTTTGATAAAATATCAAAACAAATGTATAGATGGTCGCAAATAGCATCAATTTCATTAGTTGATTTTGAATTTGAGCATTATTATTTAACACAATTCACAGGTCTTAAAGATAAAAACGGAAAAGAAATCTACATAGGAGATATTTTAGTTACTTCCAATTCCGATGAAACTTACGATATTTGGAATAAAGAAACTTATGGCTATTCAATTGTTGAAGCCGATAAAGAATCGCTAGGTTTTAATTTTACAAATTGGAGTATAGACCATGAAGAAGATTTTGACGAATCTGTATATTCTTTAATGTTTGTTGAGGTAGTTGGAAATATTTTTGAAAACCCAGAATTAATATAATAATTATGGATGATTTAGAATTAGACATTTTTATGTTTATAAAAGGTAAGCAAAAACAAAGTAATAATAAATCTGGCACTAAAATAACGGATATAATGAACGATTTTGGACTAGGGTATAGAAATGTTCGTGAAATCGTAATTAAACTATATAGAGAAGGGAAAATAACCTCTAGAGAAGGAATGAATACTAATTTAATATTTTTAAAAGATGATATACACAGATAAAACAACATTAGAAGATGTTAGTGATTTGATTTCTGAGCATTTCAAATTAACACCATATCAAATCTTTAAAACTTCTAGAAAAAAAAATATTATAGCAGCAAGACAAGTTTTTTGCTATATTGCACATGAAAATACAAAATTTACATTGCAAGATATTGCATATTTTATAACTATAAAAGGATTTAGAACAAACCCTTATAATCACGCAACAATAATTCATGCAAAGAAAAACGTTAAAGGGTATATGTCTCAATACCCTAAAGATTATAATTTAATTAAAGACATAGAGTTTAAATTAAAAAATAAATATAACTCAACATTAATAGTGTCAGATGTTAATTTATTATGTTCATTATAACGTTACGGTGCTTGTAGATGCCAGCCTACACGCTCCTATAATTTCGGCTGGTAGCTACAAACACCTGTTATAAGAAGTAGCGGGTTTAAACCAAAATAGTAATTATGGAAAATACAAATGAAAGCACAATATGGCAACCTACAATGAAATTAAGATGGGTTGATTGTAAAGAAGCTAATAAAACAACAAATGCAGTTAGATTTTCAAATGACATTGGTTGGGGATGGCCTGACAATGTTGTTTTACAGCAAATGTGGCAAGGAGATAAAGGACATACTAAATGGATAGATGTTTCTTTAGAAACGAAATCGTAGTATTACATATAACGTTTTGCAACTACGAAACGTTGCTAACATACACAAGAAAGTACAATAACTTATGCACGAAAGTATAACGTACACAACAAACAACAAATTATTAACTAATAGCAATGTTTTGTAATTGCTGTTATAACTCGTTTTAATTATGGATGTAAAAGATTTTATTAAAAGCAAAAACATAAGTAGTTCCGATTTTATGGATGAGGGTATTGTAGATTTAATTGAAAGTTTAATTAATGAATATAGTAATATTAATATTAAAAAAGAAATATCCATAGTTTCAAGTCACGATTTTAACTCACTACAAGAAAAAATTGAATGGTTATCTATTTCGAGTAATGATATTATAAATATTCAATACGAAAAGTCAGATGGTTTTTTCTATTTATTCTACTTTAAAAATGAGTTATAACGTTTCTCGGCTTTGCTGTGGTTTTTTTAAACAAACAGCGTACTATCGGAATTATAAACAAATTAAACTAACACAAAATGGACAATAAATTAAACACAGAAGAAAAAGCTACTGCAAAACCGATGTTAGCAAATCGGCTTTTAAAATTTAGAGGAAGAAAACCAAACAGTAAAAATTGGGAATTTTTTGACATGAACGATTATTTTTTAAATGATAATGGAAGTTTTCCTCTTTTTTTAGAATATAAAATGATTAACATTTGCCAATTTACAGAGGAACTTGATAAAAAAGGAAATGAAGTTTATGAAGGAGATATTGTTAAGTTAATATTTAATGAGTATTACTCAAATGATTGTGTTACAGTTGATGAGGAATCTATTGTAGTTGGAAAAGTTGTTTTTGAAAGTGGAGGTTATTTTATTAACGAAAAAGATAGTACATGGTATTATTTATTTGATATGCAAGAAGTTTCTGAAATTGAAATACTTGGTAATATCTATGATAATCATGAATTATTGCAAACAACGTCATAAGCTGTTTGCTAACTATTGGCTACAAGCTACTAATGTGGTAAAACACCAAAAAATACTAACTAAAAAATTACCACAATGGAGTTTTT
>Ga0102814_10002886_pt1 | contig 11429 bp, 8 predicted proteins | sample ColrivemetaGS741_FD_79112 | JGI IMG/M metagenome (GOLD analysis project Ga0102814, IMG submission 79112) | Estuarine microbial communities from the Columbia River estuary - Flood tide ETM metaG S.741 | ecosystem: Environmental > Aquatic > Marine > Intertidal zone > Estuary | place: USA: Columbia... | reverse complement strand
GAGATTTTTGAATTCAATCTACCTAAGATATATTTTATAGATATTGAAACCGAGATTGTGGATGGTTTTCCCGAAGCCGCTGATATCTTCAAAGAAGATGCTGATGGTAATAAAATTCTTGTAAAAGAGGGTGCTGCTACTAAAGTATTATCTATATCGATAGTTTATGAGGATAAAATCATACTTCTTGGGTTGAAAGATATGCCACAAGATATGCAGGATAGAATTATAACGAATACGAATAAGTATTTTGAGAAATTTGGAACTGAGTATAAATTCAAGTATGTTAAGTATGAGGATGAGTTTGATATGCTTTATGCCTTTTTCAATAAAATGGTTCCTCAGATGCCTATATTAACTGGGTGGAACTTCCTTAATTATGACTGGTTATATCTAGTTAATCGTTGTAGAAAGATATCAAAATGGGCTAATGGTAAAGAATATACTATAAATCCAAATGTTTCATCATTAACCAAAAGGATGAATAAGAAGTGGGGTACTGAATATGAAGTACCTGCTCATAGGATGATTTTTGATTATATGCAATTGTATGAGATATGTGATACTTCTATTAAAGTAAAAGAGTCTTCATCTTTAGATTTCGTTTCTAGTAAACTGGTTGGTGTTGATAAGATTAAATATACCGGATCTTTACAGAAATTATATGAGGACGACTTTGAGACATTTATGTATTATAACGCTGTCGATTCTGTATTGGTTCAAAAGATACATGATGCTAGAAATTACATTTCTATTATTTATGCGATTTCATCCTTATCTAAGATACGTATTGTTGATGTTGTTTCTCAAATGAATAATGCACTTGGTTCACTAGCTATTACAGAGGGTGTTTTGAGAAATCGATTCCGTGAAATGGATAATATCGTTCTCTTTAAGGAAGAGAAGGGTGATGCTGAATCCACTATTGCTGGTGGTTGGGTTAAGGATCCTGTCGTTGGGATGAATGAGTGGGTTGTGTGTTATGATTTTGCTTCTTTGTATCCAACTACACAAAGACAATTCTTTATCTCACCAGAGAACTTCCTAGGTATACAGGATGAGAAAGATAAGACTAAGTGTTCGAATGGTAGACCAATTGATCCGGAACAACATGTTGTTTGTGTAAATGGTGTTGTATTTGAGAAAAGATTATCACCAACACTTAGAATGTTGGAAGATGTTTATGCTGATAGAAAGTTCAATAAAAAGATAATGATGGCTAAGAAAGAGGAGATGAAAGAAGTTCTTGATGAAATAGCTATGTTAGAAGCTGAGTTATAATTAATTAACTTTAATAGGCTCCCAATCTAAAGTTGGGAGTTTTTCTTTTATAACACTTGTAGCCTTTCTTAAATATTTGGAATTATCATCATAGAATATAACCTTATCAAAATCATTATCATTAACAATCTCAACAATTTTTTCACCCTTCCAAGTCCCAGCATTCTTTCTACTTATTGGTAACATATGTAACCCATACTTAGGATATTCTATTCCTAATCTTGATAATACTGATATTATCTTAGGCCTTATTTCTTCCGACCTAGCTGTTACTATACATTTATTATCAACTTTATTGTATAAATCAATAAGTGGTTTTAATTTCTTTGGTAAGCTATCATCTATTTGAGAAAATATGTTTGGTGTGACTAGATATAATCTACTTTTCTTTCTTACCCAGTTTCCGAACTCTTTATATCTATGATTTGGATCATCTAAATAAATTCTACCATTTTCCCATTTAAGATCTTCGATTTTACATCCAGCCCTTTTTATAGAGATATTTAATAAATCCTTAACAGAATAGTTTTCTTTTAGGTATTTCATTGCTAGCTCCTCAAAACTAGGAGATTCTACTAATGTATCATCAAAGTCAAATACATATAAAGTTCTATACTCTTCGAATTTATTAATCTTCATAGTAATAAAGTAAATGATCGATAGTTTCAGCAAACACTCGTCCAAAAGTATCAATACATTTATTATAGATTGTTATATCATCATTTTCACCTAAATTAATTAGGTTTTTAATAAATATTTCAATATCTTCTTCGGTTGTGTAGATTCCGAACTCATCGTAAAATTGTGGTATCATATAAATATAGGGTTGTTTTCTTATATATTTATAAAACCACTCAAAAAAGTCGATTTCAACAACTAAACTGAAAAAAAAGATATAATTTTTACAAATTAAATTACTCTATGTCTCTAAAAAAAGATTTATCTAAATATAAACCTAGAAAAGAACAAAAAGAAGCTTTAAATTTTATTGATAGTCAATACAATGCTGATCCTTTAAAAAAATTCTTTTTACTTAATCTTCCAGTTGGTACTGGTAAAAGTCACTTAGCTTTGATGATATCAGAGTGGTATCGAAAGAATGTAAATAGAACCGCTCGTGTTGATGTAATTACAAATAGTAAAATACTACAAGATCAATATGCTGATACCTACGAGTCAATATCCGACTTAAAGGGTAAAGATAATTATGAGTGTGTTCAATATTCATGTTCTTGTGCTCAGGGTGCTGAGTTTAATAGATTAAATAAAACATCTTGTGAGAGTTGTCCTTACTCAAATGCTAGAGAATCCTATATGAGTGGTGGATTATCATTAACTAACTTTTACCTTTATATATTATACGCTATGTATAATCCAAAATTGATGGAAAATAGAGGAGCTAGAGTTTTAATAGTTGATGAGGCGCATGATTTTGATGATGTTATGTCAGACTTTGTATCCATTCGTATGACCGAAGGTATTATTAAGAAGTTCACATTCGCTGATGAGAAAAGTATTATTAAAAACCTAAAGTCAGTTTCTAATATATCACAATATGTTTCCTTTCTGAGATTGTTGGGTTCTGAGATAACATCGACAATTGAATCTATGGAGAATGGTATAAATTCAAAAAGTAGAAATGTTAGAGAGGATAAAAGAGATCTTAAACTAAATAAGTTGTTTAAGTCTAAAAACTCAGATGTTAAGTTAATGCAACTAGTCAGTGATTTAAAACAATATCAAGTAAAGATTGAACTTTTCCTAAAGGAGTATAAAGAGAATCCTAATAACTGGGTATTGGAAAGTGGATATAATGAGAAGTTAAAACAAAAGGAATTATCACTAGAGCCTATATGGGCATATGATTACTTAGATAAGTATGTTTTTAGTAATTATGATATGGTTTTTCTTATGTCTGGTACTATTTTAGATAAAAATCTATTTTGTCAATTAAATGGATTGGATATTAAGAAAGCAGCATACTATTCAATTGAATCTCCTTTTCCGGTTAAGAACCGGCCAATATTTTATATGCCACTTGGTAAGATGTCTTATAAGAGTAAAGAAGATACTTTTCAGAGGTATATACCATATATAAAGAAGTTATTAGAGAAGTATAAGGATAAGAAGGGTATTATACATACAAACTCTTTTGAGTTAGCTAATTGGATACAAAAATCCATAAAGGACCCTAGATTAGTTTATCATGACTCATCTAATAAAGATGAGATACTTAAAATGCACTTTGATAGTGATGAACCGACTGTTATTGTTAGTCCGAGTATGGGTACTGGTGTTTCTTTTGATGATGATAGGGCTAGATTTCAAATAATTGCCAAAGTTCCTTATCCTAGTTTAGCTTCTCAAAAAAATAAACTAAGGCAAAGTAATAATCCTGGATGGTATGCTTGGAAGACGGTTTCTGGTTTAATACAGATGACGGGAAGAACTGTTAGATCAAATACCGACTATGCTGATACTATTATCATAGATGGGTCATTTGGAGATGTAATAAAACATAGTTCGCACTTTTTACCTAATTGGGTACAGAATGCTATAAAACGAATTAATATAAAAATAGAAGCATAAAAAAAAGAGACTCAATTGAGTCTCTTTTTTAATTTATTTCTTTTTCTTTGCTAGAATTGACTTCTGTAATGCTGGTGGTAATTTCTTTTGTGCCGCTGTTAAACCTTTAGATTCTACTTTATCCTCTTTCTTGTCTTTTTTATCATCAGCCTTTTTACCTTTAGATTCCTTTTCGTCCTTTTTATCCTCTTTCTTGTCTGCTTTTTTACCTTTTTGTTTATCTAAATAAGCTTGGAAACCAGCGTTGATTTTTTTCTTTTCAACAACTTCGTCACCCCAAACTCTTCTTCTTTGGTTTTCCTCATCTCTTTCATCCTCATCATCTTGATCATCATCCTCATCTTCGCATGATTCACAGTCTTCAACGTCTTCAACGTCTTCGATGAAATCTTGTCTTTCATCTTCTTCTTCGTTGAATCTTCCAAGGTCGAAGTTTTCAAATTTCTTTAGGTGTTTCATAGGTAGTTTACAGTATTTTTATAACATATATATTAAATAATTTTATGTATTTTGTTGTTTTATTGATTTTTATCAAATTATATTGAAAAAATATATTTATTTTACTTTTTTCTTATGACATTTTAATATATATGTTATGAATAAAATAAAAAGGTACCAAGATTATTCTTCTGATTATGATATGACTCTTGAATTCATTAATTCATTTGATTTGATGATAAATGAAAATGGATCTAGTGATGGTGATTGGAAGTCAGTTATGAAGAAGTTCAAGAACGATTTGAAATTACATCTTAGTCTTATTGCTACATTCGGTGCTGGTATTGGTGCATTTGTTCCCGTTGTTCAGAAGATGATGGGTAATATGAATATTTCAACTGAAATAACTTTTGATAAAGCAGTTTTGTTAACCATTTGTTCTTTAACGATAATCTATCTAGAAGAAAAGAAATTCAAAAACTCTAAAGAACAAGAACAATTAACATCAGATTCCAAATCAATGTTGGAAGAGTTAAAAATGATGGGTCTTGGTAATGGTATAGTTAAGTTAGTAATTAAATCTATCGAGTCTATTAAAAATCTTTTCAATATAATAGGGAAACATATTGGTGCTACCGTTGGTGGTGTCGTTGATATGTTTGCATACACATCATTCCTATTACCCGTTATGAACGGTATTTACTTTTTGATAGGTCAGTATGATCTAACACCGGAAACAATTGTACAGAATCTTGTTGGTATTAGTGCTGGTGTTATTACTTTAATCGCTAAACATGGGGTTGGGTATATTATTAATAAGATTAAGGATAAATTTAAAATTAAGAAAGATGTCTTAGATGATGTTGTTGATGATATGGAAAACACAACTATTCAGAAGTTTAATGTATATGGTAATGATGAAGCTTTTGATGATAGTGAACCAATCAATGATAATAGGTTAATTTAACAATTGAGGATTATTTATAGCAAACTTAGTTAGTTCATTTAATATAATATTAAAATAAAGATATTTAATGACTACACCTCAATTAGAGAAAGTGTATTTTAATTACGTTATAAATAACAAGAAATTTTTCGAGGTCGTAAAACCTTTCTTTTTTAGAAATTCGGAAATTCAGTTTGTTTATGGAGTAATTAGAAACTATATGTTAGGCGGGAAAGACCCTGATATACCAACACCTCGACAAATACTAGATATGATATCCTTAGAAGATAAGGAAGGGAATATCACCAAAGATATATTAAAGTCAATACTAAAAGTAGATCTTAAAGAATATGATGAGAAGAATTTCATCGAGCCAAACTTTAATGGTTGGGTACTTTCCAATAGATTGAAAACAGGAACAGTTGATATTATAGATGAGACTAGAGGTCTTGATTCTATAAGTAACTTTGAAAAAGCTATTGAAGCCGCTAATAAGATAAAATTCATAGTTGATGATATGTCAAGTTTGAATTTTATTCAAGATGATGACTTGGGTTCTGATTTTGATGATCCTGAATCTCACGTACAAGACTCTTCTAAATTTAAAGTTCGTTGTGGGTTTGAAACAATTGATCATATGCTTGGTGGTGGTTGGGATATACAAACACTTAATGTTATAATGGCTGAAACAAATGGTGGTAAATCACTATGGATGCAAAATTTCGCAGTACACTCTGCTAATATGGGTTCTAACGTTCTTTATATAACTATGGAGATGAGTGAGCGTAAGGTTATGAAAAGATTGGGTGCTATGAGGTTGAAGATTCCTATTAATGATTATGATAATGTATCAAAAGATACAGATCTTATTAAGAGAAAGATAGATGCTCTAAGTAAAGCAGAAGGTGGTGGGGATATCTTCGAGAAGAAAATTGGTAAAATATACACTAAATTCTGGGCGGCTGGTACGGCTAATATCTCTGACTTTGATAATTATATACAAAGATTAAAAGAAAAAAAGGGTATAAAAATAGATATGATAGTTGTTGATTATATCACACTTATTGCTCCTATTAAGGGAGTAGGTGCTGACAATTTATACACTAAGGGTAAACAACTAGCAGAGGGTTTAAGAGCATTAGGAGCTAAATACCTTTGTCCTGTTCTAACTGGTGTTCAAGTAGCTAAAGATGCTTGGGGATCATCTGACATAACGTTAGAAAGTGTTCCGGAATCTAAAGCTATTGCTGAAACAGCGGATACATTTTTTGCTATTATTAGAACAGAAGAGATGAAAAGACAGAACTTATATAGATTTAAGTTACTAAAACAAAGAGATGGTGATTTCTTAAAATCACAAATAAGGTTAAATTTGAATCCTACTTATTTAACTCTTGAAAATGATCAATTTATCGATCAATAAAAATAAAAAAAAATCTATGATTAAGAATAAAGACGAAGAATTCGAGGAGTTTGATGATGAATTAAATGATGATGAATCAAATGATGAAATAGAAATCGATGAGGATGATGATATGGATATTGTTATAGAAATCGATGAGGATGATGATGACATACTTGATTCTAAAAAGACAAAAAAGAAGAGTGATGGTGATGACGATGAATCAAATGATGAAACTGATGATATAGTTTTATCAAAACATAAGGTGGAGGGTAAACATGCTCTTAAATATGACTCTATATTCAAGGGTAGTAAGAAGGAACCTTTAGCTGAGGATGATATGGATAGCTTTGCTGGATATTATCCGGATAGTATTGAAGTTGATAAGTCATCACAATATCACTTCGAATCTGTTGATAATGAACAATATGTTAGACAAAAACAGGTTAAAGAGAAGGTTTATGAAGTATTAAATGATCATACATCTATAAACTTTTTAAACAACAGAAGAAAACCATCTAAAGTTGATTTCAATAACTATTATGCGTTATTAAGAAAACATCTTAAAGAGGAAAGTTTTACTAATATAGAGTTGTTTAATGAATTATCTGTTTATTTCTCTGATAACATATTTAATATGTTTAAGTTACTTGATAATGAGTGGAGAAACTTAATATTAACCGAGTTGGAAGACCATATTGGTAAAAATAAAAAATCAAAAGATGTCATAAATCGTAACATATATGAGGGAACGGAAATTGAATTTATATGGGAAGATGAGTTTGGTGAGGATAAAATAATAACTGGTGTTGTATTGGAAACGGATTATACAAATTCATGTTACAAGATAGATTCATATGAAAATGTCTATGATGTTAGCCTGGATAAAATAACTCAGATTTTAAATAATACTAAATTTAAGTATAACCTAAATAAATTAAACAACATAGACTTTTTGTAAATTTTTTATAAAAAAATATAAAAACTTTAATATAAAAAACCTTATAAAAATGAAATATTGTTCATTTTGGTGAGAAAGTAACTTCAATATATAAAAAACAAAAAATAATTAATAATAAGCAATGATAAAAGTAATAAAAAGAAATGGAAAGAAAGAACCGGTAATGCTAGACAAAATCGTTGATAGAATAACTCAACAAACTTATCGTCTAGACCAAAAATGGGTAGTTCCTTTTGATGTCGCTCAGAAAGTAATTGCTGGTGTGTCTCCAGATATTAAAACTTCTGTACTTGATAGATTAGCTATGGAAACTGCGGCTTCTTTGGCAACTAAACATCCAGACTATTCAATTTTAGCAGCTAGGTTGGCTATAACAACCTTACATAAGGAAACAAAAAAGAGTTTTTCGGAGACAGTTTCGGATTTATATAACTATATTGATCCTAGAACAAATAGACCTTCTCCTATCGTTTCTGAGTCTTTCTTCGCAATTGTAAACAATCACAAGGATGAATTAGATTCAGCTATTGTACACTCTAGAGATCATAATTTCGACTATTTTGGTTTTAAAACACTTGAGAAATCATATCTATTGAAGATAAATGGTGTTGTAGCTGAAAGACCTCAATATATGTATATGAGAACAGCTATTCAAGTTTGGGGTGATAATATTGAGAAAGTTATCGAAACATATAACTACCTTTCTGAGGGTTATTATACACACGCAACTCCTACATTATTTAATTCAGGAACAGGTAGACCACAATTATCTTCTTGTTTCTTATTGGATACGGAAGATGATTCAATTGAGGGTATATTTAATACACTTAAAGAATCAGCTCAAATATCAAAAAATGCAGGTGGTATTGGTATATCCTTTAATAAAGTAAGAGGTAAAGGAACATACATTGCTGGTACTAATGGTACTTCAAATGGTATTATTCCTTTCTTGAAAATTTTCAATGAAACTGCAAGAGCGGTTGATCAAGGTGGTGGGAAACGTAAAGGTTCTATCGCTATTTATATGGAGCCTTGGCATTCTGATATTATGGACTTCTTAGATTTACGTAAGAATCAAGGTAAAGATGAGATTAGAGCTCGTGATTTATTCTTAGCTATGTGGATGAATGATTTGTTCATGGAAAGAGTAGATTTAGATGAGGATTGGTCTTTGATGTGTCCACATGAATGTGCTGGATTAAATGAAACTTATGGTGAAGAATTCCGTGAGTTATATTTGAAATATGAAAAAGAGGGTAGATATAAGAAAGTTATTAAGGCTAGAGAAGTTTGGAATAAAATACTTGAATCTCAAATAGAAACCGGTACACCATATATCTTATATAAAGATGCTATTAATGAGAAATCAAATCAATCAAATATTGGTATAGTTAGATCTTCTAACTTATGTGCTGAGATTGTAGAAGCGACTGGAATTACTAAGATTCAGAAAGAAATTTTACAAAATAAAGAATTACTTGAGAGTTTAGGATTGGGTGAGTTTTATGGTAGAGAGTATGTTAATGAAACTGCGGTTTGTAACTTAGCATCTATTGCACTTCCTAAATTTGTTAACAAGAACAGAACATATAACTTTAATAAATTTATGATGTGGCTTATAATGCTACTATTAATCTAAATAATGTTATTGATGTTAACTTTTACCCTTCTGAGGGAGCAAGATTCTCTAACCTATTACATAGACCAATTGGTTTAGGTGTTCAAGGTTTAGCTGACGTTTTCTTTATGACAAACTTAGCATACGATTCTGATGAGGCTAAACAATTGAATAAGGAGATATTTGAAACTATCCATTATGCTACTATGAAAGCTTCTTGTGATTTAGCTAAAGAACAAGGTCCATATACTACTTATAAAGGATCTCCTATATCAGAAGGTAAATTTCAATTTGACTTATGGGGTGTTACTCCGAGTAAGAGATGGGATTGGGATAAATTAAGAGCTGATATTTTAGAACATGGTGTAAGAAACTCACTAACTGGTTGTATAATGCCAACAGCATCAACAGCTAACATTTTGGGTAACGAGGCATCTTGTGAAGGACAAACATCGAATATGTACACTAGAAGTGTTCTTTCAGGAACTTTCATAATGGTTAATAAATATTTGGTTAAAGAATTGGTTAAGTTAGGTATTTGGAATGATTCTCTTAGAAGAAAGATTATATCTGAGAATGGATCGGTTCAAAATATACCAGAAATACCAACAAATCTTAAAGAGATATTTAAAACTGTTTATGAGATTAAACAAAAAGATGTTATTGATATGGCGGCTGATAGAGGAGCTTTTATTGACCAAACACAATCAATGAATATCTTTATGGACTCTCCAAACTTTGCTAAGTTAACAGCGATGCACTTTTATGGTTGGGGTAGAAGAAACTTTATGATGGATGAAAAGGGTCAACCAATCTTACCAACTGGTGAAGGAGTTGAAGTTGTTTATGATAAAGAAGGTAAACCAAGATTCTTTAGAGATAAGAAATATTCTCTTAAAACAGGTATCTACTATTTGAGAAATAAATCAGCAACAGATGCAGTTAAATTCACTGTTCAAGAGGATGCTAATAAGAAATCTATTGAAGAGCAAATGGCTGAAATATCTTGTTCACTTGATAACCCAGATGATTGTTTGGCTTGTGGATCATAATACTTTAATAAAATAATTAAAAGGGGAAGTTTAATTCCCCTTTTTTTATGCTATAAACAATCCACCCTCGAAAAAAACGAAATTTTGAGCGTTGATATATACATAAGAAATTAAGAAAAGAAAATATTTTTCACAGATACTAAACTTTTTGAAATTTTTGAATAAACATAAGACAATAAAACACCAGTAGTGATTTGAAGAGTTACTTCGAAATTGAAATTCTAAAAAACACTCTTTGACAACTTCCTCTGGTCTATTATTAAATAAAAGCAAACATAGCGATAGTTTGAGATACTTCGAGATCTAAATGATTCATAACTATGACAGAAAATTGATGGTACTTTCGGGTTCCCTTGATTTATCAAAAGTGAGGAGCTGACCGCAAATCTACCAAAAACCCAACTAGATTGGATGAGGTGAAAAAGTCCGATTGATACCGTAAGTGTCAAGGAATTTATCAACTTCCTTTAAATAAAGAGATAGGTGAGATGGTCACTTAAACTATCGGCGAAGTTTTGGAGAATTCTTCGTATCGCTTAGGCTAAATTTTCTTGTTTGCAATTATTATATAAAAGACCAGATTAACTACAAAATGTAGTGTCTGGTCTTTTTTTTTGAATTAAAAATAAAAATTAAAAATTATGTCAAAATTTAACACAACAATGCCAAAGGCAAAAACAAAAACTACAAATTTAGCTGGTGGTGAAGCATATTCACAATCTAATGAGTTAGCACTTGTATCTCTATTATTAACATCATTTGTTAATAGTCAGTTTTATAGAGATGGTAATTCTTCTCTAACTGATTTGAAAAATCTTTCTGAGAAAGTTAAAGATAAAGAGTTTGTTGCTAAGGCTGCTATTTTTGCTCGTGACCGTTTTGGTATGAGAAGTATTACACACGCCTTGGCTGGTGAATTAACTTCGCAACTTAGTGGACATGAATGGGCAAAAGATTTTTATGATAAAGTTGTTGTTCGTGTTGATGACATGACAGAGATTATGTCCTATTATATAAATAATAAGACATCAAAGGATAATCCAAAGTTCCCTAATGCTTTGAAGAAAGGATTTGCTAAAGCTTTTGATAAATTTGATGGTTATAACCTATCTAAATATAAAGGTGAGAATAAGGAGTTTAAG
>Ga0102814_10002881_pt1 | contig 11436 bp, 8 predicted proteins | sample ColrivemetaGS741_FD_79112 | JGI IMG/M metagenome (GOLD analysis project Ga0102814, IMG submission 79112) | Estuarine microbial communities from the Columbia River estuary - Flood tide ETM metaG S.741 | ecosystem: Environmental > Aquatic > Marine > Intertidal zone > Estuary | place: USA: Columbia... | reverse complement strand
TGCTCCTGCTAAGCGTGATATTCTTTAGAACAAGATGGAGACAGTTCTCAATGATGCTTTATGTGCTTATTCTTTTTGTTAGTGCTCAGCTAATTAATTTTTATCAATTTTCTACTGCGCCATCTCTTCAAGCGATTTTCAACGATATCATTATTTTCATTACCATAAGTATTGGCTTGATTTACACTACAGATAGCTTTATTATCCAAATCATTGAAACGCGGCGTAAAAACAAACGACTCCTCCTTGATTTATCCGCATCCAATGAGGAACTTCGTCGCTTAAACTATATGGTTTCTCATGATTTAAGGACACCGCTCCGGCAAATTGTATCCTTCTCGGACTTGGCGATGATTGCCAATCAGGAAAAAGATACTGCCGCCGTTCAGGATTATATGGAACAAGTGGGCGTCTCTGCCCAAAACCTGTACACGCTCACCAATGATTTGCTCTCCCTTGCTCATTTGGACAACAACCAATTGCCCACGGAAGAACTCTCAGTTGCCCATATTTTTGCCAAAGCAAAACAACAATTTACTGGCATTGAGGAAACGATCATCATTGATACAGAAGACAAGGGGCTCAGATTAATTGGAAATCCCACGCTGCTGGGCATGGTACTCCAAAATTTAATTGAAAACGGGCTCAAATACAACGAGCAGCCCACCAAACATATCCACCTTCGTGCCAGCAGTCATCCGGAAGGTCTCCAAATATCCGTACTAGACAATGGCATCGGGATCGCTCCTCAACATCAGGATAAAATTTTTGAACCTTTTCTGCGCCTCCCCACCAAAAGAAGTTACCAAGGCACTGGCCTCGGGCTCGCTATTGCCAAAAAAATAATGGATATTCACGGAGGTAAAATAAGCTTGGAATCATCCGATGCAGGAACTAAATTCATCCTTACCTTCCCCCATCACCTGGCGGAGAAACAATCGAAACTTCACCCTGGAATAAAAAATAATCGCCTCGAAATCTGGCGGGCATTCAAGGAACGCAGAGCCATTTTTTAATTTAAGATTTCATCCCGATTACCGCTATCATCCGTCCTGTCAGCCCTCGTTCTGCCCGGTGAGAAAAGTAACGGTCCGTATTAGCGACCGTAGAGAAAGGGGACACTTCGATTCGTTCGGGAGCGACGCCCAAACGTAAAAACTGATCGCGGTTAGCTTTTTTCAAATCCACCAGAAACTTATTCCGCGTTGGATCCCACTCCTTGTACTCGTCGATAAAATGGTCAGCAACATCAGCGTCGACTTCAAAGTCTTTTGCCCCTATACAGGTGCCAATATACACCCAGCAGTCTTCTGGGCGGCTTCCGTAGGCATCACGCATTAGCAGCATCGTTTTAGTTGCTATTTGGTTCGCAGTACCTCTCCAGCCCGCATGTGCTGCTCCTACTGCTTGCGCTACCGGATCATAGATCAAGATGGGGGTACAATCCGCAATCGTTACACTTAGTAAAATGGCTGGCCGGTTGGTGACCAAGGCATCGTATCCCTCCCATTGCCCGGGATTGTTTACTCGCAATACTTGGTCGCCGTGGATCTGAAAAGAACCTGCCATCCTGGCTACTGGCCAACCCAGGTCATTGCAAAACCGTTCGCGATTTTGCTGTACGTGTGCTGCTTTATCATCGGTAAACAAACCTAAGTTTAAGGAGGCAAAAGGAGACGTACTCACGCCCCCCAGACGGGTACTTTCAGCGACCGTCAGTTGAGGAAAAACAGCGGCCCACGAAGGTTGGTAGTTTGTTTCAGTTAGCATAATCAAGATCCGTTCACTGATTAATTGGTCAACGCTGGTTTAGCAGGTCTGCCGGCCTCCTTATCATAAATCACTTCCCAACCGATACTCTGAGCCATAAAAGTGATCGCATCCAACATCGCATTGCCCTCCTCTCTGGCTTTATTAAGCAAATCGCTTTCCTCAGCTTTACGGCGCAAAACTTCTTTTGCATTTCGATTGAGCTGGGTATAATCTTCGGGAGTAAAGCTATTAAAAAAACTTTCCTCCAAATTGCGGTAACTGATCTCATGGTCAATTGCTAAGATGGATGGTTCTGGCAAATTATTCAGGACAATCTGCCGCGACATGCTATCTACCTTAATGCTTACCTGCTCCATATCGTACCCGACCAAAACCTTTCCTTTCACTTCTAAGAGTGCCTTTTTGGAAAACTCCCAATAGGTCGGTATCGGTAGATAAAGGGTAACCTCTTTAATGTTTGTTTCGGTGTACAGTTCACTGAATTGCCCTTCCACCGTTACGAGCTGGAAAACCTCCCGAATCCGCTCTAAGAGAACAGTTGACTCTACTTGCTGCGATTCCCGCGATTTTGAACCAAACCACTGGTAGCTGATCCAAAGTCCAGCAAAAAACACCAATGTTACCACTATTCCCAGGCCCAATTTGGATCGCATAATGCTTAGTGTTTCGACGGAAATAAACCTATTTTCTTTTTCTGAAGATTTCGCTTTTTGCGCACGCCCAGTCCAAGTATTCCTAGTCTTAGCACAAAAAGCGAAATCAAAAGAAAATAGATTTATTTTTTTCCGTCCCTTAATTTACTTTAGCCGTAAAATCATACTTCAAACCTTTATAACTCTGTAATACTACTTTGACCGACCCGACGGAGACGGGTGACTCAATCAGTACCGGAATTTTGTTTTTATCCCGAGAGACAAAAACCGACATCTCATCTCCTTCTTTAAACACTTCCCCTGCAATCAGCTGCGGGCTGAATTTGTAAGTGTTATAGCGCCCCATTCCTTTCACTTTCGTGTTGTCTTCAGGGCCCAGGTATTTTACTTTTAGCGGATAAGTTTCTCGATCAAAGAAAATCTTAACCGGTACTTCCTCTCCGGCACGCATGGAGGAAACTTCTACATTACGTAAATAATACATGATCGAGAGGATATCGTGCATACAGCCGTCCAGGTTGAAGCTTTCGGGAGTAGCCTCCTGGCGGCTGCGCCCCTTGAGGGAAACGGCCCGTTTGTTGCGCTGGTCAAAGGTAACTTTATCGTACCGTTCGTAGTTCCCTTCCTGAATATCGCGAATCGATAAGCGCGGGAGTAAGGTTTCTTTATCGATATAACTGTCGTAATTGTCCCTTACCTTGAAAAACCACTCATAGGAAGAATAGGTACGCCCACGGGCAGAGAGATGGTAATCTTCTTCGTCATCGTAAACACGAAAAACAACTTCTCCCGCCGACAACCAAACAAAATTCCAATTGTAATAAACTTTGTAAACCAGCTCTTCTCCTACTTCAAAAACATCATTATCCGTACTGCATGGTTCCATAAAGGAAGAGGAAGAGGAATTCATTCTTGGGCTAAAAGCCAGCAAGAAAGGTAGAAAGATCGCAAAAAACCAAGGTTTAGTAATTCTGTTTTTCATCATTTACTAGGGTTTTACAAGCTAGTATTAATAATTAAATCGAGGTTGGAAAAGTTCAAACCATACTCAAACATTTACCCCTTACTTTTTTTATTCACAATCAATAAGGCACCTATGAGGGCCGGAATAACCAAGTTAATAATATAAAGGCTAAAGGTAGCGCTTACAATGCTTAATGGTGCCAAGTTTGCATTCCCCCACACCATTAAAGCAAGTTCGCTACGAGTAATAACGCTAAACCCCGGAGGTAGTGGTATACCCGCTTGGATTAAATAGATGCTAAAAATCCCCTGCATCCCCTGCCCAAAACCTAAAGGCAGATCAAAAAACCATAACAATAGTAAATACTGGAAAGAATAGATCCAAAAGCGTAGTAAAGCGAACAACAATGCTTTAATCAATTGGCGATAACGAAGTGGCTCATGGGCCACTATTTTCCTCATCAGCCATCTCCACCATTTATTGTTTTCTCTTCTGGGCTTCCACCAGTCGATAAACCAGGGCCGATTTGCCAAGCCTATTGATAAAATCAACAAAAAAGGGATACTCCAACTTATCAGCCACAACAACCAGGTAGGCCAAAAATAATGAGTCCCTAAGATCAGCCATAAAGCAGGCCAGCCACAGCCTAAAAAAACGATCCACTGGCAGAGACTTCCGAGCAAGGAACTAAAGACGACGTTAGCTGTCTGGGACGCGGGGGCCAAAAGTGCACGGCCACCATATTCTCCAATCCGGTTAGGGGTAGCAATAGAAACACTAATCCCTGCAAGTACAGCTTTTATCGACGTTTTCCAGTCAGGGTGCCAATCCGTCAGCAAGAGCTGTCTCCATTTAGCTGTTTCCAGCAACCAGTTCAAGGGCATTAAGAACAATGCAAAAAGCAAGTAAACAAGGCGTTCACCATCTTCTTTGGCTATCTGAACATTCTGCCACCAATCCCCAAAACGACCTTCCGTACTAATTTGCCAAAATAACAATACCAACAACCCTACCCCTAACAACTGACGAAGCCGACGGCGGCGCAACGGAGAGAAAAAAGCCGCAATGATCTTAGTCAATTCTTTGGTGGTCAATGTGATTTGTTTTCAACATTTTGTTTAACTTGCACTAGCTTAACAAGATTATACTTTTCCGCTAAAAAATTCCGCATCCAACTTATGGCCAAGGCTCCATCCGCAAAAATAGCACCTTACCGCTTACTGGGAGTCGATCCAGGTACAACATTGCTGGGTTTTGCCATTATTGAAATAGACGGAACAAAACTACGGATGCTGGAAATGGGGGTTATTCATCTTAGCAAACTGCCTAGTCACGAAGAGCGCCTCCAACGTATTTTTGAACGTATCACACAAGTCATTTCCATCCACAAGCCAAGAGAAATGGCCATTGAAGCTCCTTTTTACGGCAAGAACGCTCAATCCATGCTGAAACTCGGCCGGGCACAAGGGGTAGCAATAGCCGCTGCAATGACCAGTGGGGTCTCCATCCAGGAATATGCCCCCCGTAAAATCAAGCAATCTATCACCGGCAATGGAAACGCCTCCAAAGAACAAGTGGCCGCCATGCTGGAACAGGAACTAAAAATAGACCTCAGCGACCAACTCCTTGATGCTACGGATGCCTTAGGTGCTGCACTGTGCCACTATTTTCAAACAAAAAACAGCCTTGGTTCCGGTAAACGTCACCAAGGCTGGGATGCCTTTCTTAAAGACAATCCTGGCAGAGTTAGATCTTAATAGCTGCCGCGATCTTTGCCGCTAACTCCCCATAGCGTTCTTCCGCAACGACAACTGGAGGACGTTCAAAGTTGATATCACCGACTTTATTGATGGGGACCAGATGGATGTGGGTATGAGGTACTTCTAATCCAATGACCGCAATACCAACCCGCTCACAAGGAACGGCAGCTTCTACTCCGGCCGCTACCTTACGGGCAAAGTCCCATAGCGCAGCATAAGTAGCAGGTGCTAAATTGAAAATATAATCAACTTCCTCTTTAGGAATCACCAGCGTATGCCCCTCGGTTCGTGGGCGAATATCCAGAAATGCCAGAAAATCTGCTGTTTCAGCTACTTTATGGCAAGGAATCTCACCACTGATAATCTTACTAAAGATACTTGACATAAGGAGAAGCTACTAAATGGTAATCGATAAAATTTCGAATTCAATATCTCCACGGGGTGTTTCTATGTGGGCAATTTCTCCTACTTTTTTACCTAACAAACCTTTACCGATAGGAGAACTTACGGATATCTTACCCGTCTTCAAATCAGCTTCACTTTCGGAAACCAAATGGTAGGTCATTTCTTTTTTCAACTTCAAGTTCTTGATGGTCACTTTCGACAACACCGTTACTTGAGAAGTATCGAGTAGGCTACTATCCAAAACACGGGCAGTAGCCATTACTTTATCCAGTTCGTTGATCTTCATCTCCAATAGGCCCTGCGCTTCCTTCGCGGCATCATATTCCGCATTTTCAGACAAATCACCCTTCTCACGTGCTTCTGCAATTGCTGCAGCAACTTCTGAACGGCCATTCGTCTTCAGTTCTTCCAACTCTGCTTTCAATTTCTCATACCCCTCGGGGGTTAGATAACTCACTTTTGACATAATCATCCGTTTTTAATCCCTGATCATTTTAGTCGACTGTTGTCCTAACCAAGTGACCAGCGTATTTTTATAGAGTCCAAAGCCCCCTACTACCAGTGAAAGTGCTTCACTAGCAGTTTGCAGACCTCGTCTTTACGATTAAATAGTATCTCTATCCGTTCTACACCCCAACATAGCTGTTGAGGATGCCTTTTCTTATTGAGAAAAGAATAGTGTAGAGGAATTCAATGTCTGTTGCTACAGACAAAAAAACAAGAACGCTTTCACAGACAGGGTGAAAACGTTCTTGTCTTTTACAAGGTCAAAGTTACGAAAAAAGGCGTTGCCGCGCAAGAGGTAACCAATGACAATAAAAACAGCGCTGAGAATACCCAGCATTTTGGTGCTGTCTTCTACAAGTTGATCCGTACACCAAAATTGTGGGTACCGTCCCAAACTTTAGTCGTCCGGTAAGCGTAGTCAATAGAAAGCGTATTGTTCTTGCGTTCTTTGCTCAAAGGCACACTGATCGTAGCTCCTGCACTAGGGCCTGAATACACAGACTCTTGGGTAACATCGGCATCCACCTCTACTTTGTAAGCACCACGCAACATGAAGCGCTCATTCAAGGCATACTCAACACCCACACCAATTTGGTCACGAGAGAAGGAGTTAGCCGTAAAATTAGCCAAGGCCGTCAGGCGGTGAGTACCTCCTCCCATTAGGAAATCGTAGCTACCTCCGATATTCAACATAGAAGGCAGTTCGAAACCAGCAGAACGTTGAGACAGGGTCAAATTGTAAGCATCACCATCCGCTGCCTGAGCGTTGGTAGCCAGACCTTGCCCACTGAAAGCCATCCGGGAACCCACATTACGCAGCGCAATCCCGAACTTAAAGTTATCATCTTCTCCAGTCACGTATTGTACACCAGCGTCAACCGCGAAACCAAAAGCAGATACATCTGCAGTAGACTCAGAGATTCCTCGCAAAGTGACACCAACCGATACTTTATTCTCAAAGACGTGAGCAAAAGAAAGGCCAATGTTGAAGAAATTGATATTAAAAGTAGGCCCATCGGGATCAGGGTCTGGCAGCTCTGTCGTAGTTACCAGAATATCTCCGAAATCAACCGACATAAGGCTGAAACCAAAGGCACTATTCTCCCCGATTTTCTGGGTAAGCCCCAATGCGTTGAGCCGAATATCAGCCCCCTGCAAGTAATTGGCGCTACCAAGTGTAAATTCGGTCTTATTGATACGGGCCATTCCCGCAGGGTTGATTCTTAGCGCCTCTACCCCTCTGACAAACGATGTATTCATCGAATGAAGGCCAGCACTGCTAGCCCAGGGATTGAGCAGTAACTGCACCGCTCCGGCTTCACCCTGACGATCAGGGTTACCCGCCCAAAGGGAGGCAGTCAAGAAAAGGCAAAGATGAAATAGGTATAATGATCTTTTCATTACCGTAGATTAATGAAGTACCAATTTTTTTTAAAAAAACCAGCACTTTGTTTTTGGATGTAGCCACAAATTTCCGGTGAGGAAAAAAGTTGCTTTATCTTTTATTGCCCCCTGATTAAGGGGATTTCCCGATCAAAAGCAGTTGATAGCGTCCGACCATCAAGGAAGGCCGGACGCCAACTGTTCTTTTTATAAACCGGAGGGGTCAAACTGACGATTCACACCAAACCACTTTAGGGTTCGCTCTCCCAATCCGGGAGCAGTAACGTGAATCAAGTAAACACCACTGGCAATCGGAATCTGACGGAAGTTCTTAAGATCCCATTCCAGATCAGGATTGACCTGAGCCGATTCAATAGCGCGGTTAGGACTATCAGAACGGGCACCTACTTCGTCGCGGTCGTACTTACGAATAAACTTGCCATCGAGCGAGTAAATCGTAACCGTACACTTGCTAGGAAGATTAGAAATCTTAACAATATTCTCAAACTGAGAATCCTCATACTGAGAGAATCCGTAGTAAGGGTTAGGTACCACATTGATCGACTGAAGCGCTTCATTCAAACCAACCTGGTCTAAAGCAGCAGCCTCTTTACCTTCCAGTTTGAAGCGGTAAGTAGGGTAACCATTAAATTCACCCGTGCCCACTTCTACCTCGTAAGGGTTATTTACCCGCAACTTAACGATAACATCACTTGGAATTAAACCTTCCGCGTAAGAAGTCATCGGAGCACCTCCGGGTGCACCTACAATCATACCGGCCCACGTGATGTTTTTAATTTGCGCCACCTTACGCAATGGGCTACCATCACCCAAACGATCTAGCAAGTCTGCACATCGGTCGTAGGGCTGCTTAGTAACGTAGATAAAGTGCTGTCCACCTACTGGGTAGTTGAAAGGCGAGACACCACCACCTGTTGGGAAGAAGATATTATCGTTAGGATTGAACATCATGTCACCACCGTTAGATGGACCGAATTCGATAGAACCGTTGTACACGGAGTTCTCTCCCCAGAAAATATTTAGTCGCTGCCCTGTTTCTACATCAATAGCGTAACCAGGGAACCAACCCATACCTTCCTCTTCTCCCGCCGGAGGATTAGGATCAACCAGCGGCATACCATCGCTACCTGCTTCTTTACTTACGGAAGGCTTCGCCCGCAAGTCAAACATTCTGCGATTGCCTTCGGCAAAGAGGCCAGCATCTTCGTAAGCAGGATTCATTGTTTCTATGATGACACAACGGCTCCAAAGAGATTTATCACTGGTGAAGACAATGTCAACATTGTTTAGCTCACTCAGAGAGGTCTGGTTGCGAACAATATTGTTGGTATTGCCAGAAACAACCCAGGCTGGTGTCAGGTAAGGAATACCACTTTCATTATCCCGCCAGTTCGTTAGACGGTAAGGAACGATAAATCCGTTACCAATACTAGACAATGATTGGTTAGGATCAAGATCAAAATCTACATCCGTAGAATTGGTCGTTGCCATGAAGTCGAAAATGACGGCATCTACAACAGGATTACCCGTTGTGATTGGCAGATTATCGCTGATACCAAACAACCAGGGGCGAGCATCAGGGTTGATGTATTCTTCCGCATAGCCACGAGCACCATTTGATTGAATAGTGAAAGGTGATGAACCCGGTTCTACTACTTGAGCAATGGTTACGGAGAAACCAAACTGACGAATAATTTGCTCATTAACGTCTTCGATAGATTTCTCTGCCGTAATCACTGGCGCTGCAGGATCAGTGAGGCTACGAAGCGTCCAGAAAGCAGGGGCTTCTAACTCGTCATTGGCAAGGTTATCATCCGTGAAGGTCAATTCGTATTCGCCATCAATAACATCCAGAGGGTTAAAGATTTGTACGTTGATCGGGCCAAAGCCACCTTTGTAGGTTACCTCCCCAGAGAAACTGTCAGAGTTGTCTTCCTGGATCAGTTTTTCAATCTCGGTACGCGTTTCTTCATTGATATCCAGGAAGTTGGTTCCTGTTCCCACCCCATCAATACGGGTGATAACAGGGCCATCGCCATACTGAGACTGGAGGTTGCGATCCAGAATTTTACGTGGGATCACGGTGTAGAAACCATTGTCACCATCGCCAATATTCCGGTCACCTTCCAGGTATGGAGTTTCCTGACCACGGTCACCTTGACGGTTAGGATCAAACTCCAGGTAATTGTTGTAAGCGTATGCAACCGCAGCGAAGTAGTACTTCTTGTGGTTGATCAAACGACGATCACCTTCTGCAAATTGATCCTCCGTAATATTGAAGGTATGGCGCACCCCCTGGTTTTCTCCATTTACCTTCAATGCAGGAACGAAATAAACTTCTTCGGTTGGGGTCTCATTATCTTCTGGGCTAAGGGTTTCCCAGTTAAAGATTTTACCGATACCATTCTGCTTATCTACCTGGTATACCAAACGTACTTTATCCGGATCTTCAACATCCGCAAGCGAAACGCTGGGACCAGAGAACTGGTACAACTTGTAACCCTCAAAGCGGTAAAGGCTATCAAAACCTTCGCTGATACCCAAACCTTGCTCCTGGTACAATTCAAAAGCATTGTTAGAGCCAAGCGTATCATTGGTGAAAACAGCAATGATTTCGCGGTCAAGCTCTACCCAATCAACATCAGGTGCATCAGGACCACGGGTAATCTCGAAACAAGCATCGAATAAATCCTGGGCAACATCATCTGCCTTTTGCAGACGAGAAAGACTTGGACATGGGTAAGCCTGGTCTGGTACCCAAACAACTCCTACGATCAACTCGTTAACAGCACCTGGGAACAGGGTAAACTGACCAGAAGCCTGGATCGTACGACGGTCACCTACCGGTAAGCCTTCTTCACACATTGACCAACCTCCATTTACATTGGGGGGATCTACGAAAGCGTAAGGAACAGCTGGGCCACCTTCCTGGTAAGCATCGCCACCAAAAGTGAAAGGAGTACCATCACGCCAGCGACCTGACAGGTAATTGTAGTATTCCTGAGGCGTGTTAGGGTCGGTAGTTCCCGGAGGAGGAGCTGGTGTCAATCCACCGTTGTTATAGTAGGTGAAAGAGGACATTCCTAATTCCTCACCTACCTCGTTCAAAGGTCCACGGAAGTAATCAACCCCTAAAATAGGTACTTCGTCACAATAGGTATTGATACCCTGGTCACAAGTACAACCATTGGTACCATCTAATTGGTCGGCATTGTAAACGTAAGCCAAACTACGGCCCACATCACAACCCACGTAATCATCGGTATAACAACCCAAATCGGGGTCTACCCACATGGCGAAATAAGTACTATCAATCTGCTCAATGGCACGGTTGATCAGCTTATAACGCTGGAAGGTCATACTGTTAATATCATCATTCGTCTGATAAGCAAAGGCTTGCACCTGTACCTCCATCTGAATTTTGTTCGGAGAACTGGTTTGACGGTGGTCGTTACCAGCATCATTGTAAATCCAGAAAATCATTTGGTCAGGATTCGACTGTGGCTCTTTGTCCAAACAGCCACGAATCTCAATGATGGGATAATCCCCTTCGTCTGGCTGATAATCACCGTCGCCGTTGATATCCCAGAAACCCGCTAATCCTTGAGTAGTATTAGGCAACTGAAACTGGTGAATATCTTCGAAGAAACGGTTGCCACGTGCTGGCCAGCCCAGGATATCCGGAGGGATAGTTCCAGGGTCGAGAGAAGTTTCGCCCAATGCTGCGGCACTACGCCATGCACGTACGTGGGCTTCAATATTCGCACCACTTACCACAAAGAACTTATCCCACTCGGCACAAGTGTCACGACCGATCGTACCACGACGGGGATCCGCGAGGGGTCCACCAGGGTAGTTCTCGTCACCTGGATTAAGTGGTCCAGGGTAGAAGTCAAAATTACCACTGCTGCGACCATAGGTCTGAGCGGCTATTTTCAGGTTACCACCGGGGTCTTTACCGCCTAGCCAT
>Ga0102814_10002879_pt1 | contig 11437 bp, 6 predicted proteins | sample ColrivemetaGS741_FD_79112 | JGI IMG/M metagenome (GOLD analysis project Ga0102814, IMG submission 79112) | Estuarine microbial communities from the Columbia River estuary - Flood tide ETM metaG S.741 | ecosystem: Environmental > Aquatic > Marine > Intertidal zone > Estuary | place: USA: Columbia... | reverse complement strand
CTCGAAGGCGCGGTCGCCCAGGCTGACCAGTTTCTGCCCGCAGCGCCAGGTGTCATCGGCGCTGGACAGTGAAGGCAGAAGTGTAGTCAAGCCGATGCAGAGCAAGCGCTTGAACATGCCGATACCCTTCATTCGCTATCCAGTTGCAGGATGGTGGCTACCTGCTCGCCATCACTGCCAGGCACTATGCTGACGTCCAGCAGATAGATGCGTTGATCTTCCAGACTACCGGTATTGACCAGATAGTCCTTGACGCTGGAGGCGCGGGCTTGCGCCAGTTTGCGCAGGAGCGTCTGGTTGCTGCCCCAGTAAGCCAGCAGGGCATCACGCATTTTGTCAGCGCGTACTTCGCTGTCCAGTTCCGCCCATTCGACGGGTGGTTGTTGCTTTAGTCGGGCGCGATAGATGCCTTCGAGCATTGCTGGTTGTTCGTCTTCGGGAACCTCGATCTCGGAAGCCGAAGCTGGTACCTGCTCGCCTGCGCGCTGCTGAATTTTATACCAGGTAGCCTCGAACTCTCGCTGCAGGCGCTGCACCGCAAGCAGCGGGCCATCGTTGGCCGTGGCACTGGTGCCTTCAACTTCCAGACGCAAGCCGGGACGTTCCTTGAGTGCGCCGGCCAGCGTATCCAGAGTACTTTGCGCGCCCTTGTCCAGCTCACTGCTACCAGCGGTGAATGGTACCTGGCTCAGGTCGATGTCTGCGTCACCACCGGCCAGTCCGGCAATGAAGTTGAACGGTGCCGCCACTGCGCGCAGAACCAGATTTTTCAGGGTCTGCCAGATAATTGGTGCGACGCTGAAGTCGGGGTTGTTGAGGTCGCCGGATATCGGTAATTCGATATCGATCTTGCCTTCAGTGTCCTTGAGCAGGGCGATGGCCAGTCGAATTGGCAGATCAACAGCATCCGGGCTGTCGACCTGCTCACCCAGCTGCAGTTGCTCCAGTACCACCTTGTTTTCTGCTTTCAGCTGGCCTTTCTCGATCATGTAATGCAGGTCGAGATTGAGCCGGCCTTTCTTTATACGGTAGCCGGCGAACTTACCGGAGTAGGGTGTGACGGTGGTCAGTTCGACACGTTTGAAGTCAATGGCAATATCCAGCTTGGCCAGCGGGTCAAACGGATTCAGGCTGCCCTTGATATTGACCGGGGCATAGCGATCGACTTTGCCCTTTATGTCGATGCTGGCGGGCTTTTGCTGCACGCTGTCGATGGTGCCGATGCTGCCGTTGAGCTGCTGGATGGCGGTGGCAAAGTCCGGCGTCAGACTGAAGTCGGCAAAGTTCGCCGAACCATCCTGCAGCTTGATGCCACCTATGTGAATAGTCAGAGGCGGCTCATTGCTTGTTGTGGGTTTGGTACCAGTCTCGGCTGGTTGGGGAACCAGAAGATCGGAGACATTGGTGGTGCGGTCCTCGTTGATGATGAAGCGCGCGTAAGGCTGGTTCAGGCTGACAGTGTTGATGCTCAACTGCTTGCCGTGCAGGTACTTGATTGCGCCTAGCTCAAGTTTTTCCCAGCGCACAAAGTCACGTTGTTTGAGCGTGTCGAGAGTGTGCAGCTGGCTGATCTGCGCAGTGCCGGTGATTTCCAGTTGCAACGGATCCGCGTTCTGCAGGTCGACCAGAAGCTGGCTGCCGAGCATGCCGCTGCGCAGTTCCAGACGGATAAAGGGTGAGATGTATGCCTGTGCCACACGCAGGTCGATATTGTCGGTGGTGACCTTTAGTTTTGCACTGGGCGGGCTGAGTTGCACGGGACCCTCGGCGCTGATCTTGCCCTGTTTACCCAGGCCGGTATCCAGTTTTAAGTTGAAAGGGCTCTGCGCCAGGCTGTCGAAATTCTGAATGTCGAGATTCAACGGACCGAGTTCCAGAGCTACCGCTTCGGCCGGTTGGCGATCGGCCAGATGCACCTGATAGTCACGCAGCTGGCCGTCCTTGAGAATGATCTGCCAGGGCTTTTCAGCTTCGACAGGGTTTGCTGCAGCTGTACTGCTGGAGGCATCACTGGTGCTGGCCGGTGCTTCAGCATTGGTCTGCGCGGCAGTCTCGGGTGCCGGTGTGGCAGCGGGTGCTGTATCGCTGCTGGCTGCTGGCGGGGCGGCAAACAGTTTCTGCCAGTCCAGCTCGCCGTCTTTTTCGCGGGCAGCCCAGGTTTCCAGTTGCTGACTGCGCAGCTGGCCAATGATGACTTGCTGTTTTTCCAGGTCGACCGAAGTATCGCTGATGGTCAGGCTCTTCAGGTTCAGCAACGGCCTCTTGTCGGGAGCCTGCAGGGCCAGGGCGTCGAGGCTGACGCTCAGTTGGTCAAGGTTCAGCTGCACTGTGTCGCCCAGTGCCAGACGGTAGTCGGTGGCGATCTGCAGCACGCCTTCATCGAGTTCGAGTGGCACGGCATCGCGCACATAGGGCCAGATGGCCTTGAGCTTGGCATCGCGCAGTTCAAGGTGGCCGCTTGATTTCAGCGGATTCACGCTGATGTTGCCGGTCCAGTCGAGTTCGCCGCCGTTGGGGCCGCGGGCACTGAGACTCAGTTGGGCATTATCGTCCGGCAGGGTGCTGAGATTGTGCAGCTCCAGATTCAGTGAGTCGTAGGTCAGCTCGAAGGGTGTTTGCGGTTGCAGATCCTTGAAGTGCACCGCCGCCTCGATCAATGCAATGCGTTCGATCAGCACGGCCGGCAACGGGCTCTCTGGTTCCTCAGCCGGTGCGGGGGGGCTGTCCGGCAGATTGAACAGTTCTACCAGGCTGAGTTGGCCGTCCTTGTTGCGCAGTGCGTCGACATTGGCTTTCTCCAGCTCGAGGTTGCGCAGGTGCAGGGTCTTGCGCCACAGGCTGTCCAGTTCGAGGTCAACGTAGAAGCGGCCGAAGCCGATTTGCTCCGCGCCCGGCTCACCGATATGCAGACCCCAGAGATTGAGCTCCAGACTGAACGGGTTGAGCTCGATGCGCTCAAGGCGGGCCGGAACGGTTGCGTATTCTGCAAGCTGCTGATTGACCACACGCAACGCTATGCCGGGCAGAATCAGAAAGCCGAGCAGGCTGTAAAGGCCGAGTCCGATCAACAGGGTACAAAGGGTACGCTTGAGTACTTTTATCATCGTCTTGGATCATCTGGGCTGCGAATGATGGACAGAGTATGGCACGTCAAAGTTGTAGAACCAGTGTCTTCAGCGGTGGGCGATTGTCGAACGAAGGGAAGTCCTGCGCCGGCGTAATACTCTGGCAGTCACGCACCGGGCGGCCGGTTTTGCTGGCACAACGCAGCACCTGCTCGCGCCAGTCCTCCAGCGTCACCTTCGCCAGATTGTTGCAGCAGACCATCACGCCATCTTCGGCGGTAGCCAGCAAGGCAGGCTTGAGCAGGCTCTGATAGTCGCGTAGCAGATCCACCGTACCGAAGGCGCTTTTGGCCCAGGCCGGCGGATCGAGGAAGACCAGATCGAACTGTTTCTGGGCTAGCCGCGGGTAACCCGGCAGTTTGTGGCCGCGCCTTTGGCTGATCGGTAGACCGGCCAGCTGGCGAATCGCCGGAAAGTAGTCGGAGTGGATGAACTGCATGCCTGCAAGTTGCGGATTGAGCCGGCCGTTTTCCATGCCGACCGCCAGATTGCTTTCGGCAAAATCCACATTGCATACGCTACTGGCGCCCCCCGCTGCAGCTGCCAGCCCGACGCCACAGGTGTAAGCGAACAGGTTGAGTACCGATTTGCCGGCGCTGTGTTGCTTGACCCAGCCGCGGGCGTTGCGCAGGTCGAGGAACAGTAGTGGGTCCTGTCCGGGATGGCGTCCACGCACCCGGTAGTTGAGGCCCCATTCGTGGCCAATCTGGTCTTCCAGTGCCGCGGCTTCGGTGCGGTACACCGGATCGCTGCGGTCAATCCGCGAGTGGTTGCCGGAGCGGTCGTTGTAGACCAGTTGCAAGGGTAATTGCAGCGTTTCGTTGCAGTGTCCGGCCAAGGTCAGTAGTTCATTCTGCGTCAGCGGTTGGTGGAAGCTTTGCACCAGCAACTGCGGGCCATAGCGGTCAACGGTCAGGCCGGGTGCGCCTTCCTGGCTGCCGTGAAACAGCCGGTAGCAGTCGGTGCCTTGTTCGTGCAGCTCTTCGAACAGTGGCGCACGGCGTGCCAGGGCCTCGCTCAGTGAATGGGGCAGGGAGGACATGGCGGCTACTCGGGAAAAGGGTAGCGGGCAGAATAACAGTCGAGGCGCTGGCTTTCGAGTTTGCCGGGGGGTGGGAAAGTTATCATCAGCGGATTTCCAATCCGCTGTATATGCAATCCCGCAAAACGCCTGAACGCAGACAGCTAAGCCGGCTCGCTATCTTCGGCCTTCTGCGCCGGCGGCAATGGCGCGATATAGCCGATCACCAGCAACAGCAAACCGACACTGATAAAGGACACAATGCGCTCCAGTGTGCCGCTGCTGCCCAGATCAACCAGGAACAGCTTGAGCACGGTCAGCCCCAGCAATACCGCGCCACCAATCCACAACGAGCGAGAGGCATGCCGGCGCGACAGCGCCATGCAGACCAGTCCGCCCAGGGTCCAGAGAATCGCCAGCACGGTTTGCACCTTGTTGCTGGTGAACAGCTCGGACGCATCCCACGGCAGTTGCAGCTCGATGGCCAGATTGCGCAGGGCGATGGCATTCAGTAACAGGAAGGCGCCGATGGCCGCGGCTTTATCTGCTATGCCGCACCAGCGCTCGCGCGCCCACAGCCAGAACAGTGGCAGGGCCAGCAGTTGAGCAAGATCCAGCGGGTTGATCAGCGCAAGCCAGTCCAGCGGGGTAGCGCCGGGTGCCGGAAACAGCATGGCCAGCCAGAGCAGGCTGCCCAGGCTGGTAAGCAGTAGCGGCGTCCACTGGTGGTAGGCAGCCGCGATTTGCTCGCGTAGCTGCAGGCGCGGCAGACGCCACACCAGCAGGCTGGCCAGCAGCAGTTGCGCGGCCAGATTCCAGTTCAGTTCGGCGGTCCAGGCGCCCACCCAGTAATCCACCTGCACTGCCACTAACGCCAGCACCAGACACAGGTTGCCGGCATGCCGCAGTGCCAGGCCCTGATCGGCCTGCGGGTTAACCCACAACAGCAGACCTGTGCTGGTCAGCGCCAGCGCCCAGGTCAGCCAGCCCCAGCTTTGCAGGGGTTCGCCGTGCACGGCGTTGAAGGCCAGGCACAGGGCTAAACCCACCGGCAGGGCAAAGCGAGCCCAGGCCAGCTGGCGCCAGTTCAAGCGTACTTCCAGCCCGGACCAGACCAGTGCGGAGAGTGCCAGCACGCTGGCCATGGCCCAGGCTAGTTGTAAGTCATTGGTCAAACGTTCCAGCTGCCACAGCCAGCTGATGTACCAGAACAGCGCGGCCCAGAGCAGCAACGGCGCCTCCAGCAAGTTCCAGCGTAGCGTGGTGCGACGCAGGCTTTCGGCGCAACCAAGGGCGCAGAGGGCGAGGACCAGGCCGCTCCAGAAACGCGGATCGTACCAGTCGGCAAGATGACCGGGTGTATCGAACAGCAGTGAACAGGCGGCGCCCAGTTGCAGTGCCAGGGCAATCAGCATGCCCCACTGACGCTGCATGCGTACCGCGAAATGCATTACCAGCGCACCTTCCAGCGCCCAGCAAACGGCAGTCCAGTCGCCGGGCAGGGCCAGCGGGATGGCCAGTGAGCCGAGCGCCAGAGCGATGCCGGCGAGGGCGTCATTCAGCAGCCGAGGGGCCTTGCTGCGCAGCAGCCACCAAAGCACTGTGTACAGTCCGCCAGCCAGTGCCGAACTGATTGCCAGGCCGTATTCCCAGTGCACCACCAGCGGTTGCTGCAAACCGATAAACACCAACGGCGTACCGAACAGAATGCTGCTGTCGATGGCCGGATGCTGGCCTTGCTGGCGCAGGGAGAAGCGCACGGCAATGGCTACATAGAGCAAAAAGAACAGCAGCAGGAAGGGCTCGACGCTGTTGAACTGACCTGGCTGGTACTGGTTGACACCCCAGATCACGCCGATGATAAAGGTGAAGGCAAAGCCAAGCAGGTTCAGTTCGCGCCAGTTCTTCTGCCAGGCAATTACCGCCAGGCCGATATTCAGCAGCGCGTAGTAGCTGAACAGCTGGATATGACTGCCTTCGCCGGTGGAGGCCAATACCGGTGCGAGAAAACCGCCAGCCAGGCCGAAGCTGGCCAGCATGCGTGCATCCTGACGCAGTGCCAGAAACGCCGAGAGTACCGCCAGCACCGCCAGCAGGACAAAAGCGATACTGGCAGGTAACAGCTGGTACAGGCGAAATGCAGCGAAAGCGCACATGTAAAGGATGCCCAGACCGCCACCCTGCAATAACAAGCCATACAGGCGCTTGCGCGGGACAAACCATAGGCCCAGCCCCAGCAGCGTAGCGCCGCCAGCGGCGACAGCGGCCAGCCGTAGAGTCAGGGATACGCTGACATGCTCGCTGGCATAACGCAGCAGGAAGGCAACACCGAAGAACAGCAGTAGCAGGCCGATCTTTACCGCTGGATTACCTTCGGTGAAAAAGCGGCCGATGGTCTGCACAATCCGTGCGTTCCAGTCCGGGGCTCCCGGCTTTGCCGCGGCAGATGTGCGCGGTGCCCAGGCATCCGCAGGTGCTGCAGTCGGTTGAGCTGCGCTGGTAGGGAGGGCGTTTTGCAGCACCTCGTCGGGCAGGGTCCAGTCCAGTTCGCTCTCTACTGCGTTACTGGCGGCTGCAACCGCATGGGCTGACCGTGGCGCGGATGTTTGCAGCGCTGGGTTTTGCTCTTTGTGCTTGATGGTCAGTTGCGTCAGGCGGGCGCTGAGCTGTTTGAGTTCAGTGGCTTGCCGTCGCGTTTCGCCGAATAGCCAGCCGAGCAGGGCTCCCGCGCCAAGGCCAAAGGCGCTTTCACTGACACCAGCGCCCAATAGCGCCCCGAGCAGGGCAAACAGCAAACGACTGTTCATCAGGCAAACACTCCTTGTTTCTTGTTATGTGCGGTGCCGCTCAGCGCTCCCGGGCTTTGCACGGAATTGGCTCTGAGTACCTTCTGCGTCTGTGCCCTCGGGGACGTTTGAACGCTCAGGTTATTCCCTCGCCCTTGTGGGGAGAGGGTCATGGAGAGGGCAAGCGTTGATCAGCTGCGCTCGATGGCCAGCGCCACACCCTGACCACCGCCGATGCACAGGGTAGCAAGGCCTTTTTTGGCGTCGCGCTTGATCATCTCATGCAGCAGCGTGACCAGAACCCGGCAACCGGAGGCGCCGATCGGATGGCCCAGGGCGATGGCGCCGCCGTTGACGTTGACCTTGCTGGCATCCCAGTCCAGCTCCTGACCCACGCTCAGGGCCTGGGCGGCAAAGGCTTCGTTGGCTTCGATCAGATCGAGGTCGCTAAGCTGCCAGCCGGCCTTGCTCAGGCAGCGCTGAGTCGCGGTCACCGGGCCGATACCCATGATCGCCGGGTCAACGCCTGCGTTGGCGTAGGCGGCAATCTTGGCCAGCACCGGCAGACCGAGGGCTTTGGCTTTGTCGGCGCTCATCAGCAATACGGCAGCGGCGCCGTCATTCAGGCTGGAGGCATTGCCGGCGGTGACGCTGCCGTCTTTCTTGAAGGCGGGCTTGAGCTTGCCCAGTGATTCGGCGGTAGTTCCAGCGCGTGGCTGCTCGTCAGTGGCAAAGGCCACGGGATCGCCCTTGCGCTGGGGAATCAGGATCGGCGTGATTTCGTCGACAAAGCGCCCGGCCTCGATGGCGGCCACGGCTTTTTGCTGGGAAGCGGCGGCAAATGCATCCTGGGCTTCACGGCTGATGCCGTACTTGTCCACCAGATTCTCGGCGGTGATGCCCATGTGGTAGTCGTTGAAGGCATCCCACAGGCCGTCGGAAATCATCGTGTCGATGATCTTGGCGTGGCCCATGCGCAGGCCGGTGCGCGCGCCGGGCATGACGTAGTTGGCCAGACTCATGTTTTCCATGCCGCCGGCGATGATCACTTCTGCGTCGCCACAACGGATTGCCTGAGCACCCAGATGCAGGGCTTTGAGGCCGGAGCCACAGACCTTGTTCAGGGTCATGGCGGGTACTGCGTGTGGCAGGCCGGCATGCACTGCTGCCTGGCGTGCGGTGTTCTGCCCGGCGCCAGCGGTGAGTACATGACCGAGAATCACTTCATCCACTTCGCTGCCATTCAGGCCGGTTTGGCTCAAAAGCTGGCGGATCACCGCTGCGCCCAGATCTACGGCCGGAATACCAGCCAGTGCGCCCTGGAAGCTGCCGATGGCAGTGCGGGTAGCGGCGACGATAACGACTTCTTGCATGATGTACTCCTCAGCGATAAACAGGCGCAACGTGGCGCGGCAAGGCGCTAATGGTCGCACACGGGGCAGAACTTGCGTAGGTCGGTGTCAGGCCGAAGGGCATAACCCATCAAGCCGGCTGAAGGACGGTCTTGCGCATGGTGGAGAAAAAAGCGCTGGAAGGGGATGCCTTTGGCATCCATGGTGGGTTACGACCATAGTTAACCCACCCTACGATTCGGTTCAGCGATTCAGCCGTTGCTCGATCAGACTGTCCACCACGCCGGGGTCGGCCAGGGTCGAAATGTCGCCCATGTTTTCCAGTTCATTGCAGGCGATCTTGCGCAGGATGCGCCGCATGATCTTGCCCGAGCGGGTTTTCGGCAGGCCCGGCGCCCATTGCATGATTTCCGGCTTGGCAAAGCTGCCGATTTCCTTGCTCACCATGGCCAGCAATTCTTTGGTCAGGGCTTCGCTCGGCTCGACACCGTTCATCAGGGTGACGAACACATAGATGCCCTGACCCTTGATGTCGTGTGGATAGCCCACGGCAGCGGCTTCGGCCACCGCGTCGTGCAGCACCAGCGCGCTTTCCACTTCGGCGGTGCCGATACGGTGACCGGAGACATTGATCACGTCATCCACGCGGCCGGTGATCCAGTAGTAACCATCCTCGTCGCGACGTGCGCCGTCGCCGGTGAAGTAGTAGCCGGGGTAGGGCTTGAAGTAGGTATCGATCATGCGCTGGTGATCTCCGTACACGCTGCGGATCTGGCTCGGCCAGCTGGCCTTGATCGCCAGTACACCGGAGCCGGGCCCTTCGATCAGCAGACCCTTTTCATCAAGCAATACCGGCTGCACGCCGAAAAACGGCCGCGTGGCAGAGCCGGGCTTGAGGTCGGTAGCGCCTGGCAGCGGCGTGATGAGGATCGAGCCGGTTTCGGTCTGCCACCAGGTGTCGACGATCGGGCAACGCATGTCGCCGACCACGTGGAAGTACCATTCCCAGGCTTCCGGGTTGATCGGCTCGCCGACCGAACCGAGCAGGCGCAGGCTGGCGCGCGAAGTTTTCTTTACCGGACCTTCGCCTTCGCGCATCAGTGCGCGCAGGGCAGTGGGGGCGGTGTAGAAGATATTCACCTGATGCTTGTCGATTACCTGCCAGAAGCGCGAGGCATCCGGGTAGTTCGGTACGCCCTCGAACAACAGGGTAATGGCGCCGTTGGCCAGCGGGCCGTAGACGATATAGCTGTGGCCGGTGACCCAGCCGACATCGGCGGTGCACCAGTAGACGTCACCGTCGTGGTAGTCGAACACATACTTGTGAGTCATCGCTGCCTGCAGCAGGTAGCCGCCGGTGCTGTGCAGCACGCCTTTGGGTTTGCCGGTGCTGCCTGAGGTGTAGAGGATAAACAGCGGGTCTTCGGCGTCCATCGGCTCGGCCGGGCAGTCGGCATTGGCGTCCTCGACGGCCAGGTGATACCAGAGATCACGACCTTCCACCCAGTCGATGTTGCCGCGGGTGCGTTCGACCACCACGACAGTGCTGACTTGCGGACAACTCTGCAGCGCCTTGTCGACATTGACCTTGAGCGGGATTGACTTGCCGCCGCGTACACCTTCGTCGGCGGTAATCACAGTACGGCAGTCGGCATCCAGAATACGGTCGCGCAAGGCGTCCGGCGAGAAGCCGCCGAATACCACCGAATGCACGGCGCCGATGCGCGTACAGGCGAGCATGGCGTAGGCTGCTTCCGGGATCATCGGCATGTAGATGCACACCCGGTCACCTTTGCCGACACCGCGCACGCGCAGCACATTGGCCAGCCGGCAGACCTGATCGTGCAGTTCACGGTAGCTGATGTGCTTCGAGTCGGCAGGGTTGTCACCTTCCCAGATGATTGCGGTCTGCTCGCCGCGACTGGCCAGATGGCGGTCGATGCAGTTCTCGCTGACATTCAGCTGGCCACCCTTGAACCATTCAGCCTGACCGGTGCGCAGGTCACACTGCTGGACCTTGTCCCAGGGCTTGCGCCAATCGAGAAAGGCTTGAGCCTGCTCGGCCCAGAAGGCATCGGGCTGCTCGATGGATTGCCGGTACAGCCGCAGGTAAGCGTCATTATCCAGATGGGAGCGCGCGCGCACGTTGTCCATGACCGGGTGGCGGGTTATCTCGAACATGACGTTTCCCTATTTTTATCGGAGTGACTGCAAAAGCTTAGGTCAGCAGCCGGGTTGGCTCCAGTTGCCGGTCGGTGAGATTCCCTAGAGCAGTTCGATGCCAAAACGGCGGGTGACGAAAACCAGCAGTGCGAAGCTCAGCAGGGTGATGATCACACAGGCCAGCAGCGTTGGCCAAAAGCCCAGACGCGGCAGCAGCAGGGGAAATGCCAGAAACATCGGCATGCTTGGCAGCACGTACCAGAAGGTATACCAGGCATGGTTGGCGATCTTTTGCACAGGCTGCTGCTCAACATACAGCCAGATCAGCGTCAGCACGGTCACCAGCGGCAGGGCCGCGACCAGCGCGCCGAGTTTGTCGCTGCGTTTGGCCAGCTCGGAGACTACTACGACAACTGCTGCCGTGAGCAGGTACTTGGACAGGATCCACAGCATCACATTACCCCGTCAGGGCTGGTAAACACCTCAGCCGCGATGGCGACCACGGAAATAGTCGATCAGTCCTTGCGTGGACGCATCCGCAGCCGGTGACGGCTCCCAGTCGGTGAGACCCTGGTAGACGCTTTTGCCGAGCTCTTTGCCCAGTTCCACGCCCCATTGATCAAAAGCGTTGACGCCCCACAGCACACTTTGCACATAGACCTTGTGCTCGTACATGGCAATCAGCGCACCAAGGCGCCTTGGGCTGATACGTTCCATAACCAGCGTATTGCTTGGCCGGTTGCCCGGAACCACTTTGTGCGGAGCCAGACGCTGAACTTCGCTTTCTTCCAGGCCTTTGACGCGTAGTTCGGCCTCGGCCTCGGCGCGGCTCTTGCCGAGCATCAGCGCCTGGCTCTGTGACAGGCAGTTGGCATACAGCCACTGGTGATGATCGGCCACCGGGTTGTAGCTACTCACCGGTACGATGAAGTCAGCAGGAATCAGCTGGCTGCCCTGGTGCAGCAACTGGTGATAGGCGTGCTGACCATT
>Ga0102814_10002875_pt1 | contig 11453 bp, 9 predicted proteins | sample ColrivemetaGS741_FD_79112 | JGI IMG/M metagenome (GOLD analysis project Ga0102814, IMG submission 79112) | Estuarine microbial communities from the Columbia River estuary - Flood tide ETM metaG S.741 | ecosystem: Environmental > Aquatic > Marine > Intertidal zone > Estuary | place: USA: Columbia... | reverse complement strand
CTTAAAAATTCACAAGATATCGTTGTTACCAATTCAGAACATACTAATGCAGCTGTAAACTTTTATAAAACAAACGCTAATATTAAATCCTATTTTAAGACTAATACAAACCAAATTACATTATTTCCTGGTTTTATATCAAAATCTGAAGATGGAGAACTTACAACTCTAGGTCGTGGTGGTTCAGATTATACTGCAGCTATCTTAGCCTCTGCATTACATGCTGAAGAATTACAAATTTGGACAGATGTTAGTGGTATGTTTACAACAAATCCAAAACTCGTTTCTCAAGCGCTACCTATACATGAAATTTCATATCAAGAAGCTGTAGAATTATCGCATTTTGGAGCTAAAGTTTTATATCCTCCAACTGTTCAACCTGTTTTAAATAAAAATATTCCTATATGGATTAAGAACACTATGGCTCCAGACGATCATGGGACACTAATCTCTAAAGAATGTAGTAATTCATCTTCAAGACCTGTAAAAGGAATAAGCAATATTAATGACATTGCCTTACTCACACTTCAAGGCAATGGGATGGTTGGTATTCCAGGTTTTTCAAAACGTTTATTTGAAACTTTTGCTCAAGAAAAAATCAATATTATTTTAATTACTCAAGCATCTTCAGAACATTCAATTTGTATTGCAATTTCTGATAAAGATGCCGAAAAGGCTAAAGTAGCAATTGATGAAACTTTTGAAAATGAAATTTCATTAAGCAAAATAGACCCTTTAATAGTAGAAAAAGATTTATCAATTATTGCAGTTGTTGGTGATAATATGAAAAGCCATCAAGGTATTAGTGGCAAAATGTTTTCTTCCTTAGGAAAGAATAATGTAAATATTAGAGCAATTGCTCAAGGTGCATCAGAGCGTAATATATCAGCAGTTATAGCTAGTAAAGATGTAAAAAAAGCTTTAAACACATTACACGAACGCTTTTTTGAAGTTGAAACTAAACAGGTTAATTTATTTATTACTGGAGTTGGTAATGTTGGTGAACGTTTAGTTGAACAAATAAAGCAGCAAAAAAAATATGTCAAGGATAATTTACATATTAATCTTCGGGTTATTGGTTTATCTAATTCAAGAAAAATGATTTTTAATGAAGGTGGTATTAACTTAACTGACTGGAAAGAACAGCTAACTGAAGGCAAATCTGCTTCTATTGAAGGTTTTTTCAATGAAGCTAAATTGCTAAACAAAAGAAATAGTGTTTTTGTAGATGTAACTGCTAATGAAGACGTTGCAAATTGTTATTCAGACTATTTACGCGAAAGTATTGCTGTTGTTGCTTGTAATAAAATTGCATGTTCTAATGACTTTAATACGTATAGTGAATTAAAACGCTTATCAAGAAAATACAATGCGCCATTCTTATTTGAAACCAATGTTGGTGCAGGACTTCCAGTTATAGATACTTTAAATCATCTCATTACATCTGGAGATAAAGTAAATTCTATTCAAGCAGTATTGTCTGGAAGTTTAAATTTTGTGTTTAATAATTATGATGATTCAAAGAATTTCTACGATATCGTAAAACAAGCACAACAGGAAGGTTATACAGAACCAGATCCAAGAATAGATTTAAGTGGTGTAGATGTTGCCAGAAAAATATTAATTCTAGCTCGCGAAAGTGGAACACATATAAATCTTGAAGATATCACTAATGAGGTATTCCTAACAAATACAGCTATAAATTCAGATACAGTTGCCGATTTCTTTGAAACGCTAAAACAAGAGGAAAAACATTATAAAAGCTTATACATACAAGCTAAAGAAAAAGGCTGTAAACTTAAATACGTCGCAGAATTTAGAGAAGGAAAAGCTAAAGTAGGATTGAGAGAAATTCCTAAAGGACATCCTTTTTATAATTTAGAAGGAAAAGATAATATTGTTATGTATTTTACAGAGCGTTATCCAGTTCAACCAATGATAGTTATAGGAGCTGGAGCTGGAGCTGATGTAACAGCATCTGGATTATTTGCAGACATAATTAGAATTGCAAACAATTAAAAAAGTATGTCATTAAGAGGAATGCGGAACGAATAACGTGGTAATCTCATTAAACTAAGCAGATTGCCATAGCATTCAAAAAAGAATGATTCGCTATGACAAAGAAACATATAATGAAAAATGAAATAAAAATATTCTCGCCTGCAACTGTTGCAAATGTAGCCTGTGGATACGATGTGTTAGGGTTTTGCCTAGATACAATAGGTGACGAAATGGTTATTAGAAAAACTCAAGAAAAAGGTATTAGAATAACTAAAATAGAAGGTTTTGATTTACCCTTTGCAGCTTCTGAAAATGTAGCTGGAGTTTCAGCTTTAGCAATGTATGATGCCTTAAAGCCTGATTGTGGTTTTGAAATTGAAATTTATAAAAACATAAAACCAGGTAGCGGAATTGGAAGCAGTGCTGCTAGTGCTGTAGGTAGCGTTTTTGGGATGAACGAATTGTTAGGAAAACCATTTAACAAAACTCAGCTAACGGCATTTGCTATGAAAGGAGAAGCACTAGCAAGTCAATGCGAACATGCAGACAACCTCGCTCCTGCTCTATTTGGTGGATTTACTTTAGTAAAATCTGTTAAACCTTTAGAAGTACTCCAATTGCCTACTCCAAAAGATATTTTTGCAGTAGTTATTCATCCTCAAATTGAGATAAAAACATCAGAATCAAGAGCAATTCTGCCTTCAAAAGTTGAATTAAAGAATGCAATAAGTCAATGGGCTAATGTTGGAAGTTTGGTTCATGCTTTACATACAAACGACTACGATTTGTTAAGTAGATCTCTAGAAGACCATGTTGTAGAACCATATAGAAGTCAATTAATACCACATTTTAAAGAAGTAAAACAAGCTGTATTAGATAGTGGTGCATTAGGGTGTTCCATTTCTGGAGCTGGACCTTCAATATTTACACTTAATAAAGGACTAGATTCTGCAAATAGAGTTAAACAAGCGATGCAAAATATTTACGAAAAGACAACTATTGATTTTGAAATATATTTATCAGAAATAAATACTGAAGGCATTAAGATTCTTTAAACTAAATGACCGAAGAGCAAAAGAATTATGAATAAATTTATATTTTAAAAATTACAAAATACTAACAAACAGATTCCATCCTTAGCAGGAATGACAAAGAATGAATTACTACTCTCTAAACCATAAAGCACCACATACAACATTTAAAAATGCTGTTATTAAAGGATTAGCTCCTGATAAAGGATTATATTTTCCAGAATCTATTACACCATTACCAAAATCGTTTTTTGAAAATATTGAAAATTTATCCAATTCAGAAATTGCATATGAGGCCATAAAGCAATTTGTACTTCCAGATATTCCAGAAGCCATTCTTAAAAATATAGTTGAAGAAACATTGTCTTTCGATTTTCCAATTGTCCCAATTACAAATAATATTTCTACGTTAGAATTATTTCATGGTCCCACAATGGCATTTAAAGATGTTGGCGCACGTTTTATGGCAAGATGTTTAGGCTATTTTAATAAAGATAACGATAAGGAAGTTACTGTACTTGTTGCAACATCGGGAGATACAGGAGGCGCTGTAGCAAACGGATTTTTAGGCGTTAAAGGTGTTAATGTTGTTATTCTCTATCCAAGCGGAAAAGTTAGTGCTATTCAAGAAAAACAATTAACTACGCTTGGTCAGAACATCACAGCACTTGAAGTAGATGGCGTTTTTGATGATTGTCAGGACATGGTAAAAAAAGCATTTTTAGATGATGACTTAACAAGTAAAATGCAGTTAACTTCTGCAAACTCTATAAATGTTGCACGTTGGTTACCACAATTGTTTTACTTCATGTTTACATACAAACAATTACATAAAACCTATAAGGATATTGTATTTTCTGTACCAAGTGGAAACTTTGGAAATATTTGTGCAGGAATGATGGCACAGCAATTAGGTTTACCTGTAAAACATTTTATAGCATCTAATAACGAAAATAATGTGGTTACAGAATATCTTTTAACTAAATTATATAAACCCAAAGCATCAGTTCAAACAATTTCTAATGCGATGGATGTAGGCAATCCAAGCAATTTTATTAGAATTCAAGAGATTTATAAAAACAACTTTGAGCAATTAAAAGAGAATCTTAGTTCGTTTAGTTTTACTGATGAAGAAACTAAATTTGCAATGCAAGAGATTTATAAAATAAGTAGTTATGTTGCAGATCCTCATGGAGCAGTTGGTTATTTAGGGGCTAAAGCCTATTTAAAGGATAATCCAAAAGCACATTGTGTATTTCTAGAAACAGCACATCCAACTAAATTTTTAGATGTGGTTGAGGAAGTAATCTATTATAAGGAAGACTTGCCTGATCAAATAAAATCTGTTATTTATAAAGAAAAAGCATCAATTAAGATTAATTCATATCTAGAGTTGAAACAATATTTATTGAATTCATGATATAATATAATTCTATTCCTTAGTTTTATAGTAAACATTTAAATCATGGTTTTAAAAACAAAAAATAGTATCCCATTATTATTTATTCTTCTGTTCTGTTTTTTAATCTCTTGTAATAAATCCAGTGATACAAATATACCAGATTCTCAAAGTAATGAGCAAATTGAGGACGAAGAGGAAGAAGAAATTCCAGTAGAAACTTTTGCAAATGCAGTTGAAGAATTTGGACAATTAAGTGTCTCTGGAAGTAAAATAATTGATAAAAATAGTGATCCAGTTCAACTTCGTGGTATGTCTTTATTTTGGAGTCAATGGATTGGTAAATATTACAATTATAACACTATAAAATGGTTAAAAGATGATTGGCAAATTAATGTAATTAGAGCTGCTTTGGCTGTAGATCATGATGGCTATTTAGTAAATCCAGAAGTTGAAAAAGCTAAAATTATAGCAGTAATTGATGCTGCAATTATAGAAGGTATTTATGTAATTGTTGATTGGCATGATCATGAAGCAGAAAATCATTTGGAAGAGGCAAAAACATTTTTTGCAGAAATAGCAGAGGAATACGGAAATTATCCAAACATAATCTACGAAACTTATAACGAACCATTAGATGTCTCTTGGCTTTCAGTATTAAAACCATATCATGAAGCTGTTATTGCTAATATAAGGCAACACGATAGTGATAATATTGTAGTTTGTGGTACAAGAAACTGGTCACAAGAAGTAAATGAAGTCGTTGGTAACAACATAAACGATCCTAATGTTGTATATGCACTACACTATTATGCTGCAACTCATAAGCAAGAATTAAGAGATAAGGCTACTCTAGCGATTAACAATAATATACCACTTTTTGTTACTGAATTTGGTACAACTCAAGCTTCTGGAGATGTGGAAATTGATGAAGCAGAGTCTCTAATTTGGTGGGAATTTTTAGATCAACATAAAATATCATGGTGTAATTGGTCTGTTGCAGATAAGGAAGAATTGTCAGCAGCATTAGTTATAAATGCAAGTATAGATGGAGGTTGGTCTGCTTCAGATATAACAACATCTGGAACAATAGTTAGAAATGAGATAAAGACTAAAAACAAAGTTTATAATTAGTTTTGCAATCATAATTACAACTAAATTTTTAGATGTGGTTGAGGAAGTAGTCGATTATAACGAAGACTTGCCTGATCAAATAAAATCAGTAATAAGTAAAGACAAAGTTTCTTTAAAAATTAGCTCTTATAAAAACTTAAAAACTTTTTTATTAAAATGAAAATAATTTAAATCCTAACTTCATATTAAAATTTAATATTTCATTTAAAATTTGTTTAGTTTTGCCAACACCTTATAACAAAACTATAATGAAAAATACTGCATTATCTGCAACGCATGAAGCTTTAGGAGCAAAAATGGTCCCTTTTGCTGGATACAATATGCCTGTTCAATATGAAGGCGTTAATATAGAACACGAAACTGTTAGAAATGCAGTTGGAGTTTTTGATGTCTCTCACATGGGCGAATTTCTAATTAGTGGTGCACATGCACTAGAATTAATTCAGAAAGTAACGAGTAATGATGCTTCAAAATTAACTATTGGAAAAGCGCAATACAGTTGTTTACCTAATGAAACTGGTGGTGTAATTGACGACTTAATTGTGTACAGGATTAAGGAAGAAACCTATCTATTGGTTGTAAATGCTAGCAATATTGAAAAAGACTGGAATTGGATACAATCTCAAAACACTATTGGTGCCGAAATGCGTAATTTAAGTGAAGCCTATTCTCTACTAGCTATACAAGGTCCTAAGGCTGTAGAAGCTATGCAGAATCTATCTAGTCATGATTTATCAGCAATTAAATTCTACAATTTTGTTGTTGGAGATTTTGCTGGAATAGAACATGTAATTATATCTGCAACAGGATATACAGGAAGTGGTGGTTTTGAAATATATTGCAAAAACAGCGAAGTAAAACAAGTTTGGGATAAAGTTATGGAAGCTGGTGCTAATTTTGGTATTAAACCAATTGGTCTTGCTGCTCGTGATACGCTTCGTCTTGAAATGGGTTATTGCTTATATGGAAATGATATTGATGATACAACATCACCTTTTGAAGCTGGTTTAGGTTGGATTACAAAATTCACTAAAAAATTTACAAATAGTGAAGCTTTAGAAGATGAGAAACGACGTGGTTTAGAACGTAAACTTATTGCTTTTGAATTAGATGAAAGAGGAGTTCCTCGTCATGGTTATGATATTGTAGATGGAAATGGAAAAACTATCGGAAATGTAACATCAGGAACAATGTCACCATCTTTAAGTAAAGGTATTGGTTTAGGCTATGTGCCAAATATATTTTCTGAAATTGGAAGTAAAATTCATATACAAGTAAGAAAGAAAGCTATTCCTGCTACAGTTGTAAAATTACCTTTTTATAAAGTTTAAAAATGATTGAATACCAAACCATTTTAGATGAGATTCATAACAGTTTTATACTGAAAAAAAATAAAGGTACTGTCGCTACTTATATTCCAGAATTATCAAATGTAGATGTTAACAATTTTGGTATTCATCTTAATCGCGTTAATGGTGAATGCTATTCTATTGGTAATTACGATACGGCATTTTCTATTCAAAGTATTTCTAAAGTATTTACGCTTACAAAAGTTTTCTCTTTGCTAGGTAATACACTTTGGAAACGTGTAGATGTAGAGCCTTCTGGAAATCCATTTAATCATTTATCCTTATTAGAACTGGAAAATGGCATTCCTAGAAATCCACTAATAAATGCTGGAGCACTTGTTATTGCAGATATTTTGGTAAGTGAATTAAAAAATCCAAAAGACGATTTTTTAAATTTTGTTAGAAATCTTGCTAACGACAATTCTATCTATTATGACGAAAATATAGCAAAATCGGAAAAAGAAACAGGGTTTAGAAATTATGCTGCTGCAAATCTTTTAAAATCATTCAACAATCTAAATAATTCGGTAGATGAAGTTCTAGATTTTTATTTCCATCAATGTTCTCTAAAAATGAGCTGTAAACAATTGGCAAATGCATTTCATTTATTTGCAAATCATGGATTATGTCAACAAAATAAGCGTCATGCAACGCCAAGTCAAATTAAACGAATAAACGCCATCATGTTAACTTGTGGCTTTTACGATGAAGCTGGAGATTTTGCTTTTGAAGTAGGTCTTCCCGGAAAAAGTGGAGTTGGTGGAGGTATAGTTGCATTATTACCTAACGAATTTACTATAGCTACATGGTCTCCAGGATTAAATAGTAAAGGTAATTCCTTACTTGGAATGCATGCATTGGAGCAATTCACAACTAAAACAAAATTATCTATTTTTTAACGAGTATCCAGGAGATTGATTAATGCAAGACGACCCAAAACAAAGAATATTAATTTTTGGAGCTAGTGGCTTTTTAGGTAATGCTATCTATAAAGAACTGTGCTCCTATTTCAATACTTTTGGGACTTATTGTACAGATAACAAAGAATACGAAAAGAATCAGCATTTTATTCAGTATAAGGTTGAAGAAGATGATGTTTTTGAAATATTAGAAAGCATTAGACCTTCGGTAATAATATCGGCTTTAAGAGGTGATTTTTCTGCTCAAGTTATAGCGCATCATCATATTGCAGAATTTGCATTAGACTATAATAGCAAAATCATTTTTCTTTCATCAGCTAATGTATTTGATGCTTATAGTAAATTTCCAAGTTACGAAAGCGATAAAACGCTTAGCAATAGTGTTTATGGACATTTTAAGATTAAAATTGAAAATGCACTTTTAAGATTACCGATTAATTCAGCTATAATAAGATTACCAATGGTTTTTGGTCCTCAATCAACACGAATTAAGGAATTAAAAACTTTTATCACAGAAAAAGAACCTATTGAGGTATTTCCGAATTTAATAATGAATGTATCAACAGATTCTAGATTAACTCAACAAATTCATTATATTATAAATCAAAATAAATCTGGGATTTTTCATTTAGGCAGCAAAGACTTAGTTCATCATGACGATTTTTTAAAAGAAATTATTAAAACATTAGGAGAATACAAGCCAATTTTTAAATATGTATTTACAACTAACGACGATAGATATTTAGCAGTATTACCAAGAGATAACAAATTGCCTAAACACCTTCAATTGTTTAGTCAAGAAATAATTGAAGAATTAGAAGTATAATTTGTTTTTGAGTATAGCATTATTAATTTTGTCTAAACAAATTAAAATAGTATGGGAAGAGCTTTTGAATTCCGTAAAGCACGTAAAATGAAACGTTGGTCTGCAATGAGTAAGGCCTTTACAAGAATTGGAAAAGATATTGTAATGGCTGTTAAAGAAGGCGGTCCAGATCCAGACAGTAATGCAAGATTACGTGCAGTTATTCAAAATGCAAAATCTGTAAACATGCCTAAAGACAATGTTGAACGTGCTATAAAACGTGCTTCAGACAAAAATTTAGGTGATTATAAAGAAGTCATATTTGAAGGTTATGCACCTCATGGAATTGCTGTTTTAGTAGAAACTGCAACCGATAACAATACCAGAACAGTAGCTAATGTAAGAAGTTATTTTAATAAGTGCAATGGTAGTTTAGGTACATCTGGAAGTGTTGTTTTTATGTTTGATCACACGTGTAACTTTAGAATTCCAAGTGAAGGATTAGACCCTGAAGAAATTGAATTAGAATTTATTGATTATGGAGCTGAAGAAGTTTTTGCTGATGAAGATGGAATTTTAATTTATGCGCCTTTTGAAAGTTTTGGAGCTATACAAGCAGCTTTAGAAGAACAAAATATTGAGATTTTATCTTCTGGTTTCGAACGAATTCCTCAAGTCACTAAAAAATTAAACGCTGAACAAATGGAAGAAGTTGAAAAACTACTTGAGAAACTCGAAGAAGATGATGATGTACAAAATGTATATCATACCATGCAAGAAACTGAAGATTAAAACTTTTAATGCGTTAACAATGCTAGTTTAAATAATTTACTTAAACACAGCAAAAATATTTAGCTATGCATCCACTTTTTTCAAAAATAATTGGTGTTATAATAAAAAGACAATTAAAGCATCATGACCAATCGTTACCTGAAAACCAGCTTAATAAAAAAGTTTCAAATGTAGCTGTCGAGCTTAAACATTTAGTCCATGACATTTTTTTTATTGCTATGGGAATACTATCTGCTAGTTTTGGACTAAAAGGATTTTTATTACCTAATTCGTTTATAGATGGTGGAGTTACTGGAATTTCTCTTATTCTTACAGAAATTACAAACTTACCTTTATCGGTTTTACTTGTTCTAATTAATATTCCGTTTTTAATAATGGGATTTTCAACTATTAGTAAAAAGTTTGCTGTTAAAAGTATTTTTGCTATTCTATTTCTAGCATTAAGTGTGCACCTAATGGAATTCCCTATAATTACTGATGATAAGTTATTAATATCTGTTTTTGGTGGATTTTTCTTAGGACTAGGAATTGGCTTATCTATAAGAGGAGGTTCCGTAATTGATGGCACTGAAGTTCTTGCTGTATTTTTAAGTAGAAAAACCGCATTAACTATTGGCGATATTATTCTTGTTTTTAATTTAATTATTTTTTCTTTTGCCTCCTATGTATTTTCAATTGAAATTGCTCTCTATGCCATACTTACTTATTTGGCAGCTTCAAAAACTGTAGATTTTGTGGTTTCAGGAATTGAAGAATATGTAGGTGTAACTATTATTTCTTCATATAGTGAAGATATACGTAAAATGATAACTGAAAAATTAAGAAAAGGCTGTACAATTTATAACGGAAAAAGAGGATTTGGTAAAAAAGGTGAAAATTTACAACAAACAGATATTATTTATACCTTAACGACACGTTTAGATCTGGCACGTTTAGAAACCGAAATTGATAAAATAGATAAAGATGCTTTTATTATTATGCATAGTATAAATGATGCAAAAGGAGGAATGATAAAAAAGCGTCCTTTAGAATAATAAAAAACCTCCTTAAAAAGTTAAGGAGGCTTTTTATTATTAATTTGATTTATGTTTCTTTTTAGAGGCACAAAACGTACTTACTTTATGTTTCATATATCGAAATCTAACCTATTAGTATAACTTCAAATTGTGTGCCAAATTTTAATTATTACTTACTTTTTTTTTAGATTTTGATTTTATTTTTGCATTCATATTTCTTGGTAATACTTCTTCTGGAAAAGGAAATAATATTGTTGAATTTTTTTCAGAAGCAATATTTGATAAGGTTTGGTATAAACGTAATTTAATAGCAGATGGAGATTGATCTATCTTTAGTCCTGCTTCTAATAGTTTACCAGAAGCTTGTTCTTCTGCTTCTGCTAATATTATTCTTGCACGTCTTGACCGCTCAGCTTCAGCTTGTCCAGCCATCATTCGTTTCATATTTTCAGGTAACTGTATGTCTTTAATTTTTACATCTATTATTTCTATTCCCCAATCTTTAGTTTCATGTTCTACAATGGTCTTGATATTCTTACCCATTTCTTCTCTTTTAGATAAAATGGTATCTAGTTCCACTTTACCACAAACATCTCTTAAAGCTGCCTGAGATAGCTGTGTTATAGCAAAATTATATTCTTCTACTTCTAAAACCGCTTTTTCTGGATTATCAATTTTAAAAAATACAACACCATCTATACTACATGGCACATTATCTTCAGTCATTACTTCCTGAGATATAATATTAATAGTTATAACACGAATATCCACTTTTTGTATAGTTTCAACAATTGGTATAATCCATCTAAATCCAGGTTGTAAAGTCTTGACATATTTACCAAACCTAAATTTTAAAGCACGTTTGTATTCAAAAACTATTCTTATACCACTTGACAAGAAAACTAAAAAAAGTATTGTTAGTATTAAAGGAGTATTCATAATATATAGGATTTAATCATTATCAATCTTTAAAAAAACATGTATTAAGATACAAAATTTAGAAATG
>Ga0102814_10002872_pt1 | contig 11462 bp, 12 predicted proteins | sample ColrivemetaGS741_FD_79112 | JGI IMG/M metagenome (GOLD analysis project Ga0102814, IMG submission 79112) | Estuarine microbial communities from the Columbia River estuary - Flood tide ETM metaG S.741 | ecosystem: Environmental > Aquatic > Marine > Intertidal zone > Estuary | place: USA... | reverse complement strand
TCAGCCGCCTTTAGGTGAAGGGTTTCATATTGTCGCACCTTGGAATAAGGTAATCGTTTATGAAGTACGTCAGCAAGAGCTTTTTGAGAAAATGAAGGTATTATCATCAAACGGATTGGAAATACAAATAGATGGGTCTGCATGGTATGAGCCTGTTTATAACGACTTAGGAAATTTACATCAATCATTAGGAGAAAATTACTTGCAACGTGTTATTCAGCCAGCAATTAGAAGTGCGGCTCGTAGTGTTGTTGGGCGTTATACACCAGAACAATTATATTCTAGTAAACGTGATGCCATCCAAGATGAAATATTTGTTGAAACTAAAAAAATACTGGCAAAGCAATACATACAACTTAATGAGTTTTTAGTGCGTGATGTCACGTTGCCTGAAACAATTAAAGATGCTATTGAGCGTAAATTGAAACAAGAACAAGAATCATTAGAATATGAGTTTAGATTGGTTACCGCAGCAAAAGAAGCCGAAAAAGTAATTATTGAGGCTGAAGGTAAAGCAGAATCAAACAGAATACTTAGTGCTTCATTAACCGATAAAATTTTACAGGATAAAGGGATCGATGCCACCATTAAATTATCTGAATCACCAAATAGTAAAGTCATTATTATTGGTTCTGGAAAGAGCGGAATGCCAATTATTCTTGGAAATCAATAAAAAGCAGAATAATATAATTTAGAAATTTTATAGATATTTTAAACATTAACTAATTATTTCGGCTAAAAATATAGAATATTCAATACGAATAAGTTTTGTTGAAATTATTTGGAATAATAAATTATAATTATTGATATTTGCAAAAGTAAAAAACAAAAAATGACATTTATTCAATCACATCATCACCATTTTCAAATTTGCTCTCAGGCGAAATGAAGATGTATTGAATAAAATCAACATATTTTTTAAACCCGTTTGAGACAATCAAGCGGGTTTTTAATTTTAAGTCCAGTTTGATTGTTTCAAACTCATAAAAACAATAAAATGAGTGTATTAAGAATTGCAGTACAAAAATCAGGTCGTTTACACGACGAATCCATGGAATTACTAAAAGATATTGGTATTTCTATTGATAATGGCATTGATCAATTAAAAGCTTCGGCAAGAAACTTTCCTGTGGAAGTTTTCTACTTGCGAAATGGCGATATTCCACAATATCTTAAAGATGGTGTGGTAGATGCCGCTATAATTGGTGAAAATGTGTTAATTGAAAAAGGTAGTGGAATCATTGTGGCTGAAAAATTAGGTTTTTCTAGCTGTCGCGTTTGTATAGCAGTACCAAAAACAATGAATTACACAAGTATTTCCGATTTAAATGGTAAACGAATAGCAACGTCTTACCCAAATACGGTTCAAAATTATTTAGATGAAAACGGTATAAGTGCCCACTTACACATTATTAATGGATCGGTAGAAATAGCTCCTAATATAGGTTTAGCAGATGCGATTGTTGATATTGTTTCAAGCGGAAGCACCTTGTTTAAAAACAATTTGAAAGAAGTTGAAATGATTTTAAAATCGGAAGCTGTTTTAGCGGTGTCGCCTATTTTAGATGATGAAAAGCAAGCTATATTAAACACGATTCAGTTTAGAATTCAATCAGTTTTAAAAGGCAGAGGATCTAAATATGTTTTATTGAACGCACCGAATGATAGAATACAAGACATCATTAACGTGTTGCCAGGGATGAAAAGTCCAACTGTTTTGCCTCTAGCAGAAGCGGGTTGGAGTTCTGTACATTCTGTTATTAATAAAAATGATTTTTGGAATGTTATAGATGAGTTAAAAAAGAATGGAGCTCAAGGTATTTTGGTTTGTCCAATCGAAAAAATGGTACTTTAAAAGTAATAATTATGCAAATAATTAATAATCCAAATAAAAATGACTGGTCAGAGATTTTAAAACGTCCTACACAAACGGTGGATGATATTGAAGCTACTGTGAATCAAATTTTTGATGAAGTTCGTCAGAAAGGTGATGAAGCCATAGCTAAGTATACTTCATATTTTGATGGAATTACTTTAAAATCAAATGTAGTTACAAAGGAAGAGATTCAGAATGCTGTTAAAAACGTCCCTGAAAAACTTCAAAACGCCATTAAACTAGCAAAGACAAATATTGAGCTATTTCACGCTGCACAAAAAACCGATAAAATAGAAGTTGAAACAACAAAGGGCGTACAATGTTGGCAGGAAAAAAGACCCATTGAAAAAGTAGGTTTATATATTCCAGGAGGCACAGCGCCGCTGTTTTCTACGGTATTAATGCTTGCTGCACCAGCTCAAATTGCTGGTTGTAAAGAGATTGTATTATGTTCACCTCCAAATAAAAAAGGCGAATTAGCTCCTGAAATTTTGTTTGCAGCGCAACTTTGTGGTGTTACTAAAATTATTAAAGTTGGTGGTATTCAGGCTATTGCCGGATTAACCTTTGGTACACAAACCATTCCTCAAGTTTATAAGATTTTTGGTCCTGGAAATCAATTTGTAACTGTTGCAAAACAGTTAGCAACTAAACACGGTGTAGCTATTGATATGCCTGCTGGACCGAGTGAATTGCTGGTCGTCGCCGATGAATCTGCAAATGCAGCCTATATTGCATCCGATTTATTAAGTCAGGCAGAACATGGTACCGATAGTCAGGTTATTTTAGTATCAACATCAAAAGATTTAACGGACTTAGTTTCAATAGAAATTGAAAAACAAATAAGTGTGCTTCCTCGGAAAGTGATTGCTGAAAAGTCGATTGCGAATTCGAAACTTATTAATGTTGAAAATCATGATTTGGCACTTCAATTAATAAATGAATACGGACCAGAACATTTTATAATCTGCACAAAAAATGAAGATTTTTATGTGAGCGGTATTACCAATGCAGGCTCGGTTTTTATAGGTGATTACACACCAGAAAGCGCAGGCGATTATGCTTCAGGAACGAATCATACCTTACCAACAAATGGTTTTAGTAAAGCATATTCTGGAGTGAATTTAGATAGCTTTTTGAAGAATATGACCTTTCAAAAAATATCGAAAGAAGGACTCTTGAATATTGGAGAAACTATCGAGTTAATGGCGGAAGCCGAAGGATTGCAAGCACATAAAAATGCGGTATCCATAAGATTAAAGGATTTAAAGTAATTTATCATTCCTGTGAAGGTGAGAATATCATGGACTCAGTTCAAATTTAATTATGAATACAAAATTTGATTTAAAAAATATAATTCGCCCAACCATTAAGGCTCTGAAACCCTATTCATCCGCACGCGATGAATTTCAAGGTGTCACCGATAATATGGTGTTTTTGGATGCTAATGAAAACCCGTTTGAAAATGGGGTGAACAGATATCCAGATCCACAACAAGGAAAACTTAAGTCGGTTTTATCACAAATTAAAGATATTCCAACAAAAAATATTCTTTTAGGAAACGGAAGTGACGAAGTTTTAGATCTTATTTACAGAGCTTTTTGCGAGCCGAATCAGGATAATGTTATCATTTTACCACCAACGTATGGTATGTATGAAGTGCTTGCTAATTTGAATGCGATTGCTTTAAAAAGAATAAACTTATCGGAAGATTTTCAACCGAAAGTTGATGCAATTTTAAATAGCGTCGATAGTAAAAGCAAATTACTTTTTATCTGTTCGCCTAATAATCCTTCAGGAAATAGTTTTTCTTCTAAAGTTATTGAAGAATTGGTTAGTAAATTTGAAGGTATTGTAGTTATTGATGAGGCTTATATCGATTTTTCGAATGAAGCAAGTTGGATTTCAAAATTAGAAAACTATCCAAATTTAATTGTTACACAAACCTTGTCTAAGGCATACGCCATGGCAGGAATTCGATTAGGGATATGTTACGCTTCCACAGAGATTATTAAGGTTTTAAACACCATAAAACCACCGTATAATATTAACGAACTAACTCAGAAAAAGGCGATTGAACTATTAAGTATTAAAGATTTGGCTAGTAACCAGATTAAAGATATTTTAAAAGAGCGCAGTAGTTTAATTTCAGAATTAAAGACGATTAAGTATGTTTCAAAAATATACTCTTCAGACGCTAATTTTGTATTGGTAAAAGTTGATGATGCTAATCTGCGTTACAATCAGCTTATAGAAAAAGGAATTGTTATTAGAAACCGAACCACACAACCTGGTTGTGAAAACACATTACGATTAACAGTTGGAAGTCCGGAAGAAAATAAAATATTAATAAAGGCATTAACAGACCTGTCAGGTCTCTAATTAAAATAGATTCCTGCCTACGCAAGAATGACGATTATGAAAAAAGTATTGTTTATAGACCGCGACGGAACTTTGGTTTTAGAACCACCGGTAGATTATCAATTAGATAGTTTAGAAAAATTGGAATTTTACCCTAAAGTATTTCAATACATGGCTAAAATTGCGAGTGAATTAGATTATGAATTAGTTATGGTTACCAATCAAGATGGTTTAGGTACCGACTCTTTTCCTGAAGACACTTTTTGGCCTGCACAGAATAAAGTGATTAATGCTTTTGCTAAAGAAGGGGTTGAGTTCACGGATATTATTATTGACAAAACATTTCCACACGAAAATGCGCCAACACGTAAACCAAGAACGGGTTTATTAACTAAATACTTTTCAGAAGAGTATGACTTGTCTAATTCGTTTGTTTTAGGTGATAGAATTACGGATATGGAGTTGGCTAAAAATTTAGGAGCTAAAGGAATTTATTTATCTGAAAATCCGGATTTAGGAGCTGATGAAATAGAAACAACTCAGCAAGAAATTTTTAATATAATCGCTCTAACAACAACCGATTGGAGAACGATTTATGAGTTTTTAAAATTAGAAAATCGCGTCGCTGAAATTACACGTAACACCAATGAAACCCAAATCTATATCAAGTTAAATTTAGATGGCTCTGGGAAAAACGACATCAATACTGGTTTATCATTTTTTGATCATATGTTAGATCAAATTGGTCGTCATGGTGCGATGGATTTAACCATAAAAGTAAATGGAGATTTAAAGGTTGATGAACACCATACTATTGAGGATACCATGATTGCCTTTGGGGAATTATTCCATAAAGCTTTGGGTAATAAATTAGGCATTGAACGTTACGGATTCTGTTTACCAATGGATGATTGCTTAGCGCAAGTGGCGGTCGATTTTGGTGGTAGAAATTGGTTGGAATGGGATGCTGAGTTTAAACGTGAGAAAATAGGCGACATGCCTACAGAAATGTTCTATCACTTGTTTAAATCCTTTACAGATGGCGCTAAGTGCAATTTAAACATTAAGGCGGAAGGGGTTAATGAACATCACAAAATTGAAGGTATTTTTAAAGCCTTTGCAAAAGCCATGAAAATGGCCGTAAAAAGAGACTCCAATAACATGTTTTTACCATCAACAAAAGGAATGCTTTAAAAATCTTGTTGCTTTAAGTGATTTCGAAGCATGAGAATTTGTATTGAGAAGAATATTATGAAATTAGTTATTATAAATTACGGCGCAGGAAATATTAAAAGCATTCAATTCGCATTTAAACGCTTAGGTATTGATGCTGTTTTATCGAATAACCCAGAGGAAATTTTAGAAGCAGATAAAATTATTTTCCCAGGAGTAGGTGAGGCAAATAGTGCTATGGCGATGTTAAAAGAATCAGGATTAGACACGCTTATTCCGCAATTAAAACAGCCAGTTTTAGGTATTTGCTTAGGGATGCAACTACTTTGCGAGTATACGGAAGAAGGCAACACAAAAGGGTTAGGTATTTTTAAAACACAGGTTAAACGATTTGATAATCATGTGAAAGTCCCTCAAATGGGATGGAATGTGATAAAGGAATTAAAATCGGAGTTGTTTAAAGGTATCAAAGAAAATGAATATATGTATTTGATACACAGTTATTATGCCGAACATTGTGAGGAAACTATTGCAACAACCGATTATGGTATTAACTATGCTTCAGCTTTGCAGCATAATAACTTTTACGGTGTTCAGTTTCATCCAGAAAAGAGTAGTTTAGCAGGAGAGCAAATTTTGAAAAACTTTTTAGAATTATAATATGAGAATAATACCAGCCATAGATATTATCGACGGAAAATGTGTTCGTTTAACGAAAGGCGATTACGATACTAAAAAGATATATAATGAAAACCCGCTAGAAGTTGCCAAAATGTTTGAAGCCTCAGGAATTGAGTATTTACATTTGGTAGATTTAGATGGAGCAAAGGCAAAACACATTGTAAATTATAGAGTACTCGAGCAAATTTCATCAAAAACAAAACTCAAAATTGATTTTGGAGGTGGTTTAAAAACCAACGAAGATTTACATATTGCTTTTAATTCTGGGGCAAAACAAGTTACAGGTGGAAGTATTGCCGTTAAAGATCCACATACTTTTGAAGGCTGGATTTCAAAATACGGGCCTACTAAAATTATTTTGGGAGCCGATAGTGATAATGGAAAAGTATCTATCAGTGGCTGGATGGAACAAAGCATAGAGGATGTTATTCCCTTTATAAAAGCGTATCAAAAAAAAGGCATTCAATATGTAATTTGCACCGATATTTCTAAAGATGGGATGCTTGAAGGCCCTTCTTTTGATCTATATAAACAAATTATTTCAGAATGCAGTAATAGCAGTAACGACCAATCAATAAAACTAATCGCTTCCGGGGGAATTTCAATTATTGATGAACTTCCTATTTTAAAGGAAATGGGTTGTGAAGGTGTCATCATTGGAAAAGCTATATACGAAAACAGGATTACACTAAAGCAATTAGAAAAATTTGTATAAAAAATATGCTTACAAAACGAATTATACCTTGTTTAGATATTAAAGATGGACGCACCGTAAAAGGTGTGAATTTTGTCGATTTACGCGATGCTGGTGATCCTGTAGAACTTGCTAAGCAATATGCCGATTTTGGTGCAGATGAGTTAGTTTTCCTGGATATTTCGGCAACTTTAGAGGCACGTGCTACCACTTTAGATATGGTATTGCATGTAGCTGAACAAGTCAATATTCCATTTACTGTAGGTGGTGGTATATCTTCTGTGGAACATGTTGATGCATTACTAAAATGTGGAGCAGATAAGGTGTCTATTAATTCTTCGGCAGTAAAACGTCCGGAATTAGTGAACGAATTAGCCGATAAATTTGGCAGCCAGTGTGTTGTTGTCGCCATTGATGCGAAACAAATTGGCGATACTTGGAAAGTGCATTTAGCAGGTGGAAGTATCCCTACAGATATAGATTTATTTGAATGGGCGAAAGAAGTAGAGCAACGCGGTGCCGGAGAAATTTTGTTTACATCTATGAATCATGATGGAACTAAAAACGGTTTTGCAAATGAAGCATTAGCAAAGTTATCAGAGATGCTAAACATACCCATAATAGCTTCTGGTGGGGCAGGTAATGTACAGCATTTTATAGATACTTTTAAAATAGGGAAGGCAGATGCGGCATTGGCTGCGAGTGTGTTTCATTATGGCGAAATTCCTATTCCGTTTTTGAAAAAAGAATTAAAAAAACATAATATAGAAGTACGACTTTAGTCGTCATGCTGAACTTGTTTCAGTATCACAAAAGAAATTAGATTATGACTATTAAATACGACTCAAATGGACTTGTTCCAGCAATCATTCAAGACGCAACCACTAAAAACGTGTTGATGTTGGGCTATATGAATGCCAAAGCTTATCAAAAAACATTAGACACCAAACAGGTTACTTTTTTTAGCAGAAGTAAACAGCGTTTATGGACAAAAGGAGAAGAAAGCGGTAATTTTTTAACCCTTGTTGATATTAAGAATGATTGCGATAATGATACGCTTTTAATTCAAGTAAATCCAGTTGGTCCAACGTGCCATAAAGGAACCGATAACTGTTGGGGAGAAGAAAATAAGTCAAATTATGGTTTTTTCTCAACTTTAGAAGATGTGATTGCTGAGCGAGTTGCTAATAAAGATACTAGCAAATCGTATGTAGCAAGTTTGTTTTCAAAAGGAATTAATAAAATTGCCCAGAAAGTAGGTGAGGAGGCTGTTGAAACCGTTATAGAAGCGATGGATACTAATGACGAATTATTTCTTTATGAATCTGCAGATTTACTCTTCCATTACTTAATGCTTTTACAGGCAAAAGGATTTACCTTAAAAGATATTGAAGCTGAATTAAAAAACAGACATAAATAAAACTAAAAAAGGCTTTAGAATTTTCTAAAGCCTTTTTTAAATGTTAAATAAACATTATGCTATCCAACCTTTTGCAATCGCTTTTTTAGAAAACCATAATAAGAACATGGCAAATACGATAATACTTATAGTCATGCCAATATTATCATAATGGTCATTTATTAAAAAGTATCCCATTTGAGCTATCACTGCAATTAGTGATATTAAGTAAAATGAAAAAGCCCATTTTTTTCTTATTAATAGTGCTATTGAACCAATAACGCCTGCAAAAACAGCGACAGCAAAAGCCCTCATGGTCCATGATGGAGCATTAGCAGCTATTTCAAGTTGTTCTGGTGTAAATGAACTTCGGTATCTTTCTGTATTATACGCTTGCCCTAGAAAGCCGTCAACACCAAGTCCGTTCCAGATAAATGCAATAACACTCACAATCCAAAACCAAACAGGTGGTTTTACTTTAGAATTTGTCATAATTAGTGGTTTTTAGTTAGTAATAGAACAATACAAGGTATAAAATTTTTGTCATAATTAATAAAAAACTAACTTCCCCACCACTTTAAAAAGTTTAATGAAAAAATATTTTTACGTAATTACCCTTCAGTATTTAGGCTATCGTTTTCATGGTTGGCAAAAGCAACCAACTGTAAAAACTTTACATTTAATGGTAGACAGAACCTTTAACTTTATCCTAGAAGGCAAGCAGTTTAAAAGTTTAAGTTCTGGCAGAACCGATGCCATGGTATCTGCGGAATGTGCCGCCATTGAACTTTTTTTATTTGAACCTATTGAAGATCAACAGGCATTCTTAAAATTATTCAATCATAATTTACCACAAGATATTCGCGCTTTGGAAATTAGAGAAGTCGACGCGAAATTTAACATAATTAATCATTCAAAAACTAAAGAGTACCTGTATTTGTTCACTTATGGCGAAAAATGCCATCCGTTTTGTGCGCCAATAATGACTACCATTTTAGATGATCTGGATATTGATTTAATGAAACAAGGCGCCAAACTTTTTGAAGGCTCGCATTATTTTAAATCCTATTGTTTTAAACCAACAGATAACGGTATTTATAATCGTGACATATTATGCTGTGAATTAGTTGAAAACACTATTTATACTGCCAACTATTTTCCAAAAGAATCTTACATTTTAAGGGTGAAAGGAAAAGGTTTTATGCGAAATCAAATTCGTTTAATGATGGGTGCTTTAATAGATTTAGGAAAAGGCAAACTTAGTTTAGAAACGATTTCACAAAGTTTAGAGCAGGATTGTTTTATTAAATTAGATCATATAGCGCCAGCATCTGGTTTAATTCTTAATCACATTGAGTTTGAATAAGTATTCAACAAACATTCTTTTAATAATCATAAAATCATAATTTTTTAAAAATCAAAACTTTACAGTGTTTTGGGTGTGAATTGTATAAATCATATCAAATAACTTGTAATGTTTGAGGCTTTTAATATGTTGATATTTGTATCATAGTAGTTTATCAAACTATTAATATTGAAGTTAATTCTTCAAAGAGCATAAATTAACTATTAAAATAATAAAATTATGAAAAATGTAATTTACACCTTAATATTCTTGTTTGTTGCTAATGTTTGGGCACAACAAACACCTAAAAATGTTTCAGAAGAATCTACAGTGAAAACTGTAAAAACAAATAACGGATCTGGAATAGTTGAGAAAAAAGTTAAAGTAACGACGAGGGAAGAGCAAAATATTGAATTTGCTGAAAAGGATGCAAACAAAACAGACAAAGATGTTGTTAATAGTCCCGTGAAAGTTAATAAAACTATTGAAATTGATAATGATTTCGATAATTCTTTTGATTCTAAAACCGAAGTGGCGTATTATGAGTTTGAAGGCCAACAATATAATTTCAAGAAAGTGAATAATGGATTTTCTGTATTAGTTGAAAACAATGAAACTCCAGATAGCTTTGGAAATATTGTTAAATTTAAAAGAGAGAACCACTATTTATTTCAAAATGGCAATGATACAGGTATAGGATATTTTAATGAAGATGGTAGTTTTACTATTGAATATTACGATAAAGACACCAGAACAGTTACTAGTCAAGAATTCATATTGGTTAAAAAATAGATTCTTTAAAGATATTTTAAAAGTCCTGCTAAAACAGGACTTTTTTGTATTTTAGAAAATTCAAGACTTAATTAATATAATATGAATCCAAATATTCCAAATGAAGCTTTAGAATTTTTTAAAAAGCTTGAGAAAAACAACGACCGCGATTGGTTTAATGATCATAAAAAGGAATATAAAGCCATCGAAGTAAAAGTAAAAGTAGTATATAATTCCGTTTTTGAACAATTAAAATCTCATGACGAATTAGATAAGCTTAAAATGTTCCGTATTTATCGTGATGTGCGTTTTTCAAAAAACAAATCGCCTTATAAAACACATTTTGGAGGTTCTTTCCATAGAACAAAACCTAAGTTAAGAGGCGGGTATTATCTGCATATTCAACCTAATAATGAAAGCTTTATAGCTACAGGTTTTTGGGAACCTGCTCCAGCCGATTTACTTCGTATTCGTAAAGAGTTCGAAATGGATGACACCGAGATTAGAACGATTTTAAATGATAAAAAATTTAATAACGTTTGGGGTGATTTTGTGGGCGACGAAGTAAAATCAGCACCAAGAGGCTTTAGTAAAGAGCACAAAGCCATTGATTTAATAAAAAAGAAACAATATATTTTCGTTAAAAAATATACTGACAAGGAAGTTTTGGATGAAAATTTTATAAACGAAGTAGGGGTTGCATTTAAAGCAATTCGCCCATATTTTAATTATATGAGCGAAGTACTTACTACCGATTTAAATGGCGAATCTCTTATTTGATTTCAGAAATCACGTATTTGTTTTGATTAAATTCAAAACTGGCATTTACAGATTTGTTTATTAATAATTGACCAATAGGGGAGTTTACCGAAATGGCGTAATAGGTATCATCATCAAGATCTATTTTACCAATACTGGTGGAAATATAAAAATTCATGATGTTGGTTTTTACAATGCTTCCTAAAATGGCATCATTGCTTTCAACATTTGTTTTTATATTGCTTAAATATTCTTTGGATTTTTTGGCATCGTTTAAATACCCCATGTTTTTTTCTAAATCATTCAATAATTTTCCACTGCCAGAATCGTCACCATCAGAACTTCCTTTGTCGTTACTTTCAATAGAATCTTTAATTAAATTTATTTCTTCCTTGTAATCATT
>Ga0102814_10002870_pt1 | contig 11468 bp, 8 predicted proteins | sample ColrivemetaGS741_FD_79112 | JGI IMG/M metagenome (GOLD analysis project Ga0102814, IMG submission 79112) | Estuarine microbial communities from the Columbia River estuary - Flood tide ETM metaG S.741 | ecosystem: Environmental > Aquatic > Marine > Intertidal zone > Estuary | place: USA: Columbia... | reverse complement strand
TCTCCATTTTGTTTGGTAGCAGTACCCTCTTCTACCCAGGTTCCAAGTACTTCATCAAAATACCATAATGGGATTGTTGCCGGGGCATTAGCTAAAAGTGCTGCTGGTAATGGAATAATAATTTCAGAGACCTCCCCAGGAGCAAGGTCTAATTCATTGTTCCCCTGAAAAAGTTCTACGTTAATAAAACCAAAAGATTCGATTGAAGTGGAATTTCCAGAAGCATCCAAACCTTCAAATTCTCCTGGAAAAACTTCACCATAGGTATCAGACATTGGGTCAAAGTATGAAGCTTTAACGGTTATATTTCCGCTAACTAATTGTCCATTTTTGTCTACTACCCCATTTGCAGGAAGATCAACTGATGCATTTTGAAAACTAACCTTATTTGCCTGCGTTACATCAATAGTTGCTAAGACATCCCATTTTCCCATTGCTGCTGAAAGAAAAGTACTCTTGCCGTCCTCTATATCTGCAATTTTTTGTGTGGGACTATAATCTGCTAATTCAAAAGAGACCACCAGCTTATCTCCAATTGGGATATCACTGATAGAAAATGAGCCATCCTGATTGGAATATGTTTCCAGATTTCCAATATTAACCTTGACATCTGCCAGAGGATTAGCCTGTAAATCAGATACTGTTCCTATTATTGTGCCATAAGCACCCGAGCTATTATCTTGATCTGTAAAGAAGTCTATTTCACATTGATAAAATAAAAGAGTGGCGAGTAAAAAAGGTAAAATAAAAACTGATTTGAAGAGGTAATTATTTTTCATGCGATTTTTTAATTTACAAATTCATTGATTCAATTTATCTCATATGATAGTGTAATCATAAGACTCGGTGGTATATCAGTAAAATAGTGTTTTTTAGTATTGATCAACAGACCATCACCAAATCGCGACATGTTGCCTACAAACCTGAAATCAAGCATTATTTTATTGTATTGGTACCCTATTCCGAGTTCATATCCATAGGTAAATCTTTTTATTGATGAGGTAAAATCACCCAAATCCTTTAAGGTGGATTGTCTGCCCAGAAACAAATGGCCGGAAGGGCCAAGTATGAATTTAAAATTTCTGTATTGGTAACCCAATAATATTGGAATGTCCAACATTTGATATCGCTCAATTGCTTCCTGTGTTGGGGTTCCTCCACCAGACAAGCTATATTGAATTCGGTTGGAATTAAACCTAAGTTCAGGTCTTATTAATACCGGGCCGATACCTACTTGAGCAAACAGACCAGCATGTATCCCCCAATCAGCTTTTGTTGCTTCTAAGTCATAAATAGAATTATTGTAATTAATTAAACTCAGCGCTTTTTCTTTATTTAAGAAATATAAACTACTTCCTCCCAATAAACCATAATGAAAAGATAAAAATTCTCTTTTTGTCTTTGGCTCTTTTTTATTTGCCTTTGTCTTGTCTTTAGGTTTTTTCTTAGAATTCTTTTTTAATTTCGATTTGGATTTTTTATATCTGGTGACTTTCACATCATCTATCATAGGGCCATAGGAAGTTGATTCAGGTCCCTGATTAGATTCAAATCGCAGGGTAGTTGCTCTTTGTTCAGCTTTGAAAACAAATTCACTATATTCCCATCCAGGATCACTGGTGGTTTTTCCGGTAACATCAAATTGGAATAGTTCACTTTGATCGGCAGCACTCACTTTCATTTCTTTAATGATAGGATTTCCAGCAGTATTTCCGGCTAAATAAAATGAAACCAAATATTTTTTACCTGGATCTGTAAAAAAACGTTGTTCGATCGCTCCGGAATTATAGCCATTTAGATCGATGCTTTGTTTGCCATCAGGTGCCATAAAATAACTACCATTAATGTCAATGGTTTCCTGAGTGACTTTCCAGCCCGGAAAATTTTCACCTGATTTTAGGTTTTTATAACTTCCTGCTTCATAGCCTTCCTCAAAACTCCCGTTTATTAAAAGATTATTGGAATTTTCTTGAGCATTTAGGGGAAAATGAAGGATACAAACCAAAAAGGATAGTAAATGAAATATTTTTTTTATAAAATTCATATAACTAATTAAATATTAATAAAATAGAATCATTTAATTGCAAATGAAATTGAAGCAACAATTCGACCGGTATTATTTGAAAAATAGATATTTTTTCCGTTAAAAATTATTCCTTCTCCATATTTAGTGAAATTGCCTTCATATCGTAAATCAATCATAAAATTGAAGATGTCTAGTGCAATCCCTGCCTGGTATCCGAGTGTAAATCTTTTAAAATCAGAAGTAAAATTTACAATTTCTAAAAGATCAGACCTGTTTGATAAAAATAAATGTCCTACAGGACCTGCCACGGCTCTGAATGCGCCGGATTTTAAGCCAACCAACAGCGGAATATCTAAAAATTGATAGCGCTCTTTTGCAATCGTTTCCGGAGAACTGACCATAAGATCCTGAACCTTATAATTAATTACATTTGAATTAAATATAATCTCCGGACGAAGTATCAATAGCCCTACCCTTACACTTGTGAATATGCCGAAATGAATACCTAAATTAGCATTGTCCACATTGATAGCATAGGAAGGGGTATTGTTTGAATTATTCAAAGTAATTAAATCATCCGTGTCGACTATATAATAGCTTGAACCACCTAAAATCCCAAATTTAAAATCAAAAAAACGGTTATTTTGAGAGATCAGGAAAAGAGGCAGAAATGTGAAGGCAATAACTAATTTAATTTTTGATGTTTTCATGCTAACTTATTTTGAAATTCGAATACTATATCATGTAGTAATTTAAGGTATTTTATTCAGAATTCCGATTTTTGATACAATGTCAGTTTCATAGAAATTCAGTTTATCCTGATTTTAAACAAGATTTGCGTTAAAAATGGATACCATGATTATTATGGGCTTACATCAGTTCATTACAAGTGATAAATCTCCGCTATACTCATGGAATATAAACTTATATAAATATTCATTTCCTTAAATAGAATTAATAATACAATCGAATCTATGTGCATTGAGCGGGTATTTTATATCTTTGAACCCTTCTAATAAAAAAAGTGTTATATTTCAAATAAATTTTAACAAATGAATATCGTTGCAATAGTTGGAAGACCTAATGTAGGCAAATCCACATTGTTCAATCGCCTAATAGGTGAAAGGATGGCCATCACGGATGACGTGAGTGGTGTTACCAGAGACAGAATATACAATACCACGGACTGGAACGGCAAGCCGTTTACCGTCATTGATACGGGTGGTTTTGTGAAGGATTCAAATGATGTTTTTGAAATTGCTATCAAAAGGCAAGTCGAAATAGCTATTGATGAAGCTGATGTGATCGTCTTTATGGTTGATGTTCTTACCGGAATCACAGATTTTGATGAGAATATTTCAAGAATGTTAAGAAAAACCAAGAAGAATGTTATCCTGGTGGTAAATAAAGTAGATAATTTCGAACGAATGATCTCTGCAAATGAATTCTGGAGCCTTGGGTTTGAAGAAACCTATTTTGTTTCATCCGTAAATGGAAGCGGAACAGGTGAAATGCTGGATGCTATTACTGAAAAACTTCCGGAAAATGTGGAAGAAGAAATAAATCCTGAAATTCCAAAAATAGCCATCGTCGGTCAACCAAACGTTGGTAAATCATCCCTGATCAATGCCCTTCTTGAAGATGACAGAAATATTGTAACGGACATCGCCGGGACAACCAGGGATAATATCCATACAAAGTATAACAAGTTTGGAAATGAATTTTTGCTCATTGATACGGCAGGTATTCGAAAGAAAAACAAAGTTCACGAAGATCTTGAGTTTTATTCTGTGATGCGTGCTGTAAAAGCCATTGATGATTCAGACATATGTCTGTTATTGATCGATGCTCAGATGGGGATCGAAGCACAGGACATGAGCATCATTGACCTGGTCGTTAAAAGGAGAAAAGGATTGATTATTTTGGTAAACAAATGGGATCTGATTCAAAAAGAGACAAATACTGCCAAAGAAATTGAGGAAAAAATCCTTAAAAAAATCGCTCCATTCACCGATGTGCCCATAATTTTTATTTCAGTTCTTGAAAAACAACGGATCTTTAAAGCAGTTGAAGAAGCGAAAGCCGTTTTCGACCGTAGAAGACAAAAGATCAAAACTTCCGTGTTGAACGAATTTTTACTCGAAGCGATTGAGAAGGTTCCACCCCCATCACATCGTGGAAAATTCATCAAAATCAAGTATGTAACCCAAATTGAAAAAGGATATCCGGCTTTTGCATTCTTTTGTAACTACCCAAAACATATTAAAACCAGTTACAAAAATTACATTCAAAATCAATTGAGGAAACAATTTGATTTTAAAGGGGTCCCAATCAGTGTTTTCTTCAAAGAAAAGTCATAAGCTTAATTACAATTAACTGGTTTTAAATGAGGATTGAAAAAACAGCATTCAGGGATCTTTTGATTATTCATCCCAGGGTCTTTCCTGATCAAAGAGGCTATTTTTTTGAGTCATTTAATGAAAACTCATTTGCAGATGCTACCGGCTTGAATCTAAGGTTTGTTCAGGACAATGAATCCAGGTCAAGCAGAGGGGTTTTGAGGGGGTTACATTATCAGATTAGCCCGTATGCTCAAAGCAAACTGGTAAGAGTTGTCCAGGGTGAAGTTTTAGACGTCGTTTTAGACATAAGACCAGATTCTCCTACTTATGGAGAACATTTTAGTATTAAATTGTCTGGAGAGAATAAAATACAATTGTTCGTGCCAAAGGGTTTCGCCCACGGCTATGCCGTTTTAAGTGAATTTGCCGTCTTTTCTTATAAATGCGACACTTTTTACAATAAAGACCATGAAGCAGGCATCATGTATAATGACCCCTCACTGGATATTGATTGGATGATCCCTGAAAAGGAACAACTCATTTCTGAAAAAGATGCAAAACAATATGCCTTTGCCGACCATGTAAGATTTTCCTGAAAGAAAACAATATAATATGACAAGTGATACCCCCAATATTTTATTAACAGGAGCCGATGGCCAATTGGGCCACTGTATTCAGGACGTATTTGCACAAAGTCCGGGATATAATCTGATAAATACAGATGTTAATGAACTTGACATTACTAATGAAGAATCAGTTTTCCAGTATTTTAACAACAATAACTTAAAGTATTGCATTAATTCAGCTGCCTATACCGCTGTAGATCAGGCAGAAGATGAGGCTAAATTGGCATTCCTGATAAATGCAGAAGCGTGTACCATTTTAGCAAAAGCATGCGCTGAATTTAATGTAAAATTGATACATGTTTCTACAGATTATGTCTATGACAGTATTCAGAATGCAAGCATGGATGAAACTGCTCCTACGAGTCCAAGAAGTATTTATGGCCAGTCAAAATTACTCGGAGAACAGAATATCATAAAGCAATTAGCCTCACACTATATTCTGCGAACAAGTTGGCTCTATAGTGAATATGGTAATAATTTTGTTAAAACAATGCTTAAACTTGGCAAATCCGGTGCAGATCTCAAGGTTATTAATGATCAGTACGGCGCTCCAACTTATGCAATGGATCTTGCAAGATTAACTCAAACGATTATTCAAAGTGAAATGTCCGGGAATCAGAATCATTACGGCATTTATAATTTTTCAAATAGCGGATCAACAAATTGGTTTGAATTTGCTTCTGAAGCCCTTCAAATTGCAGAAATTGAGACATCGATTAAGCCTGTCCCATCCTCAGAATACATCACTAAAGCGCCCAGGCCAGGAAATAGCAGATTTGATTTGAATAAAGTTAAAACCACATTTAATACAGAAATTCCGGATTGGAGAGATAGTCTGGCCGTATGTATTATGAACATGCAAAAGCTTGATATGTTATAATACTATAAAATAATTTGAATTATTTTATATTTATGTAATTGTCAATCTAGAATGTGAAATATAACAGAGCATTTAAAATAGTTGTTTTAATCTTACTCCTACTTCTGGGACACGATAGTTATGCTACCCATAACCGAGCCGGGGAAATTTCTTTTGAACAAATCGGCCCTTTGACGATTCGCCTTACATTAACCACTTATACCAAAACCAGCTCAATTGCCGCTGACCGGGATAGCATTGAAATATTCTGGGGAGATGGTACCAGTCAATTTATGGTAAGGGAAAATGGCTGGGGGGATCCACAGCCAAATGACATAAAGATTAACTATTACAGAGCGGTTCATATCTACCCTGCGAGAGCGAGTTATACCATTTCAATGTACGACCCAAATCGTGTCGGAGGGATTTTAAATTTAAATTATCCGGATAGCGAAAGTGTACCCTTTTACCTTGAAACCAGTTTTACTTTTCTGAATACTCAGTTTCAGGGAGAAAATAACTCAGCGGTATTGTTACAGGCCCCCATCGATTTTGGTTGTGTCGGGCAGGTTTTTACGCACAACCCGAATGCCTATGATGTGGATGGTGATTCCCTTCATTATTCCCTTATTATTCCTTTACAAGGCCATAATTCAAGTGTACCTGACTATTATTATCCCGATCAGATCGAGGCGGGGGTGAATAATAAATTATCAATTGATACTGAAACAGGAAATTTAACCTGGAATACTCCTCAAATTGCAGGTGAGTATAATATTGCCATCAGAATTGATGAATACAGGCAAGGTGTTTTGATCAATTCAATGATCAGGGACATGCAGATATTTATTGTGGATGACTGCCAAAATCAGCCTCCTACATTAGAACTTGAAAAGGAGATCTGTGTATTCGCCGGAGATACGGTACAACTAAAAATCAGTGTAAATGATCCAGACAGTGGACAAAAGGTTCGGTTGGAAGCCTCCGGTGCCCCTTTCATATCTACCTCAAATAAAGCTGAAATAGAAGGAGGAAATATATTTAATGAAATTGGATTTGACGCATATTTTAGTTGGATAACAAGCTGTGATGATATTTCTGATCAATCATACCAGATCGTTTTTAAAGCTATGGATAATGGCTTTAGTGATACTTCAGGTTTAGCTACTTTGAAGACTTATAAAGTGAAGGTTATAGGTCCGGCGCCGGATAGTTTGAAAATTGAACCTGCCCAGGATCATTTTAAAATATTTTGGGAATATCCTTATTTATGTTCTTTTACAACGGAGGATTATTTTTTAGGTTTTTCAATTTGGAGAAGCAAGCAAGCAAATTTCTTGGAATTGGATTCTTGTTCCTATGGTCTGGATGAAAATTTATATGAAAAAATATCTTTTCAACACAACATAAACGACGGGATCCAATATTTTTATGATGACTTTGAATTTATTCCCGGCGAAAATTATTGTTACAGGGTGATGGCTGAATTTGCCCATAAATCATTTGATGGATTTCCATATAATCATGTTTCAGGACAACCGGGAAATGAGGTTTGCCTGACTATACCTCTTAATATCCCCTACCTCACCAAAGCCAGTGTTGATTCTACCCATAACCTTACCGGTATGAATGCATTGTCATGGAAAATGACCGAACTCGATAAATTTGATACCTTGAGCTTTCCGCCACCTTATGAAATTGAAATCCTGGAATCCACAAATGGGATTGACTATTCTATAATCGGTAATCCAATCCAGTTTGAAAGTCTTTCAACAGAAATTAATGGAAACTATGTACATGCTAATTTAAATACAAGAGACCTGCAATACAGTTATCTGTTGGATTTCTATTATGGAGAAAACAGATCTTTGTTGGGAAGTTCACCGGATGCAGCTACTCCTTTCCTGACCCATGAAGAAAATGATCAAAGCATTTCATTATATTTCGATACGAATGTTCCCTGGCTCAACCATGCGTATGAGATTTACAGGAATGATTTTTCGGATCCACAATTCAAATTAATCGGCAGCACCCCTTATAATAACTGGACGGACACAAACGTGGAAAATTGGTTTGAATACTGCTATATTGTAAAAACAATTGGGTCTTATACCTTTAATCCCTCCGACACACTGATCAATTATTCACAAAAACTTTGTGCTATCCCCAAGGATGTTACTCCGCCTTGCAGCCCTGTTCTTGAAGCGATAAGCAAATGTGACACCATGGACATCTACACGCCTGAGCAAAGCTTGTATAATGAAATAAGCTGGTATTTTAATGATCCTGCCTGTTACGACATTATGGACCTTGACCATTATAAAATATTTTACGCGACTGATCAGATCTCAGATTTTACGCATATAGCAACAATACCACATGATGAGCCATTAAATTTTGTACATGTTGGTGACCTGGGATTAAATGCTTGTTATTATGTCACAGCTGTAGATTATAATGGGAATGAAAGTGATCGAAGTAATATTGTATGTTTTGAGAATTGTCCCGTTTATGAATTACCGAATGTTTTCACGCCTGATAATGATGGGGTCAATGATACCTATGTTCCACGTTTTAAAAGACATGTTTATAGCATTGATATGCATATTTACAATCAATGGGGGCAATTGGTTTTCAAAACAAATGATCCGGATATAAATTGGGATGGCACGAATCTTTCAGGCAAATATTTAGCGGATGGAGTTTACCATTACATTTGTGATGTATTTGAGGATACATTCGCTTCTAAAGAGCAAAATACTAAACAATTAACGGGTTTTATTCACCTGATAAGAGGAAATTAATCAAGATTTTTTTCCTCCTTTAAGTGTATCCTGCAATGCCTCAAGTTCGGCCCAGTTCTCTGCATCAGCCAATTTTGCTTGTTCAGCCCAGGAACCCGGATCTGCAAGTTTGAATTTGCTGCCCGCTTTAGTCAATATTTCTTTTAATTCAGGAATAGAAGCCTTTGACAGCTCAGTCCAGCTCTTGATCCCTGCTTCCTTGCATAGTTTTTCAATTTTAGGTCCTATTCCCTCAATTGCTTTCAAGTCATCTTTTTTCCATTGTTTCAATATACCCAGACGGGTCATTATTTTTTCAATTTTTGAGCTGGTATCTGCTCCTGTTTTTTTCTTTCCCCCTGCGAGGGATTTCTGCAATGTGATTAACTTTTCCCAGGCACCTTTATTTGCCAGATTTGCCTGAGCTGGCCAGCTTGTAGGATCAATTATTCTGTATTTATTCCCTTCTTTTTTCAACAGATTTTTTAAATAGTGCTCATCATATCCAGCCAATGTTTCCCAGCTATTAATACCATGCCCGTGTAAAAACTCACTCATTTTAGGTCCTATTCCTTCAATGATCTGCAAATTATCAGATTTCAATGCGAAAAATTTACTGGTTGGAATCCCAAAAGCCATCATCGGTTTTTGGCCTTTTGTATTCCCAACCGCACTATCACTTTTACAATTTTCTAAATCTTCTTTTATTCTAACAAATTCATCATATAAGTCATCTCTTTCATTGGCCGCTTCATTAAATTTCCTTTTATACTTTCCCCACAAAAACCAGCCAACCAGTAAGCCCGTTAGAAATGGAAGAATTAATACCAGTAGAATATCCAGGAAATCCAATTCAAAAAACCCAATCAAAGTAATCATATGAACATTTTTAATTAATAAGAAAAGTCACTCTTTATCAAAACCTGTTATTGCAATTAAATAAATTATTCCAAAAGTTATTAAAATTTCTGTATTTCCGGAAATTAATGCTAATAATATTTTGACTTTAAGTATACAATTCAACAATCTTTGCAAAATATTAAGTATTCCAGAAAAATGTTTCGATGTTTACCATGAAACAATACCCTTTCCTGTGGATCACTATTGCGTACATGTCAGGTGTGATCCTGAATGAGATTTTTGAAAAGAATCCGGGTGATTTTTTCAATATAGCTTATCTATTATTTTTCCTTGTATTCTTGTATTTTCTAAAAGGATCATTTTCAACGCTTTTCGCTTCTATTTTCTTGCTTACTTTATTGACAAGTTGGACGCGGAGTGGGAATATTTCAAATTATCATCGAATTAATTCCCAATCTGCCTTTACCAAAAATGACCATAAATTCATTGGAATAATTAATGCAAAAAAACTGACAGGAAATTTTATTAAAGTTGAAATGGATCTTCTTGGATCAGATTGCGATTGCGATTTTCCTCCAAAAATTTTAGCCTATCTGAAAAATGACAACAAAAATCAAATTCAGATTAAGGACACGGTTGTTTTTAAAGCAAAATTTAGTGAAATCCCGGCGAATAGCAATCCGCATAGTTTCGACTATAAAAAATTCATGGCCAAAAAATATATTACCTACCAAGCTTTCATTAGAACGGTTGATTATGATCTAATACCCTTTAAAAAAGAATGGACAGGGCTGTCATTGCTAAATGAATTGAATACTAAATTATCTCTGATCATTGATGAACATTTTACAAATAAGGAAAATGCATCCTTGTTAAAAGCCATTTCCTTAGGAAATAAAACAAGCTTATCAAAAAGCACCTTGGAGGAATTTTCGAATACAGGAAGTCGGCATATTCTTGCTGTTTCCGGAATGCATGTCGGAATCATATTGACGCTCCTGATGAAACTATTTGGATTTATCCCGGTGAACTTAATTGCTGTAAGAATATTGAGAGATCTGGGCATTCTGCTGTTAATTTGGATGTATGGCTTTTTAACCGGGGCTCAACCAGCCGTTTTAAGGGCCTGTTTTATGCTATCTGTCCTCTTCGTCGGTAAAATGATAGGAAAGAGCTCCTTCAGTCTTAATACGCTGTTTTTTACAGGATTCGTAATGCTGGTGTTGGACCCAAATCTCCTTTTTCAGATCAGCTTTATTTTTTCTTACACCGCGATGTTAAGTATATTCTTATTTTACAAATCCATATCTAAATTACTTTATATAAAAAATAGATGGCTTCGATATATTTGGCAGATCCTGGCACTTTCCATGTCCGCACAGATTCTGATGTTGCCTCTGGCCACTTTCTATTTTCATAAAATACCAATGCTTTTTCTTATTTCAGGTTTGATCACTACGCCCCTGGCGTTCCTCCTGATTATTTTTGTCGTTGTCTTTTTTGTTGATTTTTTTACTTTCAAAATAATTTTTAAACCTGTCACTGAGTTACTGGATCTCCTGAGCTCAATTTTTTGAACAGCATAAAATATCTTGATAAGCTTACTTTTGGAACCATTGATAATGTATATATAGATTTTACGGCACTTTGTATACTACTCCTGGCTACAGTCGGGATCACTGCAGGCATTAAACATCATATAAAATACTTCATTTATATTGGGATTTGCATATCCGTGTTTTTCATTTTCAGGCAGGGATTCAATTCATTTCTGACTGCTAAAACAACTAGTTTGATCGTCTACGAAGATTCAAAATCTACATTCATTGATCTTTTTTGGAACAGAACCTGTTATTCCTGGACTTCTTCTAATTCTAGTTTTAAGGATTCCGAATTTAGTGCTAAAGGAAACAGAATATTTCATAGGGTCAGGTCAATAATCCAACTCAACAATGAAATTATTGATACTGA
>Ga0102814_10002866_pt1 | contig 11476 bp, 13 predicted proteins | sample ColrivemetaGS741_FD_79112 | JGI IMG/M metagenome (GOLD analysis project Ga0102814, IMG submission 79112) | Estuarine microbial communities from the Columbia River estuary - Flood tide ETM metaG S.741 | ecosystem: Environmental > Aquatic > Marine > Intertidal zone > Estuary | place: USA... | reverse complement strand
GCGTTATGGGTGTGTGACGAGATGTCAAACATTCCCCAACTTGGTACTGAACAAGTCAGTCCCAAGTTAGAGGTGTTTAGCGGGTTCGTTTCAGGTGCAGAATCGGACGTGGAAGGTTCATTGTGCGAGCCAGCATTTTTGCTTCGGCTTCGCGTACTTGCATTTCTGCTTCGGCCGCTTCCTGCTTCCTGATCAGGACGTTCATCGGATCGTCGTAGTCATCTGCCTCGTCGTTTTCGACTTCTGGCAGGTTCTCGTTCTTTGGGCCGAGTACGAGTTCAAATGATTCTTCAAATAAGTAATGCATGATTGGTTCCTAGTTGGAATTTGTGTCACCAGAAGCAGTGAACACAAAGAAAAATACAAGATGGACTTCGGCTGTTAGTTGCTTGTCCCAAGAATGTGTCGTTCTCCATTCATGAGAAGGATGAGCAGGGCAAGTTGGACTGTGTCTCCGAGTTCGGAGCTATGAGTTTGGAACTGGTTGTGAATTAGACGTGCAAGTTCATCTTCAAAGCGTTTGAACTGTGCAATGAGTGCGGCTTGTGCAGCTGCATCACGTCTGTCATTGATGCCGATGTGGATAGAGAGAAGTCCCCGTGCAGTAGCAACGAGTTCACCCTGTGCGAAGCTGATTTTGTCTTGTTTCATTTTGGTTCCTAAAGTCTGTATTACGTCCGCTAAGAGCAACGGACATAAAGAAAGAAAAGAAGGACTCCGGCTGCTAGGCAACCGGAGTTCAGGTGGGAGTTATTTGATTTGGTCTTCGACGTTATGAGTACCGGGGACGTATTCGTCTTTGTTCCAGTACCCAATATGTCTGCGTAGCCATGACAGGTAAATACCTATCACGAGTGATGCGATGGCGGCGGCTGCGCTTCCAGAGTGGGAATCTCCGCGACCATGCATTGTGAATAAAAGCAGGAGCATCACCACATCAACAGAGACATGAAAAGTCGTTAGAAACAACTTTGCATTGGTGCTCAGTTTGTTGAGTATGGCGATGAGCCCGATCCCAATTAAGATTCCGGACCACATGTCGATTACTCGGTTGCAGCTACGGCTGCCTTAGCACGGCCGAGCCAAGACACGAAGCGTGCTGGAGCTGCGATGATGGCCCGAGGGCCTCCTGTATGGATCCATTGCTGGACCTGAGCGCCGCTATAGATAGCAAGCATCAAGTTAACAATAAGGCCGATGAAGTAAATCAAGAAGGCTATAAGCGCGGCCATTGGCAGGCCAACTGTTAAGCCGATGAGTGTGTCAATCAGTAGCATGCCGGCGTAATACGTTGACCCAGCAGTGAGCAGCCCGCCCAGTATTGAGACTGTTGTTGAGACCCACGCTGGAAGTTGGTAGCTGGCGATAGCTTCTTTCATAGCACCGTAAGACCAAGCTGGGACAGGCTTAGCTGCTACGTTTTTAGGAGCAGCGTTTTTACGGGCAGTGGTTTTAGTAGTAGTACGCATGATGTTTTGCCTTTCTGGCGGTTATAAGAACTCGGAATGAGCTCTTTGCTCTGCATTGACAAGCAACGCAGAGCAAAGAGAACATAAAAGAGCCGAGGATGGACCCCGGCTGTTAGTGCTATGCACCTGTAATGGAGAACCGGTTGAAACCAGTGTTCCCCTCTGCTACGCAGATGAGGTCATAGCCCTCGAATTGGCGATTGCAAGCCACCATGGCAATTTCCGGTGACACGATGTAATAAATATTTCCCATGTCATCGGGCTTTGGTATGCCATAGATGTTGTAGATTGCGTAGTCGATGCAGATGAGGTTATCCCTTAGCCAGTGACCATTGGGCTTGGTTCCTTCGAGCCTGAGTTTTGCAACGTGCTCGGTCTTTGGGTACACGATAGGTGTGCCATCCCATCCAGTGATGGTTATGTCAGAGCCAGTGGCGTTGATGATTTGAGGCATGATGTTTCCTTTTAGGTGGTTATAGAACTCGAAGTAAGCTCTTTGGTCTGCACTACTAGGTAGCGCAGAACGAAGAGCCCGGTTGCCCGGGCTTCGGTTGGTTAGTAGATGGCGATGAAGCTTCGGTTAGCCTGGCGTGGGCCAAACTCGAAACCATCGTGATCGCAGGGCCACTTACCCGAGGCCGGTGCGATGTACGTTGCTTCGCTCGTAGCTACTTCGCCTTCGAACACTGAGGCCCAGTAGGCCCGGCGCTGCATGGCCCAGTTCTTCACCAACACTTTGTGTTCATCTTGGGTCAGCACCACACCCCGCTTAACCTGCTCATCGCTACGGTAGTCGGCGTCGGCCGGGATCAGCTCCAAGATTGGCCGCTTGAAGTTCTTGTCACCAAGAAGATTGGCAGCGTGTGTTGAGGTGTTAGTACCCAAGGCTGGTGCCTCTGGTGCTGGTGCTGCCTCAACCGCAGGCTCTGCCAGCTTGGCCTGCAGTGTGGCGATTAACGCCATTGCCTCTTTGAGCTGGGCCGCAGCACTGGGCTTGCGGGTCTTGGCAGTGGCAGTAGCGGTGCTTGGTGTGGTAGTGGAGTTCATGGTAGTTTCCTTTCGGGGTTATATCAATCCGATTGATTGACACATACGTTGAAAGGACGGACTTCGGCTGTTGGCTGTTGGCTGTTGGCTGTTGGCTGTTGGCTGTTGGCTGTTGGCTGTTGGCTGTTGGGACCCCTATTGAGGATGAGCGAATGCGAATCCGAAGTGGGGTCCCGGTTTTAGCCACGGGGAGGGGAGACTCAACTCACCGTACGCGGTAAAAATTTCAGAATTTTTTATTCGCCGTACGCGGTAAAAATTTCAGAATTTTTTAGAAAATTTTTTATCAAGAATTTTTTCGCTCAGCCTTCTATAATGGAGCATCCCAGTCTTCCCGGTCTAAACACTCATGCCCATCACGAAACCAATCCCAGGAAAAAAGTACGGGCCGAAACAGAGCGGAGCGGGTCCGTCCCACTTCGCCAAGAAGAAAGAATTCAAGATTGAAGAGTTCGGGGAGACAAAGCGCTCAGCTCACGCCGGTAAGTCATACGCAGAGCAGCATCTAGTCGAAGCCAGGCCGTTCACAGACTCACAGATCGCAGTTATCGAGGCCGTCTCGCGCGGAGAGACACCTTATGCAGCAGCAAAAATCGCCGGGGTGAACCCTCCATACGTGTATGGGCTCCTGAATCGCCCGTATGTGAAGGCAGAAATCGCCGCCAGAACAGCAGCGTTCGCGAAAGCCAACGACATGACGCGGGTGAAGGTGCTCGAAGGCCTGAAAGAGGCGATCGACATGGCCAAACTCATGGCTGAGCCGTCTACGATGGTGCAGGGCTGGAAAACGATCGGCCAGATGTGTGGATATTTCGCCCCAACAGAGCACCGCGTCAAGGTGGACATCTCCGGCAGCGTCACAATGCAGACTTTGAACAAGTTGTCCGACGCAGAATTGCTTGAAATGATCGAAAAAGGAGCCGAACGTGACCGCGCACCACTTCTCATTGATCAGACGTCCTTGGGAGACGAGAATTGAAAGCCAAGGCTTCTCAGGCCAAGCCCAAGGCCCCAGTCCCGCTCCCAATTCTGGCCGCGCCGACCAAACTGGAGGTCGAATTAGCCTCACGGGTGATCTCACGCAAGCGCCTGCTGCCGTTTGTCCAGCGCCTGAACGACCGCTACATGGCGGGGTGGGTCCATAAGGACATTTGCCGGCGGCTGGAGAAGTTTAGCGACGACGTTGCGGCAGGAAAATCCCCACGTTTGATGCTGCTGATGCCGCCACGGAGCGGGAAGTCAGAATTGTGCTCCCGGGCCTTCCCCGCGTGGCACCTCGGACGCCAGCCTGACCATGAAATCATTGCCTGCTCGTACAACGTGTCTCTGGCCATGGGCTTTTCCAAGAAGGTCAAGGAGGTCATCGACGATCCGTCGTTTGTCCCGGTTTTTGACATCAAACTGGATCCGAATGACAAGTCGGCTGAGGAGTGGAGCCTGCACTCGAGCCGCGGCGCCTACGTGGCGGCCGGCGTAGGTGGCGGTATTACCGGCAAGGGCGCTCACGTTCTGATCATCGACGATCCACTCAAGAATGCTGAGGAGGCCGACAGTGCAGATACACGAGAAAAGCTCTGGGACTGGTACGGTTCGACTGCGTACACCCGCCTCGCCCCCGGCGGTGGCGTATTGGTCGTCCAGACATGGTGGCATGACGACGACCTGGCAGGACGGCTACAGGTTGCCATGGACGCAGACCCCGAGGCCGACCAGTTTGTCGTCGTCAAGTACCCAGCCATCAGCGAGACTGACGAGTATCTGGACTACGATACAGACATGATCGTGGCTGAGGAGCCTGCGAACGGTACTCTCCTACGCCTCAAGGGCGAAGCCCTGCACCCAGAGCGCTACGACCTGCAGAAACTCCAGCAGATCAAGCGCACGATCAGCCCACGGTTCTGGTCGGCGCTGTATCAGCAGAATCCGGTGCCAGATGACGGCGCGTACTTCACCAAGGACACGTTCAGGCGCTCGGGCCTGCCCAACCGGGCCCAGTGCAACGTGATCATCGCTTGGGACTTCGCGATCAGCGAGAAGAAGCAGAACGACTACACCGTGGGCACCGTGCTGCTGCACGACAGCAACGACATGCTGCACGTCGCCGAGCAGCTCCGGTTCAAGTCAGGAGATGCGTTTTTTATAGTAGAAGCGATCTTGAATCTGGCAGCCAAATGGTATAGTCCTAACATGGTGGTCGGCTTCGAGGACGGCCAGATTTACCGCGCAATCGCCGCCCTGCTGAACAAACGCATGAAAGAACGCCGCATTTATCCTGCCATCACGGTCCTCCCAGCCATCACGGACAAGATGGCCCGGGCGCGGCCCCTCCAGGGAAGAATGCAGCAGGGCATGGTCAGTTTCTCCGCCGAAGGTGAGTGGTACGACACTTGCCGCCTTGAAATGTTACGCTTCCCTGCTGGTGCACACGATGACTGCGTAGACTCGCTGTCATGGGCCGTGCAGATGGCCATTGGCCGCTCTGCCCCTCGCCCTCCCGCAGAAAAACCCATAAAATCCTGGCGAGACCGCCTAAACCACACAGGGCATGGCTCCCACATGAGTGCATAACATGGCTGATAACATTCGCGCCACCCCTCAGAATCCGTACCTCGGCAAAGCTTCCGAAGGTTTGCGGTGGGCCCGCGACACACTTGATCACGTCCCGCTACCCGACTGGGCCGGCGGTGGCCTCGGTCAGGCGCTGGTCGGCAAAGCACCGGAAGAAGTCAACGAGTGGAGCTACGGCAACGCCCCGATGCACGTGCCACAGCAGGGCGTGCGCATGCCGCAGATGAAGCAGGGGCGGGGCGAAGGGGTTATGAGCGCAGCGTTTCTCCCAGTCGCTGAAGCCGGGCTGCTGGCCAGGGGCGCAGGCAAGGGCGCGCAGGTTGCAGGACGCGCAGCGACGAACGCACTGATGAACGTGGGCGAGAACTCAGGCCGCAGGCAGTTCATCAAGCAGGCGGGTGCCTTGGGCGGAGCGGCCGTAGGAGCTGCTGCCGTACCACCAGCCCTGCGCGCCATTGGCCACACCCTTGCCGGCGACGGCGCCCGGGCTGGCGGTCTCGCGGCGACGAAAACCGCAGCACAAGCCGTAGCACGGCGGGGATACCCAGAGTTCTTCGCGGGGCTGAACAAGATCCGGCAGGGGGCGAAGAAGATGCCCGATAACATGAGCCACGAGTACGACAACCTGCTCAAGGAAGCGCAGCATGCAGACCGGACGGCATGGGAAGCTCTCCCTGAGAACCGTGACAGGATAGAGTTGAGTCGCGTTGAGCGCGAAAGGTATGACGCCCTGCCAGAAGATGACAGATGGAACGCCGAGTACCCAGTTGACCCATGGGATGATGTACTCGAGATGGAAGACCCGAGATATCTCTCCAACACCATGAAGGCCAGAGGCGAGTACGAGTCTGCCGCCGCTGCGCAGCGTAACGCACTGGCAGAGCAGGAGAAGGCATTCCGGGCCCACCCTGACTTCGAGGGCATGAAGACTTCGGAAGAAGTATTCGAAGAGGCCCTCAATCGGGCAGGAGACAGCAGAGATGCGTATGCGCAGGCGCATAAAGCCCGGGACGAGCACTTCGCCAAGCTCGGGGGTAAGAACACTGACGAGGAAATCGAATCTTTTGTGCGTGCGGGCGGCAAGTACGTCGACCCTGAGTCCGGACTTCACGCGATAATCGAGCCGCAGTATGGAAACTTTGAGTGGCTCAGCCCCCGCACTGGCAATACTGGGCGATATCAACACTGGGTGCACGACAACTACGACCTGCCCGATACATTTACCGCACCTAAAAAAGGACTGCGGGATATTAACTATGGAGGCTTCTAATGCCTATCAACGTCGCCCTCGCTTCAAAAATCTGGGACCGCTACGTGTTCCTACGAGACAACGGGCACACCGCCTATGCCGAGAAGGCAGACAAGTGTGAGAAGTTCTTTGCCGGAGACCAGTGGGACGCCTCTGATCTGGCCAAGCTGGCTGCCGGCCGCCGCCCCGCGCTGACGATCAACAAGATTCTGTCCACCGTGAGCAACGTGATGGGCGAGCAGATCAATAACCGCTCGGAGATCAGCTTCCGGCCCCGCTCCGGCGCCCCGAGCACCACAGCCGACGTGCTGACCAAGGTGTTTCGACAGATCAGCGACAACAACCAGCTGGACTGGAAGCGCAGCGACATGTTTGCCGACGGCATCATCGGCGCGCGCGGATTTCTGGATGCCCGTATCGAGCACGGCGACAGCATGCAGGGCGAGGTCCGCATCAACTCGGTCAACCCGAAGAACGTGGTGATCGATGGCGACGCGGATGAGTATGACCCAGACACATGGTCGGAGGTCTATACGACGAAGTGGCTGACCGCCGACGAGATTGAGGTCTTGTACAACAAGCCGGACGCGGATATCTTGCGCACCAAGGCCTCTGGCAATAGTTCGTACGAGAGCGACCTGTTGACAGTCAACCGCGACCGCTTCGGGGATCCGAGCGAGGCGGCATTCAACCAGGGGTCGACGGACGAGACGACTATCCGCAATATCCGCATTCTGGAGCGCCAATGGCGCAAACTGGATCGCCAGAAGCACTTCCTGAACCCTGAGACCGGCGACATGCGCCCAGTACCCGAGGACTTCACTCAGGAGCGCATCGACTTCTTCATCGAGCGCTACGGCTTCAAGATCGTATCCAAGCTGGTACGCCGCATCCGCTGGACGGTCGCTGCAGACGATGTGGTCCTGCACGACGAGTGGAGCCCGTACAAGCACTTCACCATCGTGCCGTACTTCCCGCACTTCCGTCGCGGCCGCACGATCGGGCTGGTGGAGAACTTGCTCGGGCCACAGGAGCTGCTCAATAAGGTTACCTCCCAAGAGCTGCACGTGGTCAATACGACTGCGAACAGCGGGTACAAGGTCAAGGCCGGCAACCTGATCAACATGACCGTGGCCGAACTTGAAGAGAAGGGCTCACAGACCGGTCTGGTCGTCGAGGTCAACGAGATGGACGGGATTGATAAGCTCACCCCGAATCAGGTACCGCAGGGCTTGGACCGCATCAGCTACAAGGCTGAGGAGAGCATCAAGTCGATCAGTGGCATCTCTGACTCTATGCAGGGCCAGGACCGCGCTGACGTCGCCGCCAAGGCGATTCAGGCCAAGCAGAAGGCTGGATCGACGAACCTCGTCAAGCCACTGGACAATCTGGTGCGCTCGGACTACATCCTGGCCCGTAACGTCATTGATCTGGTGCAGGAGTTCTATACAGAAGAGCGCCTGATGACGATCACCCACGACGAGACTACGGGCGAAAGCGAGACTTTCACGATCAACCAGCCGAACCTGCAGCCGCCTCCAGAAGAGGGTATGGAGCAGGAGGGTAGCCCGTACGAAGAGATCCTCAACGACCTGACCGTCGGCGAGTACGATGTCGTTGTCACTTCCGTCCCACGTCGCGAGACTCTGGAGGACAGCCAATTTGAGCAGGCCATGGCTCTGCGCGAGTTGGGCATCATGATCCCTGAGTCGGTACTGATCGATTCCAGCCGCATCATGAACAAGAAGGACATCATCAAGCAGATGGAAGCCGCACGGCAGGCCCCTGAAGCTCTGGCAGCAGCAGAACTCGCACAGCGTGGCCAGGCCGCCGAAGTTTCCAAGACCGAAGCCGAAGTGCAACACCGCACCGCAGATGCCGAACTCAAGGCTGCCAAGGTCGGCGAAGTGCAGGCCAAGACCCAGGAGATCCTCAACGGGCCGCAGGACGACGGCGGGGCTCAGGCCAAGATGGCCGAGGTCCAGCAGAAAGGCATGGTCGCCGAACACAAGATGGGCATGGACGAGCAGACCATGCAGCATAAACTATCGATCGACGAACGCAAACTTGCACTAGAGCGTGAGAAAATAGCTGCAGACGCTGACTTGAGAGAGCGCGAGTCCCAACAGAAACGTATCGACGAGCGCAACAAGATGGTGATGGAGGCAGCGAAGGAAGCCGCCAAGCCACCGACTGATGCGCAACACGCGAACAGGTCAAACCTACCGACCTCTAAAGGGTAGGGACAGAAAGCACTACATGAAATCAGCAGCACACTCCATCGCACGAATATGCCACGAAGTGAACATGGCCTACTGTGAAGCCCTCGGGGACTACAGTCAGGTACCGTGGGAACAAGCCCCGGACTGGCAGAAAGAATCCGCCATCAAGGGCGTCGAGCTCCACATGGCCAACCCGAACCTGGGCGTCAGTGCAAGCCACGACGCCTGGCTCAAAGAGAAGCGCGACACCGGCTGGACGTATGGGCCGCTGAAAGATCCAGTGAAGAAAGAGCACCCGTGCTTTGTTCCATACGCTGACCTGCCGGCTGAGCAGAAAGCTAAGGACTTCCTGTTCCGTGGCGTGGTACACGCTGTGACCCGTGAAATGGCCCGTTAATCAAACTGAAAGCACAAAATGTTCCCAAAATTCTTCCGCTACCAATCTCCCGCCGCTACCGACACCGGCGGTACTGATACAGCCGCTGAGCGCGAGCTGACACCCTTCGAGCGCGGCGACGTGCTGGAGGACGACACACCCACTGAAAAAGAGACCGCCGCCCCTGCCGACGAGAAGTCTGCCGCTGAGCTGGAAACAGAGATCGCCGCCGAGAAAGAGAAGACTGAGGGCAAGAAAGACGCCCGCATCCCTCTGGATCGCCACGAAGCTGTACTCAAGCGTGAACGCGAGAAACGCGAAGACCTTGAGCGCCAGTTGGCCCAGTACCAGCGCGGCGACGAGCTCTCCACCATGAACGCCGACCTGACTGCGGCCGAGAACGCGGTGATCGAGCTCGAGAAGAAGTACACGCAGGAGCTGGCTGACGGCGAGATCGAGAAGGCTGCAGCGATCATGCAGCAGATCCGCAAGACCGAGCGCGAGATGAATGAAGCCAAGAGCGACATGAAGATCCATGCCGCTGAGGTACGTGCTACCGAGCGCGCACGCTACAACACGACCCTGGACCGCGTCGAAAGCGCGTTCCCGACGCTGAACCCTGACCACGAGGACTTTGACCAGGAGGTAATGGCCGAAGTGGTGGAGCTCAAGGATGCGTACCAGCTGAAAGGGTTTACCCCGACAGTGGCGCTGCAGAAGGCCGTCAAGGCACTGGTTGAGCCCCGCACGACCCGTCAGGAGATTGCTACCTCCACCAAGCCGCAGGTTACGGCGAGGGACGTCGCTGCAGAGCGCCGTGCCGACGCAGTGGGAAAAACTTCCCGTGCAGTTGCCAAGGCCCCGCCCAGCTTGGCGAACACCGGTACAGACAGCGGTAAAATGGGCGGCGTGTCAGCAGCCAGCGTCATGAGCATGAGCCAGAAAGAGTTCAGCAAGCTCAGCGATGAAGAGTTGAGCCGCATGCGCGGCGACACCTTGTAACCTCTCCGGAGCCCACCATGACCGAACACCACAGACGTGAAACAGATATGAGCAGAACAGAGATTGACGCGCTTATTGCCGCGGAAAACGATCCGCAGAAGCGTGTTCAATTGATGGTACTGCAGAGTATCCACATGTCTCTGGTGGCCAACACCGACCTCACCCGGGAACTTGCCACTGAGCTGCAGAGCCACAAGACGGCGTTCACGAAGCATGTCGTCGCCTTCACTGAGCATCACCAGCGCGAGGAGGCGATGATAAACAAAGGCAAAGGCGCATGGATGGTCACGGTGTGGGTGTTGGGGATAATCCAGCTCGTCGGGATAGGGCTCTGGAACGAGACACGCGTCAATACATCCAAGTTCGAGCTGGCGATGAACGATAACCGCCTCGGCATCGCCAGAGTAGAAGTCCGGGTCACACAACTCGAAAAGGATAGAAGTACGCCATGATAAACGCAGCGGGCAGAGCCCTCCTCACCGAACTCGAAGGCATCCGCCTTACCGCATACAAGTGCAAGGCTGGCGTCTGGACCATCGGCCGCGGACATACGGACGGCGTCAAAGAAGGCGACACGATCACCAAAGAGCAGGAGCAGGCCCTGTTCGAGCAGGACATGGCGATATGGTCAGGGAAGGTCCGAAGATGTCTCCATCGCAAACCAACGCCCAACCAGCTCTCCGCTTTCGTGGTCTTCGCATTCAACATCGGTCTGCCGGGGTTCATTGGCTCCACCGCGTTGAGGGCCTACGAAGCGTATGACGACGCTGCAGTAATCCGGGCCATGGGCCTGTGGCACAAAATAACCGTAATCGACAAGGCTACCGGCAAGAAAGTTAAGGTGGATGAACCAGTGCTGGTAGCACGCCGCGCGCGCGAAGGGGCGCTGTTCATGACACCCGAGCACGACTACCCCGGCACCCCGCCTATGCCGCAGGAGGTGATACCCGAGAAACCGATGACCCAGTCAACGATCACTCAGGCCAGCGTCGTTGCTGGAGCTACAACAGTTTCGGCGATCGTCACCGCGATCACGGACATGGTGGACAAGACTAAAGAGTCCTTCTCAACATTGGGCGACTTTGCCGTCCCGATGATGCTGGGGGTAACTCTGTGCGCCGTCGGCTACATCGCGTGGGAGCGGTTCAACCTCCGCCGGCAAGGCCGGGCATGATCCCGAGCCTGCCAGTCCTGGGCGCCGCGGCTGCCATCGTGGCATCTATGTCATTCGGCGCTGCCTGGCAAATTCAAGATTGGAGAGCAGATGCACACGAAAAACAACATGTCGAACAGCATGCGGCTGAAGAACGCGAACTATTTGTTCTGGAGCAGAAGCGTCAAAGCGTGCTTGCCGCTGCTCAGTTGGATGCCGCCAACAATGAAACACGCCTACGCGACCTCCTTGCTCGCAGCCGCAACACTTCTAAGCGGGTGCAGTCAGCTGCCGACACGGCCGTTGATCGTGCTAGATCCGGCCACGATGCCTGTCTTGTCACAGCCGTTACCCTCCGAGACGTATTCGGAGAGTGTCGAGAAGAGCTTG
>Ga0102814_10002865_pt1 | contig 11477 bp, 19 predicted proteins | sample ColrivemetaGS741_FD_79112 | JGI IMG/M metagenome (GOLD analysis project Ga0102814, IMG submission 79112) | Estuarine microbial communities from the Columbia River estuary - Flood tide ETM metaG S.741 | ecosystem: Environmental > Aquatic > Marine > Intertidal zone > Estuary | place: USA... | reverse complement strand
CCATGTCTCTTGTGTCTTGACTGGCCCGTACTTGCCATCGGCTATGTCTTTCTCGGCGGCAACTCGCAGCTTTTCTGCGAGCGCCTTCATCCCTTGGGTGGCCCGAAGGCCCGTCGAACGACGGACCCTCTCTCCCATAAATGTACCAGCGATATGCCAGTACCCGTTGTCTTTCTTAATCTTCAACATAGTTCACCTCGATTTTTGATGTAACATCCTAGTCGTCTTGGGATACTTGGCTGGGTCTTTCGCCCAGTCCATCTCCACTTCCGTAAGTTTCAGGAAGCGGTCAGCATCCATCCCTGCAATCAAGTCTTCGTAATACAGGGCTGCTCGGTTCCTCGTCTCCACGCCAGCCTTTCGCATAAACCCACGCAGATGCACCTTTATCGTGCTGTCTGAACAGTCTAGTATCTTGGCCATTGCTTCAGTCGAGTAGTTCTCGGCTACCATTTGTACGGTAGCGATCTGCTTTGGTGTAAAGTTCACAAGTATTGTCCCAACCCCCGACAAGTTTGTCGCCGTGACAGGTTGTTCATTTGTAGTCTCGACTGAAGGCTGCGTGCCTTCACCTCTCCCACCAATTAAACTACGCATTAGTAAGTCGACTTGCGCTTCAAGCGCAGTGACCCGCCCTCTCAGTTCCTCTGACATATAAATATTCCTATAGTCTGGCAGCATCTTGCCTTGCGCTGAGATGCTGCGGTTGCATTTGATTTAGTCATAGATTATCCAACACAAGACTATGTCGTGATAGTCATTGTGTGGAAGCTGGCGGCTGGTCTTGATTGGCCGTCAGCTCGACAACCTTCTTACGCGCCTTTCGTATAAGCGCAGTCTTCCACTCCTCATTCTCCAACGCCCAGCTCAAGCCCAGTGCGAGTAACTGTGAAGCTGCCACTCTATTAGTGATCTGAACGTATGTGTCTACAGTCAAATCGCCGCGCACGATTATCGCACACTCGCCCTGACTACAGTCTAGTTTAACTTTAGTGTTCATTCTTGCACTACGATGTCGAAGTAGCGACCATTGTGGTACTGATGTGTATGGTTAGTCAGCCAGACTAGCATCACTTGATGCAGCATGTTGATCTTCTCGTAGCTGTTCACCACGAAACCCGCTTGCTCTATCGCATTGAGCATGTCGCTCGTGATAATCTCGACCATCATATCCATGTCTTTTTTCTGGATCGTGGCCCTCAGTTGGTCGTGGCGAAACTCCACGCACTCTCCGCGCATGTCGTCCAAGTCTTTTAGCACCTCGTCCTTAGTCCATCTGCTCTCAGTCACGGGAACTAGGTGTCGGTCAGTCACGGGATGGTCGGGCTTGGCAATGCCTGTCTTGCGCAAGTTGGCTCCCATCCACGCTGCCCATATTTCTGCGGATTTAGTCTCAGCATCCGTAGCTGCTCGGTTAGCGCCCTTATAGCGAGGCTTAACTGTCTCAACCTGTATTACGACTTCTGGTTCTGCCTCTTTGACGCCGAGGTCTACCAGTATTTTGTCGCTGATCTTGTCTGTAATATCCATTGTGTGTGTTCCTTACTTATGGTTTGAGTAACTAACCCTTACGATGTCGGTCGTGACGACAACGTAAATCATATTGGCTGTTACGATCTCAGTCGCACCACCTAGCTTGCTCGCTTGTATGACCGGCTTGATGACTGTGCCATCATTAAGCGTGACCTGCACATCCAAGTCGGACATGCTGCACTCAAAGTCTTCATTTTCCAAGCTGTGCGACAGCAGCACTAACGCCGCCCCAATACTGGGTGGACCCTGTGGGGCGTTTGTCCAGACGGTTGTCGCACCTGTTGCTGCGACGGGTGGTGTATCTACTTGAGGCATAATGTTTCTCTCTCTCTCTTATCTTGGGGTTAATGTATTACATGTGTCACAGTTACTTCCGAGACGCAAGCTCGTTCATAACAGTTGTCACCTGTGCTTTGTCAGACTTGCGAATGCCACGCTTGCGGCACTCCCAATACACCCTGACATAAAAGGCCAAGCGGTGTGACCCGCTTGTCCAGCCGAACCAATACGAAGGTATCCTCGCAATGCCTCGTCTTCTCATATTGACTTGCCACGTTTGGCAGTAGTCTTAATCAGGATACTCTGGTCAGGCTCTGCTTTCTTCAGCATCACCTTGATAAGAGTGTCGATGTAAGTCTTACCAAACTGATCCATGTCTGTGACCGTGACGTACTGAGGGTAGTATTGCTTGACGCTGTCGTCGAGCATACCCAAGCCGACTATGTCTATGCCACGGAAGGTACACCACTCCACCGCATCCCTAGTGTACTGGTGGATGCAACGAGAGGAACTGTCGTATGCTGGCTGGCCGTCAGACAACACGAACAGAACTTTCTTCTCCTCTGGCTGCAACAACAAACGCTCCGCTGCCCAGATGATCGCATCGCCATCTGCATTTGCACCGCCAGCCCAATGGTCGATCATGCCAAGCGTGCCACGACATGCGGCAAGGCTGTCCTCAAAAGCCTTGATCTGATACATGATGATACTGTCTTCACGACCATACTTGGTGGTGCTATTTGGAGCGTAAACATGGCCCTTGTGCATACTGCCCCACGATGTCTTGTGACCCAGCACCTCAAACGGCACGCCGACTGGAGCAAGAGCTTCGGCAATAGCAATCGTAATCTGCTGAGCCATACCGATCTTACCCTCGCCATCCATGCTACCTGAGAAGTCGATCAGGCAACTTAGCGCAGTGTTGAGGCTAATCTCGTCGACCTTGCGACGAAAGATGTTAGTCTTTAAGTCGACGATCTTGGCCACATTGCGCCTGACATCCAGCTTGCCTGACCGCTTCTTATTCTCCCAAGAACTCTTCGACATCGCCGTAAGGATACGTTCCAATTTGCGACGTACTGTGCCGACTGTGGCACTGATCTCTCCCTTCACTACTGAGTATCTAGGGACACCATTGCGCTTAGTGATAGGCCAACTCGACAACTCTCGCCGCGTGTAGAACTTGTCGGCTGATGGGGCTAAGACAATGTATCCGTTGCCACCATTTTGTTGCTTGAGGCCATCGACTACGCGCTCCATTGCCTCTTGCAGACCGGGTTCGTATGGGCTTGGCTGGCTGATCGACTTCGGATCAATGACGCGGTTGACCGCACCGACTGCGGCTTGTCCTTGGTGTGGTTCTGCAACCTCGTCAGACTTTGGGCCTGTATCACGTTGGCCATCTTCTCGACTGGTGGTGTCGCCCTCTCCATCTTCCCCTGCTTCGCCTGACGTATCACCCTTTGTTTTCCTGTTATCGCCACCCATTCCATCACCGTCGCCATCGCCGTTGTCTCCCGTGCCTTCATCTTCGCTTGTGCTATCGCCACCGCCAGTCTCTCCATCTGGTTGGTCGCCCCCATCGCCCTCGCCGTCAGCACCATCGGGTTGGCCTTTGCCTTTGACCTTGACCTTGCCTTTGTCGTCGCCATCTTCGGTGGTGTCTTGCGGGTTGGTGATAAGTTCATTCTCTTCCTCCTGTTCCTTGCGTAGTTTCCGCATGTGACTGTTCGCTAACTTCTCAGCTAGCTTGGCTGCTTCCATACTGCCCTCATGCGCCACGAGCTTGTCGACTTGGCCCAAGCCAGTCACGCCATGCGGTATCTTCAGTATAGTTTGCACGATACCCTCGACTTGCTTGCGTATGTTCGGGGGCAGTAAGTCTAGCGCCTCTTCGTTGCTGGGGTCTGCATAGCCCAGAGCCTTGCGCCCGGCCCATGTGATTGCCACCGGGCCGATCTGTCCGAAGTCGTTCACGATGTCGTTGTCTTGGGGGTAGACTTCGTCGATGAACTTGCGGGTCACTTCCCGTGCAGTCTTGTCGATAGCTTGAGCGATGCCACCGTATAGAACCGTGCCACCATTCTCAATCCGCACATCTTCTATGCCATTGGCAAGCGACTTGGTCAGTGTCTTACCTTCCTTGTGCCACCGCCTCATCTTCTTCTGAAGTTTCTCAAAGTCTGTTAGCAATTTGTGCAGCGCCTCATGGTTGCCATACCCGCCGATCACAAGAGCATCACGCTTGGTGACCTCGGCGTCTGATGGGATGGCTGGCAGACTGACCATGTGCCCGTCAGTAAATGCGCCGTCGCCAGCAAACTGTACGTCAGTCGCAAAGTCTGTCGACATGGCACGCACGACAGTTGTCGTGGCGTCCATCAAATCTGAGCCTGTCATCACGACGTCTTCTAGTTCGGATGTCTCTGGAATATATTTACTCATGTGTAGTCTCCTTTACTTCAGTGCAATATGGTTGGACTTCTAGGAACTGTGTCTCTTCAGTCACATACGTCCTCTCACCCAATGAGGGCGTTGGGGTTTCCATGTATTGCAATTTCTCCAACTGCTTGTAGAGAAATTCCTTTACGTCTTCAGGCTGGACGTCGGATGGCACGACGATGCGCCAGTCTTCCCAAGTGTGCTTGAACACCTCGACATAATAGTTAAGCGCCATTGTTAATCTCCCTCGGTTAGCTTCCTGTTTTTATAAGACCGCGACATTTTCTTTCACCTCCAATGTGTCTTGTTCATAATGTTCAGGGTCGCCGTCATTTGCCACGCTGAACATCTCGTGTGCTTGTTCAACAGCAGACTTCTCGTCTCCTGCCTCGACAGTGATTGTCTTGCGTACCGTGGCCTTGATCATCACGTCGTAAGACGTGAGGGGGCTTGGCTCGTCTTCCTCGTATGGGTGGTGAAACGACACGCGAGCTAGGTCATCGGTGTAAGTGTACATTACCCAGCCATCAGCGAATGTGTGACCAATGCACGGGCCGTGATCGCAGTCGTTTGACGTAAAGACTTTGGTTGTGTGGTAGCCTTCGGGTGCTTCAAACTCTGGCTCTGGTAAATCCGCAAGGGCTTGGAATAACTCCTTGGCCCTGTCGTCACCACGTTCACGCATGTCTGCTAAGTAGCTCATTACTCTTTCGATAGTGTCCATTATGTATCCTCCAATGTGTAGTAGATTTTGATTTCGAAGCTGAACGCACCCAGCATTTCGGTGTCGGTTAAGTCGAGTTGTTCCACGACAACGCTGTGAAGTAGGTCGGCAATGCTGTGGTGGGGATCGCTCCCCTCCAGAACAACGGGGTCAATCGTCAGCTCTTTCCAGTCAGGCACAGGCATCACAGACCTCCCGCAAAGACACGGTTGGCCAGCTCTGCTATGCGCTGCTGATTGTCGGCTGGCGCTGCGTCAGACACGCAAGTCTCGACCACCTCATTCCATGCTTCGTCGTGCGACAGGAAAGAGGTGAAGTGCATGTAGTATTGGCACATCGCATGAAGGTTGCGAGGTGACATAGTCTGACTGATCTCACCATTCATAAAGCTGTTGCGTACAAGCTGAGTGAAAGCACACATCTGCTCAGCCATATTCACGTTGAGCTTGGGGTACGCATCCTTGACGAACTGCAACTCGTCATCTTCATCAAGGTAGGTCACCTCAATGAACGCACCGAACCTGTTGAGCAGCGCCAAGTTCATCGGGCGAACGCCTTGATACCAACCAAACTCGTCACCCTGACCACGGCTATTGGCAGTCGCAGCAAAGGTGAACAGCCTGTGCGGTATCACCACACGTCCCGCATCCTCCGTCAGTGTAAGACCTTTGTTCTCAAGCGCACGTTGCAGCACGAACAACATGTCGGCACGACCAGCATCTATCTCGTCCAAGATAAACACCATTGGCTGCACCATTGCGCGTGGCAACAAGCCTTCGGTGAACTGCGACTTGGGCGCACCATCCTCGACTACGATGTCGATGTTGCCGACGATGTCGCTGCGCTCAAGGTTGCTGTCCAGATTTAGGCGTTCGATAGGGAAGCCCAGCCTTGCTTCGACTTGCTCGACGAACGTAGTCTTGCCAGTACCTGTATGGCCGTGGAACCACGAGTGTTGCCCGAACTCCTTGGCTGTAAGGTACTTGATCAGGTGGTGCATCCTGAACTTGTAAGTCGTGTCGATGTCTGGGCACTTAGGGTGACGCACAACTTTGCCACTGTCGTCACTCCACACCAACGTGTTGACCATAAAGTCTAGCTTGTAGGACTTGTTACCCTTTGCATCGGTGAACAAGTCCATCGCTTTCGCACGCACCACCTCGTAGGTAAGCGTGGCCCCATCGACTACCACTGGTGCGGGTGGCGCAGCGTTATCTTCGGCAAGCATCTGGCGTATCTTGTTGCGTGCCGACATAACTTCTGTGTTCAGCCGTTCGATGTGGTTGGTGTAGTAGTCGCTGTTCTGGATCGCACCACCCGTGGCCTGTTCAAGCAGCGCATCGACAGCCACCTTCAGGTTGGGATCGAGTGGGACAGGCTCGACAGCTTTGAAGTCTGCCTCCAAGTCGATAGGCTCCCCGGTCACCGGGTCGTCCACCGGGTTGGCAGCAGCCTCCATCGCTGTGTCTGCCTGATCTTGCACGCCTTCAGCTAAAATAGCAGCCACAAGTTCCCGAACAACGGTGTCGCACTCGTCGATGTTGACGCTTTGGTATCCGTCACTGTGCAGTATGTTCTTAACGCCCATCTCTATGTCTTTTTGATCGTAGCTGGTGGCTTCAGCGGTCATAAGGACAGCTTCGACGTAGCACTCAGGCAACCAGTCGTCGGCCACAGTTCCGCCAGCGTTGTAGCCACGCCATCCTTCAACCGACCTGTGAAGTAGGTGGCGCTCTTCAACATTGCCATTTTGATATGCCTCCTGTTCGTCAAGGTCACCCGCTGACGCATTTGGGATAAGCGGGTTGGTGTCGGTGTTAGCTACGATGTGCTGCCAACGTAAGCGACCAATGATAGCTGCCGCTTCTATGCAATCAGTTTGACTGCCTCTGTAACCACCCGAAGCCATAGCGGCCATTTTGTGGATGGCCTTGATGCAATCGGCGCTCTCGTACATGTTGGTGTGGTATCCACGCTGCACACCGCTGCCTCGTGCTGATGGGTGGCACTTGGTATCGTCGCACCAAGCGTTGACAAGTTGGTTAAGAGCAGTCGACAACGCCCAGCCCTCGTCCTCGTCCTGTAGGGCCTCGCCTACTGCGTGAACGATCACGTTAAGCAAGACTGGCAAGCCCACCATGTCGGTGACACGACTGATAGTCTGGCCGCATTGCTTGTGAAACGCCTCGCGTGCGTCATCGGTGAACGTGTCGTTGATGACCGCTCGGAACGCAGCCTTCAGTTCTTTGCGCTGCTCATTGGCAGAGCCTGTCGCCATGAGAACTGCGTCGCGTACCGTGTTAGCTTGTTGTGTGGTAAGTTTTTGCATGTGCTATCCTTCTGTTAAGCACGATTGTTGTGCCGACCGAGTGGTCGACGGTGAGTAAACGCCATGTCGTGATGGCGTCTGGTAGTCTCGCAATGTCGTGGGGGTTGTTAGGTGGAGATTGCCGAAGCGTACTGCTTGCTATCAATGTGGCTCAGTAGCCAGTCGATAAGCTCAACTCCACTATCCACTGGTAGATGTATAGTTTTATGGCTCTGATGTTTGTTGCGTACACCTATCGTGAAGAACTCAACGGAGACGTAGTTGCGTAGCTCGTCACTGCCGACAAGAAGTTCGTGGTTTAGACACTCTATCATGTCAAACGCTAACCCATATTGCCTATCTAATTCTCGCTGGTGTTTGATCTTCTCAGCAAGTGCTAAGATTTCTTCATCATTTAATGTGTCAGCCATTAGCTTGCTTCCTTGTGGTTGTTTTACGGGTCTTTGCGATTGCTGCTCGACGTGCCTTTCTGTTATCTTTGTCAGTCGATTGCGTTCGGTTGCTGAATTTGTCTGCCCGTTGGTCTAGTTTTCTTATGGTTCCCATTGCTGTCTCCTTTATGGGTTGGCGCTGCGATGTATGGAATGTGTAAGATTTCTTGGATGGCCTTCTCCGCAGCCTCGTCTTCTGCTTTGGTCAGCTCTAAGGTGCGTGCATCTTCAGCAGCACACAGTTGCTCGGCCCTCACGAACGGGTGATCCCACAAGTACTTGAGCTTGGCGGCAAGCGCGTGGTAGTTGGCATCAGTCAAGGCTTCGTAGGCCACCACATAGATAGCCTCGCCGTCCCAACCAGTGTATTTGCTCACCATTGTACCCAATGCCTCAGTCTGGCTCGCTTTGTCAGGCTGTGTGAACGACAGCTTACGCTGCCGATCAATGAGTTTGCCGAGCGCACTGTTGATGTCAGCTTGCTCCGCTTCGTATGCTTGTTGTGGTGTCATATTATATCTCCAATATTATGTGTTCACCAAAGTGATCGTCGAAGACTGACAACAGGTTGTCGTAGTCTCCGGCCATCATCTCGGCCTTGATTGCGTCACCATCCAGTCCCAGTTGGCGAGCGTATTTTTGCGCAGCCTTGATCAAGGCTATCGCATTTCCATTTGGCCCAGTCGTGTCGATCACGATTTCAGTCGGGGCTATCTTATCCCTGATCATACCGTGCTCTCGGCTACATATGTGAGGGCTGGGGTGAGGGCGTTGGCGATTACATCATCCATTGGCTGAGTAATCTTAGCCGCGACGTCGGCGGTGACATGGCCGTAGTGTTCGTGGATGAATACCGCTGCTTCTGGCCACGCTTCGATGACAGTCTTTGTGTTGCGGCCCCTCATTTCCAGACGCAACTCACGTTGGACTTTACTGTAGTCGCGGCTAGCTTTTTCTTCGGCTTCAAACGCAGTTAAAAAAGCGGCGTGTTCTGGCGTAGCCAAGACTGCTGCCTCAAGCTGGCCGTGAAAGTCCCACTTACGCCAGTCGTCTGTGAACAGAGACAGCGTAGCTTCTGCCGCACCACGCGACAGTACCGAAAAGCCTTCGGTGTCGAAGTTGTGTACGAAAACCCTAGTCGGGTGTTCCACGGCTACGCTCGTGTATCTATACCAATGAAAGCGATGGCCGTGATTGTCGACACTTTCTTTCTGTTCTTTAGTGAGAGCAACCCAAGCATCACGAGCAGGCATCGTGGGAGCCAGAACTTCGACTGTGTTTTCAAGCACAGAAACTGCTGCTTCAAGCGCATCATGTGCTTCTTGGTAGTCGTCGCCGTAACGGGCTTTGACGATGGCATCGGCAATGTTGTCGGCACTGGTGTTAGAGATTTTACGATTGCGAAAAGACATATGTGTCTCCTTTGAAGGTTGAGTTAGTCGTAGTCGTGCGAACGCACGTAAAGACAGGGTGCTGCACCACCCTGCCTAAGCTCACGTTCCTCTGTTAAGTTGGTTGGCAATCGTTCTCGCCTTGGTTTTGCTCATGCAAATTGCCTCGACGTAGCCCGTCGTGATGTTGCGAACGGCAAAGCCACCGTTCATCTTCACGACCTGATACTTGCCGTTCACTACCACGTACCCGTGACTGGTGTGTGCCAATGCAACCAGCAATCGCCAGTCTTCCAAGTGCCATCCGTGTAGTAGATAGCATCGCCGCAGCGGAGTGCGGTGTTGACGAGCATCCACCCGATGAAAGCACCGAGCAATGCGTATGTCGCACAGCCCATCAGCACAAAGCCGATGGCTCGCAAGTCTTCGCTGCGCTCTCGTTGGATGCGTCGTGACCGCAACCTGTGTATTAAAGCCATTGTGTGTCTCCTTATAAGACTAGATGTGTTACAGATGTGTCACGTTTAGTCAAGGCGTGTATTGCGAGGCAACGACATGAATGAAAAGACGCAACCAGTTGCGTCACGACCAGCGTCTAAGCCAGTATCGTTACGGCGAGGCTTCTCTTCACGAGTTGCACGCTCAGCTTCGATGAGACGCAAGCCGAGAGACAGACGTTGCATGGTGGCACGAGCTTCTACGACTGATTGTGTTGAGTTCTTCATTGGGTTCCCCTTTCATGGGATAGCTGTGTCCAGTCGACACAAAAAAACCCACGCCGGGATGACGTGGGCTTATCTGTGTCCCTCACCCCGTGAGAGGTGAGGAATTGTGTTAGTCCCAGAGGTGAGGGAATGCCTTGGCGACGAAGTCCATTGCGTCTTGCGCTGCCGCATCGACACGATCATTCGTGTAACCTGTGTCGCTGATGTCTCGTTTGTCACGACGAAACCGAACGTAGCGGTTCAACGCATGGCCGTGGCGCTGTAGGTTGTTGGGCCAGTCACGAAACAAATCGTCACCGTGGTCGTCGATGGGAACGCCAGTGGTGTTCTCGCCCAAAAAGACTAGGCGACAGCCAATCCATGACGCCATGTTAGTCTTCATGTCGATGCAAGACTTGCCAAGCATTGATCCCCAGATGCTGTGTTCATATCCCATGTTAGTATATCTCCTGTGTTTCACTTGGGGTTAAATGTTGACGACCCGTAGCATTACGAGCCGCCTTGATTGCTGTGTTTGAGCAGGGATAATCCTTGCCCAACGCAAGCGGTTGGTCGTTGTGATCCTCGACAATGAATTGCCAAGAACCAAAACTCACAATGTAGATGAGTGTGAGTGTCATTTGTGCGACGACACTGCGACAAAACCCATGCGGCGAGCCGCACGACGTTGCGCTGCTTTCGTGACAGCACTCGCTTTGAGCCTGTCGGCACGACGTTGGCCATATGGCCCGACGTCTGGCAGATCGTCTGCCTTTTCCAAGGCTTTCACGAGCCTCACATATGGTTGTTGAACCATGTCTTTCTCCTTTGTTTGGGGGTTGAGTGCTAAACGCACAACGGAACTGCGCCTTTCCAAGCGCAGCTCTCTTGTATGTTTAGAAGAGGGTGATTTCATCCGAACGACTGTCTGCGACTGGCGCTGCCACGACAGGCTCGGCTGGTGTCTTGTCCGAGAACAGCACCGCCATCTCATCGGTTGGCTCATCAGGGATGTCGTCGAAGTCGACCTCTTCCTCGCCATCAGGTAAGCCGCTGATGTCGACAGGCGCACCAGTCTTGGCCGCTGCGATGATGTTGTTGAGCTGCGTACCGACACTGTCGTCGGTCACGTTGAACAGCGTCGCAAGACGTGCGAAAGACGCGCTGATCACCAGCAACTCGGCGTTGATTTGTTTGTTATTCATGTGAAACTCCTTATTCACGTTAGACACGGCGAAACCGCATCCCAAAACAGCACCACGATGCTGCTTAGGGATACGATCAGGACGCTACCGTAAGGCAACGCCCTGATTGTGTGTTACGAACGCTCTACGAGAGTGTTCAGCGCTGTATTCATCTGCATCATCATCGCTGTGAGAGCTTTGATGTCTGCCGCGTTAGTCGCAGCAGTAGGCTTGACAGCCTTGGACAATGTGACAGCCTCGACAGGAGGAGCCACAGGAGCTGCCACGACAGGAGCCACAGGGGCTGCTGAAGTACGATGGGCATGAAGGGCGTTAAGAGCGTCAAGACCCGCCATAGCCCCAGTTCGCTGGGCTTTGGTCGCAGTGGGGTTGTCGCGTCTTACGAGCAGGGCACGAAACATCTCGTTGCCATGATCCTTGATGGTGTCGGCGTCGAATT
>Ga0102814_10002864_pt1 | contig 11478 bp, 2 predicted proteins | sample ColrivemetaGS741_FD_79112 | JGI IMG/M metagenome (GOLD analysis project Ga0102814, IMG submission 79112) | Estuarine microbial communities from the Columbia River estuary - Flood tide ETM metaG S.741 | ecosystem: Environmental > Aquatic > Marine > Intertidal zone > Estuary | place: USA: Columbia... | reverse complement strand
TAATATAGCAAATGCAAATGCAGCGGAACAAGGAGCTATTGGTAGTATGATAGGTGGGGTAACTAGCATGGGATCTGCGGTTTTACAGTCAGGAGCGCTTAATAGCAACGATGCACCCAATGAATTCCTAATTCCTGTTGCTGAAACAGTTGTTGATGAAGTTTCTCAAACTTCTAACGATCAAGAATCTAACCTTAATTTACTGTTCAATACGCCTTCTCGCGGAGACTTAGGTTCAGGTAACAATTAAAAAAATAAAAAATGAGTTATAAAAATCCAAGGATAATAGACGATAAGTCTGGCTTAATTGTTTCTCAAGCTATTGAGAAAGCTTCAGGCACATTAGCACAAGGTATTGCTGTATTTGGCGCTGAAGAAAAAAGACGAGAAGAAGTATTAAAAAAAGAAAATGAAAGAAGAAACGATATTTATATTGGCTTAGCTAATCAACTGTCTGTAGATGCAACTGAATTTAATGCTAAATTAAAAGAAGGACCCGAAAACCTTCGGAATATTATGATACCCAATACTCAATCTCTTTTAGAACAAATAAATTATATTGATATTGATCAAAAAATAAATGGAAACAAAGACCCTATGCTTTCTAAACGTAGGGCCGACTTAGTGCAACGATTAACTGATGCGAATACTTTTGCTGAATCATATATTACAACAGCTTCCAACGCTAGACAACTCTATGGTAATGATCCTAATGCTTTTCAAACAGGAAAGTATACTTTTAGAGAGTTCGATGGAACGGCTAGTAACGCCCAAGCTTCTACAATATTCAACGCAATAGGGGGAATTCCTAATTATTCAATAGATTTTAGCAAGGGTGAGGATAACAAATTTAATGTAACAGTTAAAGGAGATGGCCAGTCTTTCACAATGACGCAAGAAGATTTTCTTAATAAATCAAATAACCTTGTTATAAAAAAAGAAACTAATGCCGCTGTTGTACAATCTGAACTTTTAAATACCCAACTATACAATGCTGACGGAGGTGCGAGTGCTAGAGTAAGAGACGGAAAATCCTCTGTTGAGACATACAAGGAGGGTAATCTTGAATATACTGTTAATAGACAAATGTTAAACACAGCTGAAGTTAATGCTGTCAACCTTAAAAGCCAACTAGAAATGGCCTCTTATATAGATTCATTTATAGATAAGCAAGAGCAAGCTTTGTACCTAGAGGATCTTAACATTGATCCAAAAGAATATCAAGGCAACCCAGATAAAAGGACTGATTTAATAAAAACGGCTCAAATAGGTCTTTTTAAAGCAGATAGTGGTGTTAAGGAAAGAATTATTAAAGGAGGAGAGGGAGAAGATGATTTAATAGAGTATTATATTGACACTCCAATAGGAAATCCTACTAAAATAACTACTTCTGCACCAAGCGATAAGCAAGATGACGCGGCTTACTGGAAAAACAATACAACCAATTTATTTAACACTACGAGGACGACAGCAGAAATTATGCCAGAAGTACTTCCTGTACAAATAGGCAGTTCTTTTCAAGGTGGAAAAATTACTAAACTTGAATGGGGCGCGGATTCAGTTACCGTTAGCTTTTCAGGACCTTCTGATGCGGATGTTGATCCTGATGCTCCTGCTACTTCTTATACAGCCGGCCAAGCACCAAGTATACCTGGTTCAGTAACATTAAGATATGATAGTGTAAAACAAATGACTACTTTAGCTGAATCAGTGGGGGGATCGTTAAAGAATCCTAGAGCAGCAAGTGTATTAGCATTGCAAATAGCTAACAATAATTCAAAAAAATAATTCAAAAAAAATTATATTATATGTACGTATATTTAATAAATGATCAGAAGATTACATTTGAAACAGAATTAGAAGCTGCTGATGCTATTATTGAAGCTGAAACTAATGGTTTTTCGTGGGAATTAGTAAGCGAAGGGCCAGGAGACCCTACTGTAAAAACAGAAGAAGAAACTAAAAAAGATGATGCAGAAGCAAGTGTTCCTAAAATTTTTCAAACAGATGCTGCAGAGAGTGTGGATGTAGTGTCGGAAACAACACCTGCACAAGATACGGAGTCCAACTTGGAAGATGGTTCTTCGGACTTAACAGAACCTGACCCGTTAAACTACAATAATTTTTTAAGTCAGCAAGCTAACAAAGCCTTACTAAAAGAACTTACGTCTTATTCAGATAAAGACCTAGAGGCTCAAAATAGAGACATAAGCGGAAGAGAAAAGGCAAAATTTCAAGTTGAAGAAGAGCAGTTTCAAGCTCAATTAAAACAAGACGATGCCTCCGAAAAAGAATATAAAGAAAAAAATCCCGCTTTTAATGTAAAGAAAACTCAAGTTCAAATAGAAGCTGAGCAGCGTAAAGCTATGCAAACTGAAGAAGCTCTTAGAGCTACTGAAATTGCAGATCAACTTTTAATTAAAGACAATAATAAAATATTTAACGAGTTTATTAGCAAAACAGATTTAACAGGAAATACTATAACTGATTTACAATATTCTGGAAATCTCGTTGCGGAAATGCGCAATAAAATAAAGGAAGATTTAGGTATAGGTTTTTTTGGAGGTGGGGATGGAATTACAACGGAAACTATTGATCTTATATCTAGAGCCGCTATCCAAAGAGCTAAGAGCCAGGATAGTTTAAATCAAATAAAAAAACAAACAGCAGTATTAGAAGAAAACAACATTGCTACTCCTCAAATTTTTGAGAATACATTAAATAATAATATAAATTATATTCTTGGAAGTCTTAATCCTGCAGAACAAAATGTTGTTAATGCAAAAAAAGAGGTTATGTTGCTTGAAAAAAACAGACCTGTTCTTTCAAGCTTTGGGGGTGTTGCAGGTAACCAAAGTGAATTTAATAAAGAGCTTTTTGCTTATGCTGATAAATTAAAAACAGCTAAAGAAAATTATGCTGAATTAAATGAAAAACGGGCAAACTCAGATAAGTTTTTTAATGGTGGAGAAGATCAAGTAATGACGTTTGATAAATACACTAATGAACGGCTAACTTTTTCACAAGATCAAGCAGAAGATCAGGGTATTACAACTGTTGATTTAAGTGAGCAATATAAAAACTTAGCTAGTCAAATACCAGGAACTTATGAAGGAGCTAAATCCGCTTGGTACTTGAATGTTAATGAATCTTTAATTCTTAAAAAATCTTTACAAAATAAACCAGAGGATTTTAAAATAACAGGATACGCTAATTGGGATTCAATGCTTAGCTTTGAAAAGCTTCCGGTAGAAGCAATGACCTTGGGTAGTATGGTAGACGCAAGAGCGCGAGGAGCAGATTTTGGAAGCGTTAAAGTTGAAGGCACTTTAGATGGAAATCAATTAAGAGGAGGAGACGATCTAAACAAATATTTGGATAATATTGTTGATAGACGAAAATATTTAAACTTAAATCAGGCGGTTGTAAATGATTTATTTTTATTTAACAATGATTACAGCACTCCTGGTTTAAATGAAACTTTGGGAGGAAAAGCAGCTCAATTTTTTAAAATAATGACAACCGGCTTAATAGGAGAAAAACCTTTAGATGTTAGTTTAAATGCTTTAGGCGTTCAAAATTTTACTACTCAAGAAAAACTTGATCAAGCAGTAAGAACTTTACCAGAACTAGGATTTGAATTAAACGAAAATCAACAAAAAAATTTAGATAGAACATGGGGAATGGAAGCTACAGAAATGACAGCAGGGCTAGGCGGAGCTGTGCTAAACTTTTATGTTGGCAATAAAGTATTAAAAGGAGCTAAAGTTTTTAAGGTTGCTAATAAATTAGCAAAAGGAGGCTACGAATATATATCTATAGGTGACAAAGCTAAAACTTTACTATCAAGTTCCAGTACTATAGCTAAAGCTCAAGGAGTATTGCTCACGGGTTTAAAAGAAGAAGCATTAATGCAAACAGCTTTTTTAGGAGAAGCTCCTAAGGGCCAAGGATTTGGATGGGGATTAGGGAGTTTAGCTGGAGGTAAAATAGGGAGTATGTTGCCTAAATTTTCAGGACGTTTTTGGGGCTTAGGAGGCATAGCTCAACACGCTATTGGGGGAGCTACCGGTGGTTTTGCGGCTCATCCTGTTTCAATGTTTACTGAAGCAATGTATGATTCTGTTGCTAATGACAAGGCTTTTAAAACTGTAATGAACGAGTCTTTTATAAGAGATGCAAACGGTAACGATGTGCATCTTTTGAGAGACATGTTTATAAGTACTTTTGGTTTTACTGTTTTTGGATTTAAAGATATGAAACGATCAACTGTTAAAAATCTTTTCATATCTACTCGTAAGGTTAGAGACGTTTACGACCGAACATACACGGAACTTAACAGAAAAGTTGCAGAAGGGGTTAAATTCGACAACTATAAAGAAAAATTATCAGGCGAAAAGCTAGAAAGCTATGAAAAGCTAGTAGACGATCACTTAACTGCTAGGTTTAATCTTAAAATTATAGAGGGAGTCAAAGGCAACACTGTAATGAGTGAAATGCAATCCGGAGCCGAAAGTGCTGCGGCTTATTTAAAAATGAGTCCCGAACAAAGAGCTAAAAGCACTTTATTTTCTAGCAGAAGCGAAGCGGAAGCAGTTCAGCTTGCGTTTTATCAAAACTTGCAATCTATTAACACTCTTGTTACTGCTGAATTTAACAATTTTAAAAAAGGATTGAAGGGTATTGATAAAGAAAACGGTAAGAATATTACGCTAGAAATAGTAGACAATATACTAACTCCACAATGGAAAAACACCCGAGGTAATTATAATTCAAAAACAGGTGTACTTACTATTAACACAAGTAATCTTACATCGGGTGTAACTAAACATGAATTTAATCATATATTGTTGTCTAGTTTAAAAGGTGTTGAAGGTGCTCCTGTAAAACTAAGAAGTGTTATAGAGGCCGATGTAGATGCTGCTATGAAAAAGTATGGTAAATCTTTCTTTTTGCAAATAGATGGCGCTTTAAAGGAATATACTTCATTTGCTGAATATATAGATGCAGTTCATTCAGAAGAAACTTCAAGAATGAGCGAAGCTGAAAGAGCTGATTACAACGCTAATGAATATTTATCTTATTTAACACAAAACTTAAAGGGAGAAAGTGCATTTAGAGACGCTTTAATTGATGGGGGCGTATTATCTACTATGAAATCAGGTGTTACTAAATTTGCATCTTTATTGGGTCAATCAGAAAAAATAGGTAATTTTTCTTTTAAAAACAAAGACGGAGTTGAAAACGCTCCTGTTTCTGCATCTGAAATAGTTCAATTTTACGATTCTTTTGCTAATGGTGGATTAAGCGTTAAAAGCAATAAAAACGCTATAAAAGGATATGAAAATCTTTTAGGTAATTTAGCTGTAACTCCTAAGGGAGAAACTTTAAACAAACACACGGGAGCGGTAGCAAAAAGTTTAGAGGGTTCATATAAAGAAACTATGAATTCTAAGGTTATTGACAAAACAATAGTCGAATTTGAAAGAACTAACTCAGAAAGATTAAATGATCTTTACAAAAAGTACGTAGCGGAAGGCAAAATGGATACAGAAAGTATTGCAGGTATGATGGGCTATCACTTTGGGGAAACCGTTGCGAAAGGTAAAGACCAAGGTAATAATATAGTTAGAATGATTTTAGAGTCTCATATACGCAAACATGGTTTAAACAGCATAGCTGAAGATACAAAACTAGATATTATGTCGGAGTTAAGCTTAATAGAATTACCTAAAGCTATTAAAGCATATATGTACGGGCAGGAATTTGTTAAAGAAGTGGTAGATAATAAATTGTCAAAGGAAGACGCTTATAAGTTATTTAAAGAAAACCCTGACTTACAAGAGTCTGGTGGTACCGCTAGACGTGATCGTTTATATGCTTTTGCTAAAAATAGAATGTTAAGAAACGAGGGTAAACCTGTGACTAACAGTATTAAAGAAGGTACTTTAACTACTTACATAATGGGTAATCTTGGAAATAGACTATTAAATGTTCTTAAATTGCCAGAATATCGCGACATGTTTCAAACAGAATCTTTAGATAGACTGATTGAAGAGAAACAAGGGGAATTTATAGAGGGGGAGTCTGATAACTTTTCTGATGGAGAATCTCCAGCGTCTTATGACACCTCGTCTCCCTTAAATTCTCCTAGAAGAAGTAGATTAACAGCTCAGGCTAAATTACGTTTGTCTACTGAAACTGTAGAAAAATTAGAAAAAACAGTTGACGAAGTATTTGCTACGGATAAGTTAGAAGATTTAGATGCTAAAAGTATAGGAACCATTGAGTTAGGCAAAAGCGGTAAAGTAAAAATGGCGTTTAAAGAAAACAATCAAGCCGAAGTAACTTACGCAGACGGAAGTAAAGAAATTATGTTAGGAGCAAGATCTCCTAAACCTATAATTGCAAAAGTAATAACAAAAGTAAAAGCAGAAGCTTTTAGAAATGCTAGAAATCCAAAGCTAAGCGAAGCTGAAAGAGAAGAAGCTCAAGCACAATATGAAGAGTATAGCAAGCTTTTAGGAAATCCTCCTAAATTAAATAAGCAAAAAATATTTAAAGACAGGCTTAGAGCTACTGTATCTAAAGCTATATTTGAAGAAATGTCTAAAGATGCCGGTGAGGTTGGTACAGCTGAATATGCGGGTTTTGTAAAAAGAGCTTACGCTTTGTTTAAAGATAACCTTTCGCAAAGAACAATTAACAAAAGATTTCCAGAATTTAAAGAACCTTTATTAGATTCTAATGGCAAACAAATAAGAGATAAAACTGCAGCCGGAGCACCTTTATTTGTAAAAAGAAAAATTGATTTAGCAGAGTGGCAAGGAAAGTTTTTAGAAGGTTCAGAACAAAACATTAATAGAACATCGTTAATAGAAGCGTTGTCCGAGGAGCTAGGTTTTGACAGAACATTTGAAATGATTATGTCTGCTGAAGGTAAAAAGCAAATAGAATCTGGTCAAGAAAAATTAGGTGTTCCATTAATGGAAGCTTATGTTGCTGTAATTGGCAAGAATATAGATAGAGGAATAGCTAATGGAGGCATGGACTCTAAATACTTAAAAGAAGCTGCTGAGTATTTAGGCAAAGGGCTTTCGGAAGTGCAGGAACTGTACGAAAAAGGCATGGACTATGCTAGAGATAAAGTTTTATGGGTTGATTATAAAGAAGCTGGAGTTATTGACGTAATGGAAACTGTAGTTGCTCTTGATTTTAATGCTAAGCAAAGTAATGATCCAATAAATCAACCAAATAAAGCAAAAGTAGTGTCAATAGGCTTAGGAGAGCCTATAAAAATAAAAGATGAAAGTGGTGATTTTGCTTCCAAGGGCAAAGGTATATTAGCTTATACCAAAAAAGAATTTATGGAGTTGGCTCCAACCTTTAACGAATTTTCTACTATTTTAGGGCCATTATTTCAAACATTAACTACTACAAAAGCTAGTAATACCGGTAAAATATTAGCAGAGTTATCGGGAATATCAATAGGTAAAGGCTTTAAGGGAGAAGTTGTTCTTGATGCAAATGGTAATTATGTTAGCGCAAAACGAGGCGGTTTAGCAAACAGAAAATTGTTTAACGAAATAGTAAGCGCTGATTACAAAGAATCACCAATAGAATTATCTGATAACTCTAAAGAAACTATTGCAAATTTCGAATCACTGATGAAACAAAATATAGCTTATAAAGCTAGTCTTAATATATCAAAAGAAAATGCAAAAGGGGAAATTTTAAATAGTATAATAGGTAACCAAAACAGATTAAAAGCAGTACAAGCCGGAATAACAGAAAAAGGTGAATCTCCTGAAAAACAGATTAAAGAACTAAATGAATTTAGGAATTCAGTTGAAGGCAAGGCTGCTGTTTTAGATATAGCTCTTGGGGATGCGCTATTAGAAACTGTTCTTGCGGTATCCGGAGACATGTATAACCAAGCTATTGCTAAAGGATCTTCTGCAAAAGCCGTAAAAGTAGCTAATATGTTAGAAATTATGCTGCTAAACAACACCGGCACTGGTTTGCGTTCTTTGTCGTCTATGAATCTTTTGCATTTTGGTAATGAAAAGCTAAGCAATTCTAGAAAAAATAAATTTAAAAAGAAAAAACAAAAGCCTAATTCGCTTAAAGATTTAGGAGCTAACGAACATATACTTGCAAAACAAAAGTTTGGTTTAAAAATAATGGAATTACTACGTAATGGAGAGTTAAATGATTTGGCTAAAATTAGAGAAGTAACCTATGATTTTGAAAGCTTAATAGGCAATGAGGATAAGCAATTAGCTGGTGATGTGTTTGGTAGTAGAACAGGTTTATTAAATAGATATGCAAAAGCAATAATAGCTGTAGTATCAGAAAGAATACGAGAACCTTTAGGGCGTATAAAATCAGATTTGGGTTTTGTTAAATATGCTTATGGAAAAATAGGCGGTAAAAAAGGTACCCGATCTGAAAATCAACTACGGGTAGATGCAGTAATGGCTGGGACTATTAGTAAAGAAGGCATTGCTCATTTAAAATATACTTATGATTATGTTCGAGGGCAAACTATGTACGAAACATTTATTGAAAACGAATTGCAAAATAGTAAAAATAATTTTTCAGTTAGTAAAGAAGTTGTTGCTAAAAACGGTAAGACTCTAAATAAAATAATAGCTAGTGGTGTTGATGTTACTTCTGATTTTCCCGAGCTTGTCAAGCTTATAAAAAACCCAATAGGGCCTGTATCACAAGTAGTTGCGTTAGATAAAATAAGTGAAAGTTATAATTCTAAAGTTAATAAAAAAAGATTAGAAATAGAAGACAAAAAGACTGGTGAAACTAGATTTGAAACAGCTAAAGAATATGATAGAAGGCTAAAAGAATTAGAAAAAACTTCTCCTGAGTTATACTTGCCTAAAGGCATTGCTGAAATGATAGAAAGAAAAGGAGGAGCAGAAGCCGATGCCGAAGTTTCCGATTCTAAAGCTTATAATGAAGGTAAAAAAAGATATGATGATTTATTTATCCCCTCTAGCGCTGAAGATTTTCCAGGTATGCTTTATAAGCTATATGGCAAAGGTAAACAAGGTAATGAGGACATGGCTTGGATGAAGAAAAATATTCTTCGACCTTATACCGCTGCAGAAAATGCTCTAAGTACTTATAGAATGAATCTTGTAGTAGATTATAAAGCGTTAGAAACTCGTATGAAAGAACTTGGTGATAACAGCGCGGAAGTTGCATCGGTTAAAAGAGTTGAAAAATTAGGATATAATATTGACCAAGCGGTTAGAGTATATATATGGAGTAGGCTAGCTAAAGAAATACCGGGTATATCTGATATAGAAATTGCTCAATTGACAGGAGCGGTACATAACTCACCTAGGCTTCGAGCTTATGCTCAAGGCATAATGCAAATAACAAAAACATCTGAAAAATATCCAGATCCTACCGCTAATTGGTTTAGAAGCAATGTACAATATGATTTATTTACTTATGCTACCGATGGAGTGCGATCAGATTTTTTAGCTCCTTGGCAAGCTAATGTAGACGCCGCGTTTAGCAAAGAAAATCTTAACAAGCTAGAAGCGAGATTTGGAACTAAGTACGTAAAAAATCTTGAAGAAATTTTAGCAAGAATGTCTACAGGAAGATCAAGAATAGAAAGCACCAATGAATCCTTTAATCAAGCTTTAGATTATGTTAACGGTTCTGTTGCTACTATTATGTTCCTTAACATGAGATCTGCTGGTTTACAAACTATATCAGCAGCTAATTATGTTAATTGGACTGATAACAATCCTGTTGCAATAGGTAAAGTTATAGCCGAAGATCCTATATTATTTTTTAAAACTGCTCAAAAGATATGGAGCTCCGACGCTTTAAAAGATAGAAGAACCGGTTTAAGAATAAATGTAGAAGAAGCGGAAATGGCAAAAGCTATCAATGCTGGAGGTCGAACAAATCTCCAGGGTCTTTGGGACACTATGGTTCGTGTAGGGTTTAAACCTACGCAGATGGCAGATAGTTTTGCTATTGTAACAGGGGGTACTCCGTTTTATATGAATAGAATGAAGACATATATAAAAGATGGACTTAGTAAGTCTGAAGCAGAAAACAAGGCTTTTGAAGACTTTTTAGATTTAACTCAAGAAACCCAGCAGTCATCTCAGATGGACAGGGTGTCTAATATTCAAACGGGTTTGATGGGAAGGTTAATATTCTCATTTAATAATACTCCATTTCAAATGGCCCGATTACAAAAAAAGACAGCTTTAGATTTAGTTAATGGAAGAGGAGATGCAAAATCCAATGCTTCCAAACTAGCTTACTATGCTTTTGTGCAAAGTACTTTGTTTTACGGATTACAGCAAGGATTCTATTCTTCATTTATGTCCGAAGATGATGACAAACTTACTGAAAAACAAAAGATAGCTAAATATAAAGATTTTGATAAAAGACTTGACAGAATAGGTACAAGTACTTTTCAAGGTATATTAACAGGATCTGGATTGCCAGGCAAAATAGCTGTAACTGCATATAACACCGTTAAAGAAGGAATAAAGCAATATGACAAAGGTTATGCAGGCAAAGATTTTTTTCCAATCCTTAACAAAGCTTTAAGCATATCTCCTACACTAGGAAGTAAAGCAAGTAGAATGGGTAGAAATTGGAATAGTCTTATATTCTCAGATTTTACTAAAAGAGGTAGAGAAGTTAAGAATTTATATGGACCTTTTGATCCTCAAAACCCTAATAATAAAGCTTATTTGTCTATGTTTGGAACAGCCACTAATATACCTTTAGATCGTATTATTCAAAAAATGGAAAATATACAAGGTGTTCTGAATGAAAATAATGAAAATTGGGAAAGAGTAGCGATGTTTTTTGGTGCTCCTAAATGGTCTTTACAAAGTGCTGAAGAAAATAAATCTGACATGGACGATAGATTAGAAAAGTTTTATAAAGAAACTGTGCCTAAAAAAGAGCGTGATTCTATTAGTGCTAGGAATTTAACCAAAACAGAGCAACAAAAATTAATAATTGATTTAGGTATTACTAATAAAGAAATTAAATATGTTAATGATGAAGATCGTAGGGTAAATTTTATATTAAAAAGAGCTAAAGAAAAGAATGTGGATTTAGAAAAATTAATACCAAAATACGAAACTGTTAAAGAAATAAAAACAGATCAATATAAAAAATTAGAAAAATTAACAAAAAATAAACAACAAGAAATGTTGTTAGATTTAGGCATTACTAATAGAGAAATTAAAAACACAACAACAGAAGATGCTAGGATAAAACTTATAATAAAAAAATTAACTGATAAATATACTCCTAAACAAAATACAAATAAACAAAATTCTTTAAAATAAACACTATGAATATAGGTGATTTAAAACTAGGTATAATAAACTTAAGTACTTTAGCAATATCAATGACCCACGTTGATATGATATTAAAGATAACTCTTTTAGTTATTACGATATTTTA
>Ga0102814_10002861_pt1 | contig 11489 bp, 6 predicted proteins | sample ColrivemetaGS741_FD_79112 | JGI IMG/M metagenome (GOLD analysis project Ga0102814, IMG submission 79112) | Estuarine microbial communities from the Columbia River estuary - Flood tide ETM metaG S.741 | ecosystem: Environmental > Aquatic > Marine > Intertidal zone > Estuary | place: USA: Columbia... | reverse complement strand
CATTTAATCATAAGTCCAACTCGCGAACTTTGTTTACAAATTGCTGATGATATTAAATCATATGCAAAATATAAAGGAAAAATAAAAGTAGTTGCGGTATTTGGTGGTGCAAGTATTGAACACCAAATAAAATCGATAAAAAAAGGTGCACATATTATCTCAGCGACACCTGGCCGTTTGCTCGATTTAATAAACAGACGAGTAGTTGATATTAAAAACATACAGACCGTTGTTTTGGATGAAGCAGATGAAATGCTTAATATGGGTTTCCGTGAAGACCTTGAATCAATTTTGAGCGATACTCCAAAGGAAAAACAGACCTTACTATTTTCAGCAACTATGCCAAAAGAAGTAAAAAAGATTGCTGATAAATTCATGAATAAAGCAGTAGAGTTCACCGTTGGAAAGAAAAACTCTGGGGCAGATATAGTTTCGCATATCTGTTACACTGTTCAAGCTAGAGATAGATACTTAGCTCTAAAACGTATTGTTGATTTCCATCCTGAGATTTACGGTATTGTTTTTTGTCGCACAAGATTAGAGACACAAGACATCGCATCCAAACTAATGAATGACGGATATAACGCTGATGCTATTCATGGCGACCTTTCACAAGCCCAACGCGATGTTGTTATGGGCAAGTTCAGAACTAAACATATTAGCCTTCTTGTAGCTACAGATGTTGCCGCTCGTGGACTTGATGTTAATGATTTAACCCATGTGATAAATTACAATCTTCCAGACGAGCTTGAAGTATATACTCATCGTAGTGGTAGAACTGGTAGAGCTGGGAAAATTGGAACTTCGATTATTATTTCTAACCTTAAAGAAAAAGGAAAGATAAATATAATTGAAAGACAAATTGGGAAAAAAATAGTTTATAAACCCGTACCTCTCGGTAAAGAAATTTGCAAAGTACAATTATTTCACGTAATTGATAGAATGGAAAAGGTAGATGTTGATTCAGTTGAAATTGATGAATTTCTACCAGAACTAAATAAAAAATTAGAATGGTTAGATAGAGATGAATTGATTAAGAAATTTATTTCTGTAGAGTTTAATCGATTCTCGGATTATTATAAAAACACACCCGATTTAAATAAACCTTCAGATGAAAGAGGCTCGAAGAGAGGTGACAGATCTCGTGGTGAAAATAGCAACGAAGGCTATAGTCGTTTCTTCCTAAATCTTGGGTCAATGGACAATTTAGGACCTACTGAGTTAATTGGATTAGTAAATGACATCACCGGTGTTAGAGATATTCCAATTGGTGAAATTGATATTAAAAAATCATTTTCATTCTTTGAAGTTGATTCCGAGTATAAGGATCAATTATTAGATACTTTTAATCAGGCTGAGTTTAAAGGAAGAAAAATCAATCTTGAAATTTCCGATAGAGCTGCAAGTTCAGGCTCTGGTGGAAGAAGACGCTTTAATGACAAAAAACCTTTTAATCGAAGTAATAGATCTTCTGGAAGAAACGACAGATCTTCTGACAGAGGTAGCAGTAATTATGACAGAAAAGAAAAATCTTCAGGTGGAAGCGACAGATCGTCTAGCAGAAGTGGAAGTTCATCTGATGGTGGCAATAAATCATTTAGCCGAAGTGATAAGCCCAAAAGTAGAAGCGGTAGAAAAACGGAACGTAAATTTGGCGGTGGCTCAAAAAACAGAAGAAGTAAATAGCACATAATATCTTTTTTTTAATTAACTTTGATTTACACAAAGTTAATTTTAAGAATTACAACTATTATTTAGTTTGGATATACAATGGATACTAAAACAAAACATACATTTCATATTCCAGTAATGGGAATAAGTTACACTCTTGATTCGCCAATAAAAACGGCACATCTTGGAATTTCTTCAGTTATGTCAATCTTTGAGCATAATGTAGTTGAAAAAATGCGGATGTATTATGCTGAGAAATTTAGTATTCCCTTTGAACCCATTACACCTAAGGTGGAAGATTTTCGAGCAAAAAGAATCTCTTCCTATCTAAACCTAGTTGATGAAATTGTAAAGAAGAAATTCGAAGCTCTTAAAAATTCAGTTAGTGAGACAAGAGACGAAATTGAAAAATACTTCGAGCTCCTTCCTTCCTTTTCTGATTTGAGAGTTCGCTTTGATGAAATGGTTGAAAATAGCAAGAACATTAAAGATATTCAAAAATGGCTTAACGAGAACTTACATCTTGGTTCAATAGACGTTAACATTATGACAAAACTTGATGGACCTAATTACGTGGGCAACCAACAACTTCCGGTTGAAGATAATAATGCACACACTGCAATTAGAGGGTACGCCAATAGTAATCTTGAATCATCTATTGTACTTTCTGCAGGTATGAATCCTAGATTATTCGGGTATATGGAAAAATTTGATGATTTTTATCCAGATAATAATGGAAAATTTAAAAAGAAAATTATTATTAAAGTTAGTGATTATCGTTCTGCTTTAATTCAAGGTAAATTTTTTGCGAAAAAAGGACTTTGGGTTTCAGAATTTCGTGTTGAATCAGGACTAAATTGTGGTGGGCATGCCTTTGCATCTGATGGTTATTTACTTGGCCCTATTTTAGAAGAATTTAAACTTAACAAGCAGACACTGCTCGACACAACATACAGTATGCTTGCCGATGCCTTGAAAGCTAAAGGAAAAACTGTTCCAAATACAATTCCAGAAGTTAAGTTAACTGCTCAAGGCGGTGTGGGTACGGCAGATGAACATAATTTCCTTTTAAATTATTTTAAGGTTGATTCTGTTGGTTGGGGAACTCCGTTTTTACTCGTTCCTGAAGCAACATCTGTTGATGAACAAACAAGACAAGTTTTAAGTGATGCCAAAGAGGAAGACTTGTATTTATCAAAAGCTTCTCCACTCGGAGTTCCTTTCAACAATGTAAGAGGTAGCTCAAAGGATGTTGAACGAAAAGAATTAGCAGCATTAGGAAAAGCTGGAAGTGCTTGCCCAAAAAGATTTTTAGCTTTTGATACTTCGTATAGCGAAAAAGCTTTATGTACTGCTTCAACCAAATATATCAATATTAAAGTAGCTGAGTTGAAAGCTGAAAAATTATCAGAATCAGATTATAATAATAAATATTCTTCAATTACTGAAAAGGAATGTCTCTGTAATGGCTTAACAAATTCTGTTTTACTTCTAAATAACCTTGACACCAAAATGGAAGGAGAGGCTGTTTCTATTTGTCCCGGTCCAAACATGGCATATTTTTCAGGAACATTTTCCCTAAAACAAATGGTAGACCACATATACGGCAGAATAAATATTCTTAACACTGATAGTCGCCCAAATATGTTTATTAAAGAATTGAAAATGTACATAGATTTCTTAAAGGATAAAATTAGTGAGGCATCAGCACCCTTTACGGACAAGCAAATAAAGTACTTTGATACATTCCATACCAACCTTTGTAATGGAATTGCTTATTATAAAAAACTATTTGCTGAAAATAAAGATTACTTGAAAGACACATATGATAGAGTTATTTCTGATTTGGAAAATTTAGAATTAGAATTAAAACAATCTATGTTACAAGCCGTTTAGATAGTTCATTGCTGAATTGTCAGAATAATAAAAAATAACAATTCAGCAATAAAATAATTTTATTTACTTATCTGCTCCAAAGATTTTGCCGCTAATTTCCCAATCTCACTATCCGGATTTTTTTCGCTTAGCTCTTTCCAGATTTTCTTAGCTTCATCAATCTTTCCTTGAGCTGCTGAAATAACAGCCAAATTATATTTTGCTTCTAAATTATTTGCATCGTTAGAAATAATTTTCTTTGTAACAACTTCTGCCATCGCATAATTCTTTTCATTAAAATATGCTAATGCTTCAGCTAAGAGAATGTCTATTCTATTTGAGTCCACAGCAAGAATTTTCTCGTACAATTCAATTGCCTTTTCCGCTTGATGAGACATTGCAAGCATTTCTGCATAATTTTTCATTGCAAGAGTATCGTTTGGATTATTCTCATATTCGCTTTTTGTGCTTTCTAGTTTAATCCAAAAGTCCTCACGAACATTTGATTTAGAAGGCGTCCCTTCTGTCATTCCAGTAATTCCATTGTGGACGTCATCATTTGGAATTCCACTTTCACTTGCCGAGTTAGGTGATACATTTAAACTCTGATTAGTGTTTGAACTAGTAAATACAATTGCTAAAACTAGCAATACAAAAATAGTTCCGTACATATATAGTGGTTTAACTTTCATTTCTTATCCATTTGTTTTAATTATTATCGAAAGCAAAGTTATTACAAATTCCAATTCTATTCAATTAGCTTTTAAATTATTACTATTTTTAATTTGAATTCAAAAATATTCGTTAGTTTAGTAGCACACTATATTTCCTAAAACAATGATATCTAGAATATGCAATTAATACTTTAATGAAACTAATCTCTAATAGAAAATATGGATTTAATGTTTATAATGAGCATCCTGAAGATCTAGTCGAATATGCATATGTGAATGGTTTGAAACATATTGAAGTTCATTTATCCAAAGATAAATTTACTCTCGAAATGCTAACAAAAGAAAGAATTGACGCTTTATCGATTTTACTGGAAAAACATAAAATTAGCATTAGCTTACATATTCCACATTATATTAATATATCTGATATTATTACTCCAATACGAAATAAGGATATCAACTATTTATTAAAATGTATTAATGTAGCTTCTCAACTAAATGCAACGCACATCACTCTCCATGCAGGAAAATATTTTTGGTTTCCTGTCAATAACTTGATGCGCAATAATGCCCTAAAGCGATTTGTAAATAGTATTAAAAAGATATTGCCAATATGTGAAACAAAGGGCTTAATAATTGCGCTCGAAAACGTAGTACCAATTCCATCTGGGACGGAGTTTTACTTGCTTGGGGATAGCATAGAAGACTTCAAATTTATTTTCTCAGAAATAAATTCAAATTACCTGAAGTTTTGCCTTGATACTGGTCACGCTAATATGGCTGAGGGTGTTTTGGATTATCTAAATCAACTTGACAACAAGCTATGTTGTATTCATTATCACGATAATAATGGGTTAAACGATGAACATCAATCTGTTGGCAAAGGGAATATTTCTTGGAATCATTTCGCCAAAGAATTGGAAAGTAGAAATTTTACTGGAGAATTAATAAGTGAATGTAGAAATATTACTCCGCTAGAAGCAGCACTTCAATTTGATAAATATTTTAACTCTGAGCAATAAATTATAAAGCCTCACCAGTAAAATCATAATTAAGCTTCTTTTGAATACTAACAATTTGCGTAAAAATATTTTTTAAAGTTTTCTGCTCAACCTGTGTTAAAGTATTGGGATTAATGTAATTATCAGGAAAAACGTTTTTAACTATTTGCTCTGCTTGATGTTTAAATCTTAACTGCATCAAGTAATTATGTGCTTGTTTTAACTCTTCAAAAGTTACTTTATTTATTATACCCTTTTTAACTAATCCTTCTAAACGTTCAATACTATTTACAGCACTAATTTTGTTTTTAAGAGCATATATTCTGCTAAAATCACTAATTGGCATTATTGCTGATTTAATATCAAATGTTTCACGATGGTCTCCCTTTGATTCTAAAACAATATTTCCCAATAAGCCAACAGGGGGTTTGTGAACTAAACTATTTTTCGCCAAATGTTGGAAAAATCCTGCTTGTCCTTCAACAACATTAAACAAATATTTACGGAGGTTTTCAGTTAACTCTGTTTTCCCATAAACCGTTCTAAAATCGAAAAATATATTTAGATTTATTAAATCTTGCTGATCCGAATTAACAATCCAAGAGTGAAAATGTTTTTCCCATATTGAAATAGACTGACACCATTTAGGATTCTTTGCCATTGCCTCTCCAGGACAATAAACATAGCCGCATTCATTGAGCCAGTCACATACTTTAGTTGCAAGATTAAAAAAATAAGCATGTACCTGTTTTTCATGTTCAGCATGCACATCCTCATAAATTATTGCATTGTCTTGATCGGAAATTAGAGTCTGTTCCTTCCTACCAATACTACCAAGTGCAATAAAAGCAAATTTAGTTGGTGGTTCTCCAAGCTCAGCAATTGCAAATTGGATTAACCTTTCTGTAATTGCGTCAAAGAGGGAAGTTATGATTTGAGAAATGATTTTACTTCTTGCACCACTATCAACTAGAACTTTAACTAGCCTATGTTGTTTATCGCGTGTAGCTACAAGGTCATCAACTGATTCTGCTTTTTCAATTTCTCTTCGCAGATATGTTGTAGAATGCCTTTGAACTGTTACAAGTTCTTCGCTACTAATTATTCCTACTATATTGTTATCCTGATTTTTGACAGCTAAATGGCGAGTTGAGTTTTCGTTCATCATTAAAAAAGCTTCAAACACTAAAGCTTCGGATGAAATAATTAATAATGGTGAACTCATGACCTCAAAAATTGGGCTTTCTAAGTTGTAATTTGCTGAAACGACACGACTCCTTAAATCTTGGTCCGTTATTATTCCAACAAATTCACCAGAATCTGTTTTAATCAATGCTGCACTGTATGAGCTCTTAGTCATCAACTTTGCTACTTTGTAAATAGGAGTCTTTAGATTACATTCAATCGAGTTCTTTAAGAAATGACTAATCGGTTGATTAAGAAAACGAAGTGATGTTTGAAGTTCAACAATTAAGTTTTCTCGTTCTTCTTCAATTTTCATTTTATCTGAAATATCATCTATTGTCCCATCTATATATTGAGGCGTATCATTTGAGTCCTTAACTAATACTGCAGATATTGATACAATAGCTACTGATCCATCTTTAGTTTTAATATCAAGAATAGAATTTTTAATACTTCCTTCTTTAATAAGTTTATCTTTAAAGTCCTTTTTATCATCAGAGTTGTGAATAAAATCGAGTAAGTTAAAACTTCTTAATTCATCAGTATTACTATACCCAAGTATTTTTGCTGCTGAATTATTTAAATCTATTATTTCTCCTTTCGAACTCCATTTGGCTCTAAACACACCTATATTAATAGTATTAGCTAGGTTTAGGTATTTTTCTTTATTTTTATCTAATTCTTCTTCAACCAGTTTATGAGTGCTTATATCCTTAACAATAATAGTATAACCAGCTTTGTCGCTCAATGAAATGGCTGATGAGCAAAGAAGCACATCTATTAAACGACCATCTATAGTTTTTAACTGTGCCTGTATATTGTTTTCTGGTAATTCTCCTAATTCTAATTTTTTAAAAAACTCAAATCCCGAAGTTCCTTGATTTTGGTCATTGTATAAAACCTTATTTAATTCAATAACAGATGCGTCTTCGTTTTTATATCCTAAAAGCTGCATAAATGCGTGATTAGAATAAATATATTTTCCATCAAGCATCATTACCAAACCATCTGTTGAGGTTTCTACTAGGGCTTTATATTTAGCTTCAGATTCCTTCAAACCTGTTTCTGCATCCAGTCTTTTAATTTCAATAATTAAACTTTGTTTACTTATAAAGAATAAAATAAACGCTAACAAAAATAATATTCCCGCAGAAAGGTAGAATAGGTTGCTTGTTAAGGATGAAATTTCTTCATTAACATCTTCCAAATAAATTCCAGTACCAATCACCCAGCCCCATTTTTCAAATGCTTTTACAAATGACAATTTAGGAACTATTTTTGTGGAATCATCCTTCCATTGCCACATATAATATATATAACCTTCTTGGTTTGACTTTACAACGTTGATTGATTCTACAAATAGTTTTTTTCCTGTTGGGTCCTCGTACTCAGAAAGGTCCTTATTATTAAGTTCATTTCTATATGGATGCATTACCATATTTGGGTGCATATCAGTAATCCAGAAATAGTCTTTCCCTTCATGACCATATCGCATATTTTTAATTCTATTTATTGCCTCAGCTTGTGCTTGCTCAATACTCAGAATACCTTCTTCAACCTCGCTATCAAATTCATTGAATACACTCCATGCAGTATTGGTTAATTCTCTAATCATTTCGTGTTTAGCTTCAAGCATATAAGATTTAATTGAGGGAATGATAATTGCAAAAATTAAAACTGTGAATAATGTGAACACTAACAGCGTTGGAAGTATTATTCGGGAGATGAAATCTTTGTTGATAATATTTTTTTTCATTTTAGATTATTGCTAATTAAACAAACAATACAATTTAGTAAAGATGAAAAATATTTTAAATAAAACCCCCCAACAATGTTGGGGGTCTCTTTTCTATTTAATTTTATAATTATGTACTTTTTCAGCCAAGAACATTTTGATTTCAATAGGTGTTTTGTCTTTTGACAATTTAGAGCCAATTATATTTGCAATAATTGCTAATGGGGCACCCAACCATGCAAAGTACCAAGCATTTAAATAGTAGTTCATAAAATCATGATATGGTAAAGTTATTCCAAACTTTCCAGTTACAAAATATACTAACGTTACAACTGCCACAGATGAACCAGCTATAAGTCCAGACCATGCTCCTGTGCGGTTAGAGCCGCTCCACCAAATACCAAGTAGGAATAATGGAAAGATTGTACAGCCAGCAAGTGAAAAAGCTACTGCAACTAATTGAGCAATAAGACCAAGTTCCATTAGTGCAATTATCGCTACTCCAGCAGCCATTAAAATGGTACCCATTCTTGCCATTAGCATTTGCTTTTGTTCAGTAGCTTTTGGGTTAATAACATTGAAATATAAATCATGTGAAAATGCTGATGCACCAGCAATTAGCAAACCAGAAACGGTAGAGAATGCTGCTGAAACTGCACCTGCCGCTAAAAATCCAATTATTAGAGGATATAAATCACCTAACTGTGCCGTGTAAACAACAATGGCATCTTTTGCTAATGCTCCAACCTCAGGATTAGAAGAAAGGATTTTTCCAAATGCCGAATAAACAGGTGCACTCCAATATAGAATACAAATAAAGAATAAGCCCCAAACCACTGACCATCTTGCATCCTTTGCACGTGGAACAACATAAAATCTTTGAATAACGTGGGGCAAACCGGCAGTTCCAATCATTAAAGAAAAGCAAATTGCAAGCCATTGAAATGCCGTCTGTCCCGTTGCTGGGTCCCAAGGCATAGCAAATTCCGGAGAAGGGAGAATTGCAAAATCGTGACCCATCGCTGTAATACCTTTCCCAGGAGCAATTCCATTAACTATGTCACTGATAATTTCTCCGTACCCAACTTGAGGTAACCAGGAGAAATATCCAAACTTATATGTCAATATAAATAAAGGAATTAAAAATGAAACGATAATAACTACATATTGAATTTGCATGTTTTTTGTAACACCAAGCATTCCAGATATAAGTGTATATGCCAAAACTACCGATGCACCAATAAGTACTGCATATGTGTAGTCAATTCCTAAAATCCACTTAAACATTAGTCCAATACCGGCAAACTGACCGACACAATATGAAAAAGAGATAAATATTGCAAGCCCAGCACCAAAGCCTCTTAATCCTTGAGAATAGTATCTATCCCCAATAAAATCTGCGGCAGTGTATTTTCCGTAACGTCTAATTTGTCCAGCCATTAGAATAAGTAATAAAACATAACCACCAGTCCAACCAACAACATAAGACAGACCATGATATCCAGAACCGTACATAATTGCAGCCATTCCCAAGAAAGAGGCAGCACTCATCCAATTTGATGCAATAGCCATACCAGCACCAACAGGAGATATTTTTCTTCCTGCCGCCCAATAGGTTTTTGTATCCTTCGCTCTATTGAATACCCCAACCAAAACAAAAGTAACAAGTAGAATTATCAAGATTATTGCTGGAATTAATTTAAACTCACCTTCGAGTTTTGTAGCAGATTGAGCAAAGAGATTGCTCGAAAAAAATGTTATTAAAAATAACGTATATATAATTTTAGATTGCTTGTTCACAATTCCTCCAAAAGAATTTTAATTTTAAGTTTCTTCAACAAAATCATGTTGAGTATTCATTTTATCTATAGTTACAGCATAGATTAGGCATAATAACACAAAGAGAATTAGCAAAAATTGTGCTGTGTACCAATAATGAAATGGAAATCCGAGAAAATTAAAATCGGTTAAAAAACTTTGATTATGAACTAAGTAGAGTTCCATAATTTCTGGAAGTGCTTTTTGAGATTGTGGACTTAACGTTGAATTTTCAACTTTGATTAATGAAGTTGGTAAAAGATCCTTCATAATTTTATCAAATCCATCTGAAGCTAAACCAATGCTAGTTGCTGCTTGAAGTACTGATTCGTCACTTGGTGCGGTGAGAAACATTGGTTTAATAGAATCTGCATTCATTTTATAAACAATCCAGCTAAGAGATTCTTTCAATACTGCTTTATGATCATCTTTTACTGCAATGTTTTTACCCAATACCATTAACATTGTTCTCGCAAATTGTTGATTTGCTTCAAGTGGAGCAGATTCCTCTTCAACTACTTGAGGATAAACAGCATTGAAGTCGTTAAATGCTTGCTCAGGCGTTGGAGTTGAAACATAAATTAATAAGAAATGGAACCCAAATACAGCAACTGCCCAAATAATTGCTAATCTGGTAATTAACTTAGTATTAGCTTTGGCGTGCTCAGATAAAGGTTTAAAAAAATTGACTTCATATTGTTCATGATTTGTCATTATTTCCTCGATAATTTGTAAAAAGTTATAATTAGTCTTAAAAAAGAACTATTTTCAAAAATTATATTCCCTCAAAATTTCACTATAATTTTATAAAATTTATATATATAAACTAATATCAAAATGTCCAATAATCCATAACAATATTATATAAAGGTAAATTAATTTGTCCATGTGCAAAATTCTTTTATTATATTTTAGATAAGCAATGTGATTCAGAACTTCCCGCAATTTTCGTTGTCTTTTTTTGTAAATTTGAACATTCAATTAAAAAGTAAAAAAGGTTCATTTATGAATAAAATAAGTAACGTACTTGCTGAACGTTATGCTTCTGAAAACATGAAAAACGTTTGGTCTCCTGAGGGTAGAATTCTTCTAGAGCGAGAATTGTGGATTGCAGTTATGAAAGCTCAAAAGGAGCTCGGACTTGACATACCAGATGAAGCAATTGATAGTTACGAAAAAGTTAAACACATTGTAAACCTCGATTCAATTGATTCTCGCGAGCGCATCAGTCGCCACGATGTTAAAGCCCGCATTGAAGAATTTTGTGAGCTTGCTGGTTACGAACATATTCATAAAGGAATGACCAGTCGTGATTTAACCGAAAATGTAGAACAGTTGCAAGTGTTTCGTGGGCTAAATCTACTAATGGGAAAAAGTGTGACTGCACTTATTAGAATTTCAGAGAAAGCAGAAATATATTCCAATCAAATAATTGCCGCTCGCACACACAATGTTGCGGCACAGCCAACTACTCTTGGAAGAAGAATTGCAATGTTCGGAGAGGAATTGTTATTTGGAGTAAATCAACTT